>Ga0302200_10003667_pt1 | contig 12790 bp, 8 predicted proteins | sample II_Bog_N3_1_FD_194585 | JGI IMG/M metagenome (GOLD analysis project Ga0302200, IMG submission 194585) | Peat permafrost microbial communities from Stordalen Mire near Abisko, Sweden - II_Bog_N3_1 | ecosystem: Environmental > Terrestrial > Soil > Wetlands > Peat | place: Sweden: Abisko, Stordalen... | reverse complement strand
TTTTGCGTGTTTCCCTCTTGAGATCATGAATGGCAGCCTCATCCATTCGGACATTTTCAGGCATGAATTTAAGAGCGACCTGCTCGTCGAGCTTTTCATCCCATCCAAGCCAGACCACTCCCATTCCCCCTCTCCCTAGGAGGCTTTTCAGTCGAAAGCGGCCGAAGACAACCTGATCTACTATAAAACCACGGATGGTTTGCCCAAAATCAAAGTCGTCAGTGTCCATTTTCTAGTGTGTGGAGGAGAAGGCTTTCATTCTATCGATGGATTTTACTGGGCAATATTCATGCCATGTTTTCATAAAATGAATCAAACCTCTCAAAAACTGTTCCAATCGGGACCGAGAATCATCTGGCATAGAATATGCCGATTTCGTTCTCATGCATGCAGTCATTTTTTACAGAAACAAGGAATCCAATCAATAAAAAGGGGCTATTGTTTTCCTGTCCGTTAAAATCTTTTTTTATGACTGACTGGATTCCAGAACTTTCTAAGCATTTTCCTGGAGGTATGGACGAATTGGACCTGACCTCTATGAAAGTCGGCGATCGACTGATCGTGAAGACATTGCACACCGAATATCATCTCACCATCCTGGGAAACCAAAAGGCTCAGTTGGAAACAAATCGTAATGACAGGGTAAGCGGGCAAGTTCAAATTCAAGGCTGCACATTCGGTGCTTCCAGCACTATCAAGCCAGGGTCTCTGTTCTGTGGGGGTAATCTCGAATATACCTCCAATGATGGGGCACGTACTCACACCACGAGTACAATTCGATCACTGTACCTGATCCGTCGTACTCTGCAAAAATGATCCGTTATCTAGGAGTTAAGTATCTCAACCCGATAACTGCCAGAACCGAGACGGAGAAGCTGTCCTGAAGCAAGAGGGGCAATGTCTGCCGCAAGGAGGGGGCGACCATCCAAATCGACGGCTGAATTTTCCACGGCATTTTCCAACCAGAAGCAGCCCCGGTAATAGAGGAAGCGTCCCTGAATCTCCGCTAAACCCATTGCATCGAGAACGATCGGGTTGGATTGGCTGGTGCCGAACTCTCCATCCGAGAGCAGCCAAATGCTCTGAAATGGAGTCTGCTTGCAGGAAGTCGGATTGAAGCGCACCGCTCCTGAAAATGGGTATTTTTGAGGTTCGGGTCCATGCCAGAGTCGCAGATTGGAAATGGAGGGACCCTCTTTTGGGAGACGGCTTGGGAGATGCAATAGATCGATCACATACTTCGTTGCCAGCGTCAGCACGCCCCGTCGATCAATGGCAATCGCTTCACCCTTGGACAAAAAATGATCATTGTAGCGAGAATCACCGTTTTGGCCTCCGTTATCACGAATAGACAACTCTCCTAAATCATTCACCTTCGCCACAAGGTGCTTCTTGCTGATGCGCAGAGTAAGCTCGTCATTTTCTGGACTTCGGGGCCAGAACCATGTCGCGAAATCGGATTCATGCCGTGATTTTCCAAGACTGAATTCCCGCCGCCCAACAAGCGTTAGCGAATAGTCTGAACCGTCAGTCGGAGTCAGACGGAGGCTCTTCCCCGGCTGCGAAATGGGCAGCAAGTGTGGAGGGATGCGGAGCGTTCGGGACAGTCCCTCGCGTGCCACGCTGATCGAGGCAAGGCTGAGCTGATAATCGAGTTCCAACTCCAACGGCTCAAACCTCTCGGGAAGTTCGAGGTCGAGCAGGTCATTCAGGGTGCGAATCGTCTTCCCATCGACAAGGTTACTGATATTGACCTCGCCATATTCAGCTCCAAGGTTGGCATTCGAACCCCCACCGCGATTGCTCTGAATGTCGCCAATATTGACAGTAACCTGCGAAGCGTCGGGGATGGCATTCACCCGAAGGGCACGGTTGGCGATAAAAGATTGTTTCTCTCCTCCTTGATCAAGCATCACAGATCCTTGGAGGACAAAATTTCCGGGACGACTCGGCTCAATCTCCAGACGTCGTCTGATGCTCTGTCCGGGAGCGAGTTTCCGTGACCCCACCCGAAGAGGGGAATGCAGCGTTCTCGGAGACTCCAGGAGAATTTCCACATTTTGGAGAATCTGCGAGGTGCGGTTCTCGATCAGTATCTCAAGGGTGGAGGGGTTTCTTTCAACAAGAATACGGTCAAAATTAAGCGAGACACCAAGTGGGCTCTCCTCATTGAGCACATCTGCAAGTCGCCCAAGACTGGGTTCAGGAGTGAGCAGCTTCTCCTCATCAGGGAGGGAATCGTGAGTAATCGTTGATTCAATATGGGTAAGATCGGAAATCGGTTGCTCCAAGGAGGGAAGTTGATTGGGAGTCACTTCAGCGATTGTTTCCGGAGCCTCTCCTTCGATGGAGACTGGTGTAGACTTGGACTCAACGGCAGGATTTTCCTGTAATCCATTGACCTCTGTCGCCTCACTCGGATCCGAGTGGGACATCGGCTGGCCACAGGAGCGGCAAAATCGACTCTTAGGGGAATTTCCGGTCTGACAAGATGGGCAGAGAGCGATCATGAAAATATCTATGAGCCTTGTGGTATTCTAATGATCGGTTTTTACCAACTCGTTGAGAAGATCGACTCTCTGTGCGAAGTTAATCATGACTCCTGAGGGTGCCCTTGCCACAGTTATTTGGCCATTTGCTAGAGGGACTACCTGTCCTATCGTATTCATTGCGGAGACAATACCAACGACTTCCCCATGTTCATTGAAGAGGGGGCTTCCACTGGCTCCCCCGGTTAATCCTAAATTATGCTCAATGAGGAAGGAGTGATCAAAATCCACATTACTAAGCCAAAAATCAGTCACCGCAGTGATGATACCCGATTGCATGGTTGCTACTGGATTTCTGAAATCGACTCCCCCGTCAGCAAGTAACTCCATCGGAAATCCAAGATAGGCAACTCGGTATCCTGATCGTAATTTGCTGAGTTCGGATGCGGAGGCAATCGGAAAAACGTCCGGAGCTGGCTCATCTGTCACCATCAGTCCAACATCATAAGCGGGCGCGGCAGGTGGCTTTCCATCCAGATTGGGAACATCGCTGGAATACTTCGGATGGCTGTACGCAGCTGTGACATGGAGTTGGAGCGAAGGATGTTTATTGATGACAATGAAAACCGTCTCCCCTCGGGCAAGCGCCTCGCGAACCTCTTCCGTCACATGGGAATTGGTGGCAAAGAGTTTGGGAGCAATAGCCCATGCTGTTGCGGCCGGCTGAGGACCATTTGGCTTTTCGATGACGACAAGACCGACTGCTCCCTCATGTTTGCGAGCTGCCGCCGCCAGTGCCTCATCCGAGTTATGCCTGCTGATTGCAAACCAAATGAAAATCCCTATCAGGACGGCCAGTAGAATCCCCCCTCCAATGGCGGCAGGCAGAATCCATTCAGGTTTCCTTTTTGGGGCAGGTTTTTGAGTTTGGCTCGGCTTTTTGGGCGCGAAGGACATTGGCTCTTCCGTAAATTTCACCTCAACCTTCGGGCCACCGTTGCCAAGTTCGATGACTGTCAAGGTCGCAAGTTTTTGTTCAGCAACCCGCTGCCCATCAATGAACGTGCCATAGGTGCTGTGGTTCTCCAGCCACCATGCATTATCACGCCAGGTCAGTGAGAGATGACGTGGTGAGACGGTTTTATCCCAGACGGGATCAAACCGTAGGGAACTTGCGTCGTCGGTGCCAAGAATGACAGGGGAGTTTGTAAAAGTCTTTGATCTTCCCTTTTCGAATCCTGACTTGCGAGTGAGATGAATTGTTGGCATGAGGAGAATTAAGGTTTGGATGGCGCTACAACCGTCAGAGGAAGATCACCTGCCTCACCGAATGAGCTGCTGGTAAATGTGGGTTGAAGAGGCTCCTCTTTTGATGGGTGGCCAGCTTCAGCTTCGAGCTCCAGTTCCCTTTTGCTGATGGCTGGTATAGCGGTGGTCACATAGATTCTCAATTCGCTGAGAGTGACTACTCCATCCCCATTGGAATCAGCATCACCGGTGAGGCCCGAAATAAGGAGAGCTGTCAGAAGGCCATGTCCGAGAGTTGGGAGATCAGGTGCGCTTTGATCTGATCGACATGCCCGAATCACAACATGGCCCCGGGAATTACCGAGTTGGTCGTAAAATGAATCAGGTATCCTGGAAATGGCCTTGCCTGCTACCGATGCTGTGGACTGTTGCGTCCCTCCTATCTCCGCCGACATCCCTCCTGTTTGGCAGGCGTCCATGCTTATGATGAGATTTTTGGCCTTAACCTGATCCAGAATACTGTTGAGCTCTGAGCCAGAAAGCAATTCTCCCGTGAGAATGCTATCGGCCATTACCAGTTCAGAGTCCTTCTTTGTTTGGTCGTAACATCCATGAGTTGAGAACCCCAGATAGATCACATCGTTTGTTCCGGCCTTGGAGACCAAGTCTTTCAGTGCTGCAATGACATTCGATTTGGAGGGATAATCGGTTGTCCCTTTGCGGGCATCCGTCATCAAACGCACATGATCGGGCTCAAAGATTCCCTGGGTAACCAAGACTTTACCAATTGCCGCCACATCATTACGACAGCCAGTGAGATTGTTGCATTCATGGGATTGTGGACTCTCCTCAAATCCGTTAATCCCGATTAATAGTGCCCATGCTTGCGGCGTTGGCTCCGACTGATCAACGGACTCCTCGCCCATAGCGAATGTATTAAGCTTTTTGAGAACGGGAGCCTTCGAGGGAAAGAGTGAGATGGCTGCTTTTTGAGCAGAAGTGGTGGCCACAGAGGAATGGGAATTTTCCTCAGGTCGCTTCTCCGCAACGGCCTGATCGACATAAGCTCCAAATCCCGAGCTCAACAAAGGAATCCCGAGACCTTCGGCCTCCGGGTAGGTTGCTTCAGGAACAAAAAATCCCGGGAAGTCGTGTCCATGCCCTGTTGTCTGTTTACGACTCTCTTCAAAAGCTCTCATCCATGGAAGCTGGTGAGCTATCCACTGATCCTCATTTTTGAGGATCGCCTGCGCATAGGGCGAGCGGGTGTGCTGATTCCTCCAAAATTCTAGAAGGGCGATGTGAAAAGTGTCGCTTTTCTTTATCTCATCAACTTGTTGCTGTACTTCCGGGGGGAGTGGTTGAGAACCGGGCGTAACTGGATTCGGTGAGGGGTCAGTCACTGGAGGATGGTCATCTGGGACAACAGGAGCTACTTGGGCCTGAACTGAATTTGTTGTCTGCACAACAATGCTTGGCTCATGGTGCAGATGGAACACATACCAGCAAACTCCTGCTACCAGGGCGATGGAGGCGAAACCCGCAAGGAGTCCTGGAAGTGGAGAGGTGAGGGGTGGGCGAGGGGTGGATGGTTCAACCAAGGCTGGAAGAAGCTCCAGCTTCACTTTTGGGCCATTCGGAGCGCCTAGAGTGAACGTTGTCTGCCTGTTCACCTCATACGGTTCCGTAATCTGCAATCCATCGACCCATGTGCCACCGGGGGCTCCCCCATCCAGCAGAAACCACGATCCCTGATTCAATTCGAGTTTGGCATGCTGCGGAGCAACTCCCTTATCGAAAACGGCGTCAAATGCGATGGAGCAACTAGAAGCGGTTCCAAATGTCACAGGGGATTGAATGAAGTCCTTGGGGGGCTTGGTGCCAAATCCTACAATCCTGCTGATCCGTAATGGATTCATTGAGTGACTCGTAAAGGGTGAGTAGAGGGCTGAGTTTACTGAGCGTTTTCCGGGGAGGAATATTTGGCCTTGAGAGCATCTGCAACCGCCGGCGCAATTTCAGGTGACTTCTCAGCAAAGAGGGCCATTGCCTGTTCTGGCGAAAGACCCTTCCTCATCTCCAACTCCGCGAATTTCATCAACCGATCGGCTTGCTCCCCATTCAGTGTGGCGAGCAATGCCTGTAGGCTCGCATCACCGCGCATTTTCAACTTGGCTTTCTCAGTTTCAAGATCAACGGACTCTTCCTTCATCCTAAGATCCAGCTTGGTTTCCTTGACCTCCCTCAGTGCTTGAATGCCCTGTCGTGCGACTTCCAGATCAGTCTTGGCTTGGGAGACTGACTGCTCCTGCCCGACTCCGAAACGAACTTTCTGTTGGCGGATATCCTCCTCGAATCGAACGGCCCCACGCTCCACTTCAGCGCGTACGGAGATGATTTCGCTTTCATGGGTTATCTTTTGCTCATCCAAGCGATTGAGAATCTCTGATCTGCGTGCCTCATAGTCCTGACGTAATCCTTCCAGTCGTTCCCGGTGTTCGGCACCTTGCACGAAGAGTTTCTTATCCTGCTCTCGTTCAAACCCCTTCAAGCCAAACTCGTGAGTCACCTGCTCATAGTATTCCTTGAGCTGCTCCTCATCACGAAAGGCCCCCACCTTTTCCTGACGAAGGGCATCCCTTAACTGGCGATTCACCTCGGCCTCTCGATTCATTCGGGAGATATCGCCAAGTTTCTCGCGGATATAGGCAATGGCCTCACCTCCAAAGTCAGCAAAACGGATACCATCTGGCTTAAGTCCATAGGCAGCGAGAATGCCTTCGAGATAGCTCATCAGTTCGGCTTCCAGGAGTTCGCGAATCCGAAGCTCCGTCATCAGGTCATCAGGCTTTTGCTTGGCTAGAATGAGTTGAAGGCCATCCTTCACATCCTGCCTGAAGCGAGCAGCAAGATCCTCTGTGGTGAAAGAAGGAGTGCTCTCCGAAACAAACTTCTGAGCGAAGAGATGGGGATCAGTTACCCTGAAAAGTAACCGTACCCGCACATCGATTGGTACCTGTCCCTCGACACGAATATCCTCCACCTGAAAATCAACCTCGGCTGATTGAGTGTCGATGAGAACAGCATGAGCGAAAGCTCCCTTATCAAAGCCAGTCAATCGTTGCAGGAAATTATCAAAAGAATGATAACCCGGCGGGAGGAGTCCTTTGAAATGACCATTCTGGAAGAGCAGGGCAACCGTCCCTTCATCTACCTGCAACCCATGATGAAGCGCCTGCTCAGGAGTGTTAAGATCGACTTTGGCTGCAAAACTCGTTGCTGAACGGTGCCAGCGATCCCCGTAGAATGCCTTGCGCAGATCAGGCTGCTGTTCCGAGCCGCACTTCCAGCAGAATCGGGAGTCCGATCCAACTGAGGCAGCACAGGAGTGGCAAGTACTCCAGGTAGTTGCAGTCGGGCAGCCGCATTCCCTGCAGTAGTCGGCATTTTTTGAGATATGTTTGCTGCAATTGGGGCAGCGTTCAGAGAAAAAGCCCATAATATTTAGAGTTGGTTTGAGATCTTGTTAAACTGTCTATCTACTCTTGGCAAATAGTGTGCCAACCCCGCCAAAGCGAGACAACTTTTTGCGTGACACCAGCAACCTCTAATGTGAAGCAGAAGGTGTGTGGTATCCTTTTCCCATTGAAAAGGATGCTGGCACGGTTTTTGCCATAATAGAAAAGTTATGAAATTTATACCCACCGCAAGCATCCTCATCCTTGGCCTCATGCCCTCACTGGGATTTGCCCAAGAAAAGTTCTCCACCCAAAAACTTGATCCAGTCAAACCTTTGGCCTGCACAACTTCCTGTGTGCAAAACAAAACGAATAATATTTCCATTCGCCCTGGTGAGCTTATCGAGGTCTTTGATTTTCACGATCAGGCAGGGGTTCCTCGAATCTCCTTCTACCTTCCTTTGGAAGCGACCAGCGTCGTCCAGCTTGTTAAGGAGCGTCAGGGACGGGTCGACCGTTACTATCTCCGTGGCATCCGAAAAGGGAAGACGGCGGGCGGCATTGTTCCTGCTGCATGGCTCGATTCTGATGGATTTCATCCGAGAAGTGCCTCTGACGAGCTTCGAATCCAAGCTTTGATAAAAGCCAACCCGCTCTTCATCACAGTCGAATAATAGTCACTATGAAAATCCAACTCTCTACACCAAAACTCTTGGCTAGTTCATTGGTTGCATTAATGGCTTCTTCGGCTCTCACCGCTTGCGCCTCAAAAACTACATATGGACCAGTCACTTATCTGGGTCCCACAACTATCACCACCTCGCACCCGATTGCCTCACCCACTCCGAGAGTCAAAACGTGTGCCCATCCGACACCAACACCAGATCCATTAGCTCCGGAACCGATTCCTCAAAAACCCAATATTCCAGGCGTTTCTCCGCTGAATCATGGTGCTGATCAGCCGCTCTATAATTCCACCCAATAAAAGGAGCTAAAGTAAGCGAATGCCCCCCGGAAGTGATCTGACTGTTTCCGTTGCCGTCATTAGCAATGGGAAGGAGAATGAAATTATCCCCTTTGAAGCTGAGATGCTTCTCTTTGGACGTGATCCTGAGTGCCATGTTTCCCTCCCTGATACATCTGTCTCCAGGCGTCATGCGGAGTTGCGGCGGGATGGGGGGACCTTCACCCTTATTGATTCCGGAAGCAGGAATGGTTTGAAGGTAAATGGTGTCCCGAGGAAACAAGCCACCCTCATTCCCGGAGATAGCTTTGAAATAGGCATCTATTCCTTCCGTTTAAAAGCCGGTCAGGGATCGAAGCTCGCCTCCCGTCCCTCCTTACAGGTTGAAAACCAACTTGGACAAACCGTCCGTCACCAGACGACCCTTCCGGAACTCCGTGAGGCCCGCCACCTCGCCGTCATTTATCATGCCTGTTTCTGGATCACTGAATGCGAGGAAAATCAACTGCTTCAAGAACGCCTCTGCAACCTCCTTCATGATGCTCTGAAAGTAACTGAGACACAGTTCTATCATGCCGACCTGACTCTTGGATGCCGAGAGGGAGAAGGGAAGAAGCCTGCCATGAAACTAGCCCCATTCCTTGCTGCGCGTTTCCAATCCTTGCCGGAGGCAACCATGATTTTAGGTGAGGAAATTGCACGCCATCAACGTGGTGTAGGCGACTACCATTACCTTGTCTGTCCAATAAGAAGGGCAACACAAAAATCTCGTACCACGAATGACTTTATTGTCCTTTTGAAGCCATCCGAGTGGCTGCCATTCTCCGTTGAAGATCGGGTTCTTCTTCAGGCGGTCTGTCAACTCTGGGCAAGTGAATCTGCCAAGCTGGAAAAGAAATCCATGCTTCAAAAGGAAAATACTGCGCTGAAAGCCGCTCGGCCCACGAGCAATCTCCTGGGTAAGAGCCCTCTTATGGAGCGACTTCGCACGAGATTGATTAAATCTGCTGGGACCAAAGCTTCCATTCTCCTCCTGGGTGAGACAGGAAGCGGCAAGGAAGTCGTCGCCCAATTCATCCATGAGCAGAGCCCGCGTTCTGCCCTTCCCTTGATCAAGGTGAACTGTTCCGCTATTCCAGAAGGACTCATTGAAAGTGAACTATTCGGACATCGCCGGGGTGCCTTCACTGATGCCCGGGAGAACAGACTAGGAAAATTTGCACAGGCCAATGGGGGAACCATCCTTCTTGATGAGATCGGCGAATTGCCTCCGGCTGCCCAAGCCAAAGTCCTGCGAGTTCTCGAAAATGGTGAGATCGAGCCACTGGGAGGTGAAGCCCCGCAGAAAGTTGATGTCAGAGTGATCGCAGCCACTCACCGCAATCTTGAAGAAATGGTAACACAGGGCCGATTCCGTCAGGATCTCCTCTTTCGACTCAATGTTGTTTCGGTGATTGTTCCTCCCCTGAGAGAGCACTTGGAAGACCTGCCGGAACTTACCGCGCACTTTATTTCGCGATTCTGTGAAGAAAATGGTCTCGTTCGGCTGACCCTCTCTAAGGAGGCGCTCACTCTCTTGGCGCGACATTCATGGCCGGGAAATGTCCGTGAACTCCGTAATGTCATTCAACGCTGCGCTATCAATGCAGAAGGAGCAGTTGTCTCGGCAGCAGATGTGAAATCGTCACTTCCCTGATTTGCTAAGGGATGTTGATTTTCTGATCAACCATTTGTGAGGTCACCTGTAGCTGGTAAATGTTTTTCTTAATGACTGAGGTGAAACCCTCATGATGCCCAACTAGGCCTGCTCGACAGCATCTTTCAAAAAGTTCCCAAGTTTGCAAACGATCCTTTACTCAGAATACAAATCAAAAAAGCTCCCATCAAAAATCACTAGATTAACCAGGAAGTGCCTCCGAGTCCGAACGTACCCACTCTGATGGGAAACAGAGGGAGTGGAATCCTTTCCGTATCTTTCCTCCACTGAAATAAATGCTGGCACGGTATTTGCCAGAGAAGACTTATGAAAATCACATCCCCACAAAATCCCATCAGAATGCCACACTGGCTTCGCTCTCTACAAATGGAGCAGACTCAACCTCGATTGAGTATCACAATTGTCTCACGCCAAAAAAAGTCTCTCTGGAGAATGGCTGGGTTGAGCGTTGCGGCGACGCTCCTGCTGAATCTCATCGTCCGACCAGCTATGGCTCAAGTGCTTTTTGTCGGAATTGATTCTACCGTTGCTGCCACCAACTTCACATCGGGAACGCATGGCTATTCTAGTATCTTTATCGGGTACACTGCCTCCAATAATCTGCTAAACGTTGTTAATACCAACACTCTACTAATAAGCGGTGCCGACCTTACCGTCGGATTCGGCGGCTCGAAAAACAGCTTGGTCGTTTCTAATGGCGGTACGGTGCAGAGTGCTTCTGGATTAATTGGAGTATATTCACAAGCCTCGAATAACAGTGTACTCGTGAGTGGAGCTGACTCGCTGTGGACTAACGGTGCCTCACTTACAGTCGGCTACTTCGGTTCAGGTAACAGTATGGTCATTTCTAACGGGGGGACGGTGATAGATACCGCTGGAGCCATTGGGACAGTTTCCTCGAACAACAGCGTTATTGTGACTGGAGCAGGCACATTGTGGACTAACAGTGGAATTCTGACGATTGGAAATTCTAGAGGTCTTCAAAACAGTTTGGTCATTTCCAACGGAGCAACCGTTGCTAGTGCAGGTGCGATAATTTACGGACACAATAGCGTCCTTGTGACGGGAGCTGGATCAATATGGACCAATAGTAGCTATCTTAACGTTGGACTCGGTGGGGCTGGAACCTTGACGATCGGTAGTGGAGGTACCGTTACTGCATACAATATCAATGCTCTCGGAAATAGCGCGATCAATTTTGGCATTCCCGGCGGCAGCGACAGCAACGTTTCGCTACTCACCCCTTCCATTTCCTTCGGTAGTGGTACTGGTACTCTAAATTTTAACCAGAGCGACACGGCAACAATCGCCAGCGCGATCTCGGGTAATGGCACAATCAATCAACTTGGAAGTGGCACCACTATCCTCATTGCCTCCAATGCCGCTTCAGGAACCAGTTTCATTAATTCGGGAGCCCTGCTTGTCAATGGTGCGCTTCTTGGAGGAGGAACGGCGACTCTCTCCTCTGGGGCAAGCTTGGGTGGCAGTGGAATTTTTGCTCGCGATCTCACGGTTGCAAGTGGGGGGACTCTTGCCCCTTCCTTGAATATCTTTGGTCAACTCACCCTTCCCAATCAGATCTCAGTTGGTACCGTCACATCGGGAACCACAACAGCCGCCACCGGTAAAGAGCTTATCATTTCTAATGGGACTGGCGGGACAATCGACACTTCCGTTGGAACCGCATCAATCGGGACACTTGATGGTTCTACCCTTGTGCTTGGCAACTGGGGAGCGACGGTCACCAATCTCATTTCTGGCACGGTGTCAACGAGTGGTGGTGGATTAACAGCGTTTCAAGGCGATTTTACAGGTGGCATTTCAGGAACCGGCGGTTTGGTCAAAGAGGGAGCAGGCACATTGTCGCTTCTCAGCTCAAACAGCTTTACGGGGCCGATCGTCGTGAATTCCGGATCTCTAGAAATCGGCAATAATTCGAGTTCCGGTCCCCTAGGTAGCGGATTGGTGTATAACAGCAGCAACAATCTTCTGGTCGGGAATGCGATTTCAGGGGTAGGAGCACTAAGCCAGATTGGGGCTGGAACAGTGACTCTCACTGGTTCCAGTAGTTATGCAGGAACCACCCTGGTCGATAGTGGGACTCTCGTTCTGGAGGGATCTGTTGCCAGTACGAGTGACATGCTGATCGGCTATAATGGGGTTAACAGCCTTCTCTTGATTACTAACGGTGCAATCGTTTCCAGCGGAGAATCCCAATATGGTGAGCTGATTGGATTGAATGCTGGATCCTCCAATAACCGCGTTATCGTTACTGGATCAGGATCGCTTTGGACAAACTGGGGTGATCTGACAGTTGGTTATGATGGATCGGAAAACAGTCTTCTCATCACCAATGGGGCAACTGTTGCCACTGGAGAGAACTTTCTAGGAGCAGTCATCGGTGAGAACGCAGATTCTTCCAACAACAGCATTCTTGTGACCGAAGCAGGATCCCTCTGGACAAATAGCGGTGATCTTACAATTGGCTATGATGGATCGGAAAACAGTCTTGTCATTTCGAACGAGGCAACCGTTGTCACCGGAGAGATCAGTAGTGGAGGAGTCATCGGTCAGAACGCCGATTCCTCGAATAACAGTGTTATCGTGACTGGTGCCGGTTCCGTTTGGACAAATAGTGGCGATCTCACAATCGGATATGATGGATCGAGCAATAGTATGGTGATTTCAAATGGTGCCGTCGTGGCCAATGGTGAATTCAACTATGGAGGAGTCATCGGTCAGAATTCGGATTCCTCAAACAACAGCGTTCTGGTGACTGGAGCAGGCTCCGTTTGGACAAATAGTGGCGATCTCACAATCGGATATGATGGATCGAGCAATAGTATGGTGATTTCAAATGGTGCCGTCGTGGCCAATGGTGAATTCAACTATGGAGGAGTCATCGGTCAGAATT
>Ga0302200_10003660_pt1 | contig 12810 bp, 8 predicted proteins | sample II_Bog_N3_1_FD_194585 | JGI IMG/M metagenome (GOLD analysis project Ga0302200, IMG submission 194585) | Peat permafrost microbial communities from Stordalen Mire near Abisko, Sweden - II_Bog_N3_1 | ecosystem: Environmental > Terrestrial > Soil > Wetlands > Peat | place: Sweden: Abisko, Stordalen... | reverse complement strand
CATTGAGCGTCAGGGCAGTGTTGGTGGTGGTTTGGCCGTTTCCACCCAGAAGCAGAGTGCCACCGCTATTGACTACGATATTGGTGGAGGCAAGTTTACCAGTTGTTCCGAGGCTCAATGCCCCTCCGTTGGTTACGATGGTGGTGGTCCCTGTATAAGTATTCGTGGAAGTAAGTGTCAGAGTTCCCGTTCCAGTTGACGTCAATCCTCCCGCCCCGGAGATGATGCCGCTCTGCGTTAAAGCAAATCCACCGTTATTATTAGTTGCTGTGACTCCACTATTGATTATCTCCGCATTAGTAATCGTCAAATTAGCCAGAGCTAACAGGGTGCTATTGGAAGCATCATCCAGGGTTCCAGTGCCGAGCGAAGCATTGGCACTTAACGCAATCGTCCCGGCATTGAGGGTCGTCCCTCCACTGTAGTTATTGGACGCATTCAGCGTGAGAGTTCCTGTGCCATTCAGGGTGAGAGCCCCGGTCCCCGACACCGTTCCGGTGATCGTTGAATTATTGCTGCCATTCACCTGCAAATAAGTTTCTCCTGTCACTCCTACCAATTGAAGGTTGGCTCCGTTGGCATTCAATGTTAATCCGTAGGAACTAGAGACAGCTGTCAAATTACCCATACTCAGGATATCGCCAATACCTGATCCGGTGACATTAATTGTCGTGTTTGCCACCAAGAAGCCGGTGGAGGCAATAGAGATGGTGTTGTTGCTCCCAGCTGACGTGAGACTATCCACATTGAAAGTGACTGTTGTCCCTGCTGTTCCGAGACCTAGCCCGTTGCCCCCTACGAAGTTTAAGCTGCTATCGGAGAGAAGGGAAATTGTAGACCCATTCTGGAGTAGCAGTGCATTAGTGGAGACAGCTCCCGAGAGTGCGAAGGAGTTAAGGCCAGTCGTATTGCTGCTATTGGCTTGGAGTTGTAGCGTTGCTCCGTTGCCAACAACTGTGTTGTTAGCCGTCCCGCCCGGCCTGCTGGAGTTGTTACCAGTAAGAATGGTTGTTCCATTGCTGAGCGTGAGGGCTCCAGTAAAGATATTATTGGCAGTCAGTGTGTTGGTGCCACTCCCGGTGAAAGTCAGAGCGCCAGCACCGGAGATCACTCCCGTATTGGTGAGGGTGTAGCCTCCGTTATTATTGGTTGCTGTGACTCCCGTATTGATCACCTCCGCATTGGTAATGGTCAGATTGGCCAGGGAGGCCACCGTGCTATTCGATGCGAAAGTTACAGTTCCTGTGCCCAAGGCGGCATTGTTACTGATAGCCAAAGTCCCTGCATTTAGGATCGTCCCACCGGAAAAGCTGTTGGTTCCTGTGAGGGTCGTGGTGCCTATGCCGCTAATGGCCAGACCGCCCGTCCCACTGATGATCCCACCGAAGCTAGAGGAGGAGTTGCTCACCCTTGCAATGGTGAGTGTGGCCGATCCGAGGGTCACCGAACCGACGCCGTTTAGTCCACCAACGGTGTTGTTGAAGTTCGTAATGGAGAGTGTCCCTGTATTGGAGATGGTCAGGACTGAATTGGAACTCAGTGCATTGGTCGAGGAGGCATGCAAGATTCCCACAGCAATCGTTGTCGGTCCTGCAAAGCTATTGCTGCCGCTCAGATTTACGGTGGTTGCCGAATCCTGAGAGGAGATAGTCAGTGAACCCGCTCCGGAAATATTTCCGGAATAGGTGAGGGTGTAGGTGGAGGGATTGGTCAAGGTAACTCCTGCTCCTGCAGCGATCACGGTCGCGTTTGTAATGCTTGTTCCAGTGATCAGCGTTCTCATCAGGGTATTGTTGCTCGCAAAGGTGATGGTCCCGGTGCCAAAGTCATTGTATCCATTCACGCCGAACTGCACCTGTCCGCCATTGAGTAGAGTGCCACCCGAGTAGGTGTTGTTTCCGCCGGGATTGAGCGTTACCTCGGCATTGGTTCCCGAGGTTAGGGAAAGAGTTCCTGCTCCTGAGATAATGCCGCCAATGACGATTTCTTTTGTCGGAGAGGTGCCGGTGCCTGCATTGATTCCACCGACCACACCGCTCGCAATCACGAAATTGTTATTCAGTGTCTCTGTCGCTGTGGTTCCGTTGAGAACCGTGCTGTTGGAGGCGAAGGTCACCGTCCCTGTGCCAAAGGCGCTTCCGCTGTTGGCAGCCACTGTGCCACCGCTGAGAATCGTGCCGCCAGTATAGCTGTTGCTTCCTGTAAGCACGGTGGTTCCATTTCCTGTGCTAGCTATCGTCAAATTATAGGCTCCGCTGACATTACCTAGAATGGAGAGAAGGCTTGTGGAATTGTTGGTCCACCCCTGATTGGCCGAGAGGATGATGGTGATATTGGAGGAGGTGTTACCAATGGTCACGGGCCCGTTGCCTGTTGCCACAACAATGCCATATTGACCGAGGTTCAGCGTATTGGTCGTGGTGTTTGATGAAATAAGCGCCGTCGCCAACGTGTTATTGGAGAAGATCAAGCCTGCGGCAATTTGAGCGGTTGATAGCTCAACCGTCGTGGCGACATTGGAAACACCGCTCTTGGAACTGTTAAAGACAGCCACATCTCCGGATGTCCAAGTCGTGTTTCCCCCAGATCCAGAAGCGGATGTATTCCAATTGGCTGTACCCCAACCACCGCCGCCATTGGTATTCCAATAAAGAAGTGTCTGTGCCTCCGCGCGCTCTCCTGTCAAAAGTGAAGCCATCACGATAGCAAACAGCATCACCACGCACGCTGACAGGAAGCGCACCTTGCTACTGCCTGAATATCCAATGATATTCAAAGCATTACTTCCTTAAGTGGGTCTGAAGTTTCGTTGGCTTTGAGTTTTCACCCTCAAATCTAATAAATAACGGATTCATAATTATAATACTGACACATAGAAACTCTGCGACTAGCTGGGTGGTCACCCCATAGAAGAGCTTTCAGGGATAGATGATGATTCCCCTATGAAATAAAGTAACATCCCAATGTTTCTGTCGTGGTGCGTTCCAACAACGACGGCTGTATCAGTTCTCGTTCCCAGGAAGCCAAGGCTCGGCATACCAACGGGCGCACCATCGCACGAGCAACACGAGGTGATTCCGACCTTCATCGATCTCATCCACAACAAGGTTATGAAGAGTGATGGACAGACAGTCATGACTGGCTCTTTCCATGTCACGAAAGCTGCCGAGGCGGGGAATGCCGAGAATCTGCTTGTGATCACTCACCCTGCCGAGTTGGCTCAGAGAGATACCGCTAACGGGAAGGATCATCTGAGCCAAACTGTGCCGTATCAGGAGAGGAATTGAAGCTATGAAGGAAACCCCATTACCCCACTGGAAGAATCAATCGGACGAACATGATTATGTTGCCGCCGCCAATTATCTCTCCCTGCTGGTAGATCCAAAAACAGCCAAACAAACTGCTGCCAGCTTCAAGAAATCCCCCATTTCAAAATATTTGGCCAAAGATCTTCTTCGGGCCAGTCGTCTTCCCCTTCTCCAAGCCGAGAACTACCATGTCAAAGCAGATTTGAAGAAGGTAAAGAAGGGTGACTTACTCTCTCCCATCCTTCTCCTTCGTGGGGATTTCGAAAATGACCGACCGTTAGTTATTGCTGACGGCTACCATAGGGTCTGCGCCAGTTACTACCTCGATGAGAATGCCGAGGTGCTCTGTCATCTTGTGGATCTCCAACTCGGAGTTGCTAGGTGAGTCTCACCGCAGAAGGCTAATGTACCACCACCTCCGTGCAGCCTGGGATTCCTGGACTTGGGAGATCCTCATTCGGAGGATCACGCGGTGGTGTTATGGCGGAGCTTGGCCACCGAAGCGTTCTCGGTGATTTTCACAGTTTTGGCGGCGGCTTTTGCCTTCATCGCCATAGGCTCGTTGTGGTGTTTGCTCAGTCCATCGACGGTGAGGTCGCGATTCTCGCGGGAAGTGTGAACTCTCTCATTCATTGCTTTTTCTGAGAGGATGCGTGTACGGGATTTGTGGGATGTAGTGCTCAAGGTAGTTTGGGGTCAGGTTCAACCTCTTCCCGATCCCCTCGAAAGCAAGGCCGTGAGAGGTAGGTTTACGCCCCATACCGGGTGGACACAATGAATGGTCAGAGCAAGCGCAGGTGGAGATTAAGCGATGATCAATCCAATCACCGGAACGGACTCCAGTAAATACTGGCTCTGCCAACTGCTGACGGAATGCACTTGAAACATTCTCAGATTCGTACGCACTTTAGCGCTATGGAAACACCCCCATTCCTCAAAAAATCCCCGCTGCTTTTTGCAGGCCTCCTTCTCGTCTCTGCGATATCTGCTCGTGCCCAGGATTCTACCCCTGAGCCAATGGTCGGGGACTCGGTTCATTCCGCACAAAGCGAGGTAGCTCAGATTGGCTTGCTTCAGGATGCCTACTGGAACCTCAGTAGTGCGAAGCATGATTACTGGGGACATCGTGCACATGCCCAGTACGAGGTTGGCAAAGCGATTCATGATCTGGGAGGTGATCCAGAGGGAGAACATGCTGAGACGGGACATCCAAAAGTAGAACATGCGAAAGTAGAACATCCTAAGGGCGAACATGCGAAGCGCGAGCATTCACATAAGGAGAGTCAGGCCGCTTCCGATGATAAATTACGGGAAGCCCGTTCCGTTCTTGCCAGTGCGAAAGAGCAGTTATCGGGATCCCCGCGCTGGCATGTTCATCATGCCATCGAAGAGATCGACAGGGCACTTGCTAGAAAATGATCTCGTCTAGGTAGATATCCGGACGACCAATCCTTCTCTGGATCAGGGGCAACTATCACTAACCCTCACTCACCAGTGGTGCAATGACTTCAGGTCGATCTCCCTCCTTGGTCGGGATCTTGGATGGCTTTGAGGGAAGAGTACTTTTTTGGAAAGTCTGGTAGCATCCGACATAATGCCAACTTTCATCGATAATGAGACCTACTTGCTTGTTCTTGTGGCGCGGGACTTCGTTGTCATCGCTCTGGTTACCTGAAGGTAGCCATCGGTCTTTTGACTCACTTGCTACCGCTCTGTTCGCCCATCGTTACACTCAGGGCTGCACTTTGTGCAGTCTATCCAGGCCTTTCCCAAGGCCATGTATTGCCTCGCCCCACGCCAAAATTCCAGCGCCATAAAGTCTAACTCTCTCTGAAAGATGGTATAAGACTGTATGGCCAAACTGATCATTCTAACTGGTGCGGGATTGAGCGCGGAGAGCGGCCTCCGCACGTTCCGGGATAATGATGGGCTCTGGGAAAACCATTCTGTGGAGGAGATCTGTGATGGAAGGACTTGGCGGCGTAATTTTGAACTAGTTCACAAGTTTTACAACGATCGCCGTACAGGACTAGCAACGGCAGAACCGAACGAGGCTCATAGGATGATCGCGAAATGGGAATCGCTCTACGACACCATCATCCTCACTCAGAATGTGGACGACCTTTTGGAGCGGGCGGGATGCAAGAAGGTGGTTCACCTACATGGATTCCTTCCTGAGATGACCTGTGCCATGTGTGAATCGATTTGGAACATCGGATACACGACATGGAAATCCGATACTCCCTGCCCAACTTGCAAATCATTGGGGGAGGCTAGACCAAGGATTGTCTTCTTCGGTGAGGCGGCTCCCCATTATAGGACGCTGTGGGATTCCCTGGATTCATTGAGTGATCGGGATGTCCTACTCGTCATTGGTCCGAGTGGCACGGTTCTCCCGATAAGCCAAATTGCAGCGATGTATCCGGGCTTTAAAATTCTCAACAACTTGGGGTCTGAATCCGCAATAGAGGACAACCTCTTCGACAAGGTTCTTCACATTCAAGCTACGCAAGCGGCAAAAATCATTGATCCGATTTTGAACGAAAGACTCGAGACATCAGAGGACTAGATCGGATAAGAGGATCTCAATACCCCCCAGCGGACGAAATCTGAAATCCGCCCGGCTATTTCAGAAATGCCCCGATCAATTCATCGATCACGGCATCTTCCATCGGTTTCACAGAGCCAAGAAATCCGGCGTTAATCACTGCTTCCGAGGTTGATTCCAGCACCTCCAACCGGTCGAAGGCATCAAGAACAGTCCTGCCGATCACCAGTGCCCCACCATCCTCTAACAATGCCACGGGATACTCCGGAGTGACTGCCTCGGCGATTTCAGAACCGTCGCCATAGGCCCAGAGAAAGGGGAGTGTCTTCACGTCCCGAAGGAAAATATAGCTTTCGGGAATGGTGCGCACATCGAGCTTTTGATGAGCCACGCTGAAGGCCGTTGCATTGACCGGAGTGGCAATCACCACGGAATGAATTTCGGGATACTTGGCATAGATTGCCGCGTGGAGCAGCACCGCCTGGCTCGGTTTTTTCCCGGCTTCATATTTTCCACGGCGGATCATCACCAGGTCGCCGCTTTCGACCACGGCACGATCCGTGTCGCTCGCGGTGATAACAAAACTTTCACCATCCACCCGGGAGGAGAAGCTTCCCTCGGTACTGATAAGAAGGCGTTGACGATAGCCGCGCCGTACAAACTCGCAGAGATCGCGGCGTGTCGCCCGTTCTTCAGTCGTCGGAAGGCCTGGGTCAAAACTTTCCAACGCTACAGAGCGGGCCGAGGCTTTGGAAAGCTGCTCATCCGTCAGAAAGTGAGGGGTGACGCCGAGGGCTCTGCATTTCAGGGAGGTACGGCAGGCAAATTCAAGTGTTTCAAAGCGCTCAAAGGCCTCCTTAAACGACGTGCCACCGATGGCGACTCCGTGATTTTCCAAGAGAACACAGTTGAATCCTTCCGCAAAGACTTTAGCGATGTTCTCGCCCAATTGAGCGCTCCCAGGTAGCGCGTAGGAGGCGAAACCAACCTGGCCACAGACGGCGTGGGCTTTTGCCAGCAGTTTGGTCTTGGGGGTGATGCCGCTGATGCTGAAAGCCACCAAGGCAACGGGATGGGCATGAACGATGGCCTTGAGATCGGGGCGAAGCTCGTAAATTTTCCGATGAAAGGGGAACTCGGAGGAAGCTGGATGCCGACCTTCCACTTTCCCGTCAGGAAGGACATGGACGATGTCCTCACGAGTCAGGTTTCCTTTGTCCACGCGTGCGGGAGTGATCCAGATAGAGTCATCGTTGTCACGGATCGAGAGGTTTCCTCCCGAAGTAGTGGTCATGCTATAGCGGTAGATCCGCTCCATGGCCTTCACCAATTCGTCAGCGGGATGGATGTAGTTACGGTTCGAGGGTGGCAGGGGTGACATGATTATTTAACAATATATCTTTATTTCTCTTATTGCGAGGAATTGCTGACGATCCCGGACTCTGCTTGCAACCGCTCGGGAGCTCAGAGTTGTTTTCAGTCTATTACGGGAAAAAGGGATTGTGCGCCGCTTCAAGTGTCACGGTGGTCAAAGGGCCATGTCCCGGACACAGAAGGGTATCGGGTGGAAGGGTAAAGATTTCTTTCCTGTTTGTGGCGAGACAGGCCTCGTAGGAGATCATCGGGCCGCCCATTGACCCCGCGAAGAGGGCATCTCCGACAATGGCAACAGGGCGTTCCAATCCATGAATCACATAGGAGATGCCACCGCTGGAATGACCCCAGGTGGACCGTGTCTCAATCCGCAACGAACCGAGGGTGAACTCTTTTCCAGCAGCGAAATTTTCTGCTCCTTCGATATTTTCGCGCTTGCCGATCCAAGCTTTTGCTCCTGTTGCCTCAACCATCCGATCAAGTTCAAACACATGGTCGCCATGACCGTGGGTCAACAGGATCAACTCGAGCTTGAGGCCATTCTTTTTTAGAAACTGTAACAGTTCTGAGGCGTCGGAACCGGTGTCAAAGGCGGCAGCTACCGAAGTCCTGGCATCCCAGACCAGATAGGAATGCACCTCAAAATCGTTCCAGGGCGATGTGAACATAGCAACACCCCCGACGGCGCTTACGGGTAGTTGCAATACCCCGGGGTGATACTCGCCCCGACTCATAGCAAGGAGTCGCGCGGGCTGAAGCTTCAGAGGCAAGGCAATCTTCGCCAGTGATTCTGGATCGAGTGAACCGCTTTCAAGGGAGGTAATCGTCTCAACCTGCACTCCGCATTGCCTCGCGAGATCTGCCTCCGAGAGGCCCAATCCTCGCCGCGTCTTGCGGATCACATCGCTCCAGGAATCCTCAAGCGGAATGCGTGTCGTCATGGCAGGGGGTAATCAATTCCGATTAGAACGAATCTGGCGTTTCAGGATATGAAACAGGAGGACAAAACTTAAGAGGGTGGAAATGATCATCACCCCTGAGTTGAACCAAAGAAGGGGAATATCCATACCGAGATAATGCTTTATTGGTCCAAAAAAGACATTCGGATGGTGTCGGTCACGGTAATCCGCCTGTTCCATTTCAGCCTTGGAGACGAGATCGAGCACCTTTTGGTTGGTGTAGAGTTGCTCGGCAGTCACCCCTTCCTCGTGACTGATAAGATCGGAACTGTCGAGAGCTCCACCTTCAATCACCGCGTCAATACGATGAAGTCGTTTGTCTAGGTCGGAGGCATCACGGGCCTGTAGGCCACTCAGAATCGCCAAAAGATCTTTCAGATCATCGAGGCGGTTTTCCTGATAGTCATCGGGATTTTTGATCGCAGCGAGTTGGTTGATCTGCCGTTGGATTCTCGCCTGCCTGATGGACAGCGGGTTGAGCTTGGCCTGTGCATAAATGATCCCCTCATACGACCAGCGCATCGGGACGAATTCACAGATAAGCGGCACCTGAAGATCACTGTGAGGTGGTGTCGCCGTATCCGGGTGCTTATTGAACCACTCCTGCACCACATGGACAAAGTCTAGATTGCGGTTCATCTCCTCGTATTTTGTGAAGGCTCCCGCCAGAATCAGCTGCGGAATAAGCACCACGGGGATGATCAGGACGCCTGTTTTGCTTTCGTTCACAAGGGCCGAGACCAGCATGCCAATGGCCACTCCGCTCATGGTGGTAAGGAAGAGGGCGGTGAAGATCACCCAAAACATCCCGCGGACGGCCAGCAGAGAGTCCCCGACCAGCGTGTAGAGGGCGCATTGAATCACGGCAAAGACGGCCAGAGTCAGTGCCTTGACGATGACATAATACCCGAGACGGACATTCAGATTCCGTTCCCGCAATAGGACGGGGCGGTCACGCGTGATGTCATCAACGCTGTTGGTCAGGCCGAGAAACATCGCCACCACCAGCGAGAGAAAGAGATAGATTGGAATGTGGAAGGCCGAGGCAAAATCATAGTGATCGCTCTCTGAGTAGCGGTAGACAAAGCCGATCAGAAAGGCGAGCGCAGGTGCCGCCAGCAGGGTGATGATGAGGTTGGCCTTGTTGCGCAGTTTGCTGATGAAGGCTCGCTGAAGGAGGACTAAAAACTGTGACACCTCGTCACGCCACCGCACACCCTCCCATCCCTTTGCCCGCTGCATCAGGATTCCCCGTGACTCAGACCCGGCAGGAATCGGAGTACGTGAGGATGCGGGTTGCTGCACCTCCTTCATCAGGCGATAGGCTTCGAATTTGTCGCGCCAGTATTCCGGGGAGAAGCGGCGAGCCGGCACCAATTGGCCACGGTTGTTCTCTTCGTAAATGATATCGCCGCTGAGATCACGCAGAGGGGTTTCGAGCACATCGAAGACGAATTCCGGGCGCGTCGTGCCGCAGGACTGGCAGCCGCCGAGCTCCGTGCCGAAGAGTTGCTCGTGCTCTGCTTCGGCAAAGTAGGAGAGCATCTCCGTCGGTGTGCCGAAGAAAACTAATTTTCCCCCCTTGTCGAGCAGGAGGGCTTTCTGGAACATCTGGAAAATTTTTGACGTCGGCTGATGGATCGTCACCAGCACGATCTTGTTATGGGCCATGCCACGGATGATCTCGATGACATGTTCCGAGTCCTTCGAGGAGAGGCCGCTTGTTGGCTCGTCGAAGAGATAAACATCGGCGGTGCTGACCATGTCGAGACCGATATTTAGACGCTTCCTCTCGCCGCCGCTGAGGATTTTCTGATGGGTGCCCCCGACGACCTCCTTTCTGCGTTCATTGAGGCCAAGCTCGGCCAGCTTGCTGTCGATGCGTCGCTGTCGTTCCCTTCGTGAGAGATGGGGAGATCGGATGGCAGCTGCGAACTTCAGATTTTCCTCAATCGTGAGCTGCTCGTCGAAAGCATCGTACTGCGGAATGTAGGTGATGTATTGCAGCAGCGCGTCGAGGTTGTTGTAAAGCGATCGGTTGTTGAACAGCACTTCTCCGGCGATTGGCGGGAAGAGTCCTGAGAGAGCGCGTAGCAGGGTGCTTTTGCCGCAGCCGCTGGCACCCATGACGCAGACCATCTCTCCCCGTTCCACGGTGAAACTCAGATTGTCGAGTGCGGTGTCTCCATCGCGGAAGCGGCAGACAAGATCCCGGACATCAAGGTTGCGGATGATATTCCGTTCCTCCTCGATGATCCGGTCGGTGAAGTTGCAGCGCAGAACCTGCCCCGCATCGATGCGGATGGTGTCTCCATCAAGCAGATCAAGGGCTCCCCGCACGGGGATGCCCCGCACCACGATCGGTCGGTCGGCCTGAAGCACCTCAACGCGCCCCGTCTTGTCCTGATAGTCACAGGAGATGCGAAGCGTCACTTCACCTCCTATTCCAGGAGAGAGAAGGATGTCGTCATCCTCCAGACGCGCTGGATTGTTGGATGCGATGTATTCCGTCTTGGAGCCCTTCAGGACAAAGCGTCCACCGAAGGAGCCAACGCGCCTCTTTAATTCCTCTAGATCGAGCTCGCCGCCATCACGAAAAAGAATCTTGTCCGAAAGTTGCGCCTCAACAATCGACCCCTTGCGCAGGGGTATCCCGCACAAGGTCGCCCTGAGATCCTGGATCGCCTTGACGCGCACCCTGAGCCCGAAGGCTATTTCCAGATCACTGTCGCGGCCGCGAACTTTTTCCAGTCTGACTTCCTCGTTGTTGATCGCCACAAAGATATGGGGGAGGGTGACATTTCTCTTGGCGTTAAAATAGAAGACAAGATCCTGCGTTGTGATGACCTGTTCGCCGACCAGTACGCGCTGACCAGGATAGATGCGACAGAACTCCGAGGGTTTCAGCAGCCGACCCTGCACGATCAGGCTTTTGGAGGAGAGATTCTTGAGGATGATGAGATCGTTGTGCCGGTAGGCCAGGAGCTTTTCCCCGGAGGTGAAATTCTTGAGGGCGACATCGCACTGTGCCGGATCACCGAAGCTCAGCATCTCCAGCGGGGATACCCCCTCGTGGAAAAATTCAGGATCAGTCTGATCGTTGGCATTGAGCTGATAGACAATGTCGATGGCCTGCGCCGCCATGCCGAGTTTGCCCATGAAATCATGATAGGCCGCCACCTGTTCGGCCTTGAGGCCGGATCGGTTGATGAGGTCGAAGAGTTGGACTCCGAGCAGAATTTTTCTGTCATCACTTAGTTCGTTGGCAAGCTTGCCAGCCATGGCGCCAAGATCCTGTTGCTGCTCGAGCGCCTGTCGGAAAAGTTTCCGCAGTTCCGAATAGACAGCCTCCGGGTAATCGTAGCGCAGGAAGCCAAGGCTGGAGTCGATTTCCTCTTCCAGCATTTCGCCGTCAATCCGGGTGAAGGCAGCCAACACCTGGATCAGGGTCGGAAGCAGGTTGGCGGTTTCGGCAATGGTCTGCGGCTTGCGTCTGATGCGTCTCCATCGTTTTTCGAGGGAGTGCTGCAGACGCGAAGCTCCACGAAGGACACTGTCGAGCGCGAGGACGGACCTCCGTCCCTCCACGGAGGAAGAAGCGACTGGTGGCGTCGCCATGGCAACGTTGGGTTTTTCTTCGGGGGCTGGGAAGCCGGATTGCATCTAGGTGAAGGCTAGCACTCCTGATTCACTCGGGAAGCGCGTTTCTAACCGAACTCCTCTCCTGGTTAAATCGCTCCATAGCGCTCCACCACGCGGCGGATGGCCGTGGATCTACCGTTCTCGGGATTGACTTCGACAAGGACGCCACAGGCCATGATCGGGCCGCGGGCCACTGGGAGCTTGGAGGGCATGGAGGTCACAAACCGTTCCACCACCGTTTCATAATCACGTCCCAGGACGGAGTCCTCCGGTCCACACATGCCAGCGTCGCAGAGAAAAGCGGTCCCCTTTGGAAATATCCGCTCATCGGCTGTCTGCACATGGGTATGGGTTCCGACAACCAGGGAGACGAGTCCGTCGAGATGGCGGCCCATCGCGATTTTCTCGCTGGTGGTTTCGCCATGCACATCGACGACAATCACGCGGGTTTCCAGATGGAGGCGTTCCACTTCGGCGGAAGCAGCCAGGAAAGGATTTTCGAGCGGATTGCCCATAAAAGTGCGGCACTGGACGTTCATCACCGCAATCGGACCGTGCGCTGTGTCGAGCACAATGCTGCCACTGCCGGGAGTGCCGGCGGGGTAATTGATCGGGCGGAGCAGTCGAGGCTCTGTGGAGAGGAAGGGATAAATTTCTTTCTGATCCCAGATATGGTCCCCGGAAGTGATCACCGCAATGCCACTCCGCATCAGGTCGATGGCAAGTTTCGGAGTGATCCCACGGCCGTTGGCGGCGTTCTCCCCGTTGACGACGATAAAATCGGCATCGCCACGCTCCAGATAGAGTTCCGCCGTGCGGCATGCCGCCACACGACCCGGTTCACCCACCACGTCACCGAGAAAAAGGATTTTGATCACCCAACGGTTTTTATCGAAGGAAAGCGCCGGGACGATGTAAAAATCATTCCCAGTGAAGAAATCTCCCCTCCTCCTCGTTGTCTCTCTGATGGCAATCCTGC
>Ga0302200_10003648_pt1 | contig 12842 bp, 9 predicted proteins | sample II_Bog_N3_1_FD_194585 | JGI IMG/M metagenome (GOLD analysis project Ga0302200, IMG submission 194585) | Peat permafrost microbial communities from Stordalen Mire near Abisko, Sweden - II_Bog_N3_1 | ecosystem: Environmental > Terrestrial > Soil > Wetlands > Peat | place: Sweden: Abisko, Stordalen... | reverse complement strand
TGCTGAATATTTTTCAGTATCTGTTGGAAAAAGTGCATTTAGTCAATCCTTTTTTAATCAAGTCGAAATCCCTAAATACTAAGAATTAACTGTTCTTCAAAATACGGAGACCAACGAAGAGATTGTGCTAGGAATAGATAAAAATTCATCACAAAGAAAAATCTTTATATTTTCAATTAAAAGTACAATAGAAACTGTTGAAGCAGCAGTCAAAAGTTTATGTGAACACTTGTGGCAGAACGATAATTGCACTTAGTTAAGAATTTCTTTAGTTCACCATAAGATAGGCTAGAATCTATCAGTAGACTCTTAGCTGTAAAGAAAATTGAAGACTGTTGGTTTTCGATGGGTAAGTGTCAATCATCACAGTAATGAAGTTAGAACGACTATCTACAGCATAAAAAGACCCTTAAATACGATTGCCCATAAAACCTAAAGAAGAAAGCAAGCTTATCCCATGGTAATTGAGCATCTTTGCATGCTTTCTCTCAAAGATAGTAATTAGAAAAAAATTCCAAATAAATGTATTGCTTCTGTCTTTGCTCTAATAAACTTACTAAAGGATTTAAATAAAAAATAATACTAATAAATTTGTCACCGGGATGAATTTTCACACCATATGGAATGCATCCAAAGAATATAAACTTTCTTAACATAAGAATCAATTAAAAATGGTATTTCTGAAGGATTTGAAAAAACCTTTACCTACGCTGGCCTCAAAGCATTTTAGGTTGATTCAGAATAAACAGCTGATAAAATTTTTAGAAACCTTGAGATTTCAGTAAGAAGAATACCTCAATACTATCCGAACTATATTTCTTTGATGAACTCCTCTTTCAAATTTAAGCACACTACGATAATTCATGAAAAATATACTAAATTTTTGCCAAGCAAATAAACATAAATTCTGATTTGCGAAAGCAACTACCCAATATATTTACTGCAATCGGATGAGGAAATGATTAACTTTTTTATTATAGAAGTGGAGGAGACCTTTTCAATGGAATCTATTGATAACATCTTTCATGTACTTCATCGTTTATTTAGGCTATGGGAGAATAATCTACCTTTTTGGACGATTTTTGGCTGCCAGTTTTTCATAAAACAATGGATTATGTTGATGAAGTAGGACTAAATAATACATAAATCGTTTCCACTGATTACTGGAGTTGCTTAGGTTCTCTCAAGAGAAAAGGAAACAAAAAGCGCACCAAAATTATTAAACCCCCCTTCGTATTCGGTATTTCATATTTAATTTAGGTATGATCCACAAGAAATTACTATAAATCCTGTAGATTCCCTTTTACTGCACTCTAGTAAGAAAATAAGATTTAATTTGATTTTGTTGAAAAATATTTTATTAAATTTAGTTTTAATGTATATTTAAAGGTAATTCCTATCATTTCAAATGCTTAATGCTCTGAAAAGATCAGCCCATAAAACAAAATATTCAACGAATTTTTTACTACTCTTTTCATCAAAAATTTTAAGGAATGCAAGTCTTTCAGGCTCAATTTTTTTTGCCTAAAAAGCCTTTTGAAAGGATTTCCAGTTTTAATAAGTTTATTCTCCTTTGACTTTATGAGCTTCAACTGAATAATACTCAGCCATATACTCTCCCAAAATCATAAAAAACTCTTTGAAAGCAGGCGGTTTGCATATTCTTCCTATCCATAGTAAAAATATGGAAAAATGGGGGTATTTCAGTTCTATTTTTCTTTTTGGATAATTTTGAATCAATTTCTTAATATCCATAAGACTGAACTAATCGGCCACTTCCTCTTCAGGAGCCATAGGGTCTCTTAATTACCTATAATATTGATAGATAATACCATATCTCACGCTATTCTTACACTTTTTCTTAAAGTTGAGACAATTATAATTGAAGAATTGGTAAAAATTCCTTAAATACGCTTTTTTCAAATTCTGTAGCTGGTACTTCACTTGAGCATTTAATAGGTTATTCATAGGGAGTGCGAATAACTCTATTGACAGAGTAATTTGTTTGACCAGTCAATTTTTGATCATTCGTAAAGTTCATTATATCGTTTCTGGCTGATGTAAGCTAGGGGTTTTTTTCTCCTAATTATCCTAAAAAGGTATAAATATTGTCTTACAGCTCATTTCTTTGAATTTATAACATGCGACTACGAATCGGTTGACTCTTGTTTGGTGCTTTTTTAGAATTATTCTTGGCATCCACCCTTTCCGCATCTTCCTCTTCCTCAGACCCCTCTTCTTAATCTTCATCTGAATCCTATTTTTGCTCAGTCGGATCATGTTTCATTTTTAGATGAGTCTCATAAGCACTCTTTGTGGTAAAAAACTTCATGCATTGCTCACAATTTAATAGAACAGCTGGCTCCTACTCCCTCTTAGTGTGCCTATCGGCCTAATCACTCATTACTTTTTGTTAATTTTTAAATTATACTCTTATTGTATCTAATCTCAAGATAAAACTACTTTCGCCTTTAAAAAATGAAATTAATTATTATCCTAAAATATATCATCAATCATGAGGCTTTCATTTTCCAGCAGCGACTATCTTTTTTAGTTATTGTATGGTAGTTTAAGAAGCTCCTTGTTACAACATAAATCCATTAATCTTCTATCTAGTAATGAAATGGCGCAATTTTTCAAGGACCTTTTTGCCTTCATTATTAATCACACTCATAGGATCAAGATATTCACTGTCAGCGCTGGCCCATGGTTTATAATTGAAAGTGGGTATAATTTTATCATTGACAGCTGCAAAGCTCATCAAAGACCTGGTTTCTATTTTTTTCGCATTCTAAGATAGATTGCACAAGCTTTTCTTTCCTAATCTTCTGAGATATCCATTGATTTCATCGGGCAATTTTTTTACTTCAGTTTCTCCCTCAGCAATAGTAATCTTGAAATTACAGTTCTTGATCTCCTTCCTTATATTTTTATTGTTCACGAATACAACTGAATCACTGAGAAGTGAAATTCTTGAGCATTGTCTACCGATAAAATGGAGCTCAAATTACCAATTTTATAGCTGTATTGTTTTGTCTCAATAGAGGAAGGTTTACATGCTTTATCAGTGTAAATATCGCGATAGGCATTTAAGAACGTTTCATCAGCACCAAAAACATTTTTTTCAGCATCGATGACTTTTAAAGCGGTTTTATACTCCGTCTTAAACAAGAGAGGTCGAGGCTAAATTAGTTAGTTGCGAGCTTGAGCTTTAAAAAAAGACGAAATTTAAGCAACAATGTTGTTGATTTTAAAATCTGTTTCCGTCATAGGTTCCCGCCTTAAAAATGAAATGATAATATTTTGAAATTTAATTTTATCAATCAATATCGGTTAATCATATTATTCTAAAGCAAAAGTAAGAGAAATACTAATTATGTTTATTATCCTACATAATTATTATAAATGATTTATTATTGTCGTAATATTTTGTAATTGACAATAATGAAATATACTTTGTGGGTGTCGAAGAAAAGTCTATTTTAGGGAGGTCTTTAGAATATCTGTTTACATTTTTAAAAGATTTGGTTATTATTATTCTTGATGGATATATAAATTATACTACATTATACTACTTTATTTTATTATTGGCAGTAACATAATATTAATAAATGATCATGCTCGGCAGGGGCTTGCTGAGAACTTAAAACTGGATGAATGTAACCTGTTAAGTTCCTTCCGTATCTCAATCATCTATTTATGCAAAAAACTAGTATTAGAGTGTCGATCTGAGAGCGTGAGCCCATTCATATAACTTTGAATTGCCAAGATCAAAGACCTTGATCCATTTCTAAAAGTATAAGAAGGATTCACTATGGCAGTCTTGATGACTTCTTGGCAAGTGTTGAATTATTGAAAACTGTATTTTGACTCAAGTTCTGCTAAATCTTAATAAAGCCGATCCTCCAAGAATAAATTGAAGTCCAATAACTGTAACATTTAACCTTCCATCTCCACATATTAGCAAAGTTGATAGTTTTAACTCATGAGTTTGTTGAGCTTCTTAACGGTGACTGGGTACACCTCATTAAATTTGGTGCAGATAAGTAGCAGAGACCCACTCACCAGTTCAAAATTATCCTTATCAAAAGTAAAGCCCTTAAGGATTAGTTTATCTAGGATTCCAATTGCCAAATAGAGTGAACTCCTACTGAAGCGTAAATTAACCTGTCCTCTGTAAAGAATTTCAATAACTTTATTTCTTTCATAGAGAGCATTAGTGAGAGGAGTGATGACCATGAGATGGGGAGTAGTATTTTTATCATAGGATTGTTTGGCTTTAAATGAACTGTATTAAATGCTTTGGGGTAGGCTGTTTCTAATCATCATTTTCTAATTTTTTGAATTATAAACAGTCTTAGAAAAGAACAGATATACGCACTTTAGAATTCAACGGAATCACATTCTTTCAAAGTTAATAAAGATTATCATTTTTAAGAAGGAAGGGATGTTCTGTTCATCTGAAAAGTTATAGAGTATTTTTTAATATTTTTGATTCAGTTGACTAAAATAATTTTTTGAAATTGAAATGTTTAAGGCCGCAACAATTAATATTATAGATTGGTAATATTTATGAAAAAAACATTTTACAAAATGAAATGGAGCATTGGTGTGATTACTTCAATAAACTTAAAGAATTCTACTAAGAAGCATAGAATTAATCATTATTGCCTCACTCAAAACATTATTTGGGCTGTTGGAAATTTTTTAGCAAGAATAATCAACATTTTAGCTTCAATACTACTATTTCTCTGATCATCACCAACAAAAACGACACATGCTGTATACGATAAATTATACTTAATCCTAACTGCTTAAGATTATTCCAATTGCCTCGAGTCAATTATTACAGTCCAACTTGCCCCAAATTATTACCACCTTCATTGTCTCATTGATACTTAAGTATAAGCTTTACACATTGATCCAACTACCCTTTACTATTGATATTACCCCCTCAGATGAAAAATTGTTCCAATCTGCATAAATGAATATTTACGTAAATCAAGCATTCTGATATTTTTCCAGTCAGCTTTGCAAAGATGCTTCAAGCCTTCATTTGAAATTTGATTTCTACACTAATTTATTGACAAATTACTAACACTAGTTCTGTGAGATTATTAAATGGCACGGTTATTAAAACTTTAACTATCTTGTCTGTAACTCCCAACTATCCTAAATAAGCGTAGAAAGACGTAATTAAACATACTCTGACCCTGTTGTATCCGTGAAAGTGTTTTACTTAATAAATTCCTTGATCTTATTTCTTTAATTTTACATTTAATTCTCAAAAATTAGTTTCTTAATGGCATTTAGCTTCATATCTAATATTGAATTATGGCGCATTCAATTTTAGTTTTAATATTATTTCTTCTCTCTCCTTAACGGTATTCTCTTTTTATTTTCAAATTCCCAGGATTTAATAAATGAATTCTTTGAATTGAAATGACCCCTTTTCTATTAATTGAAATTGAAAATGATTTTTGTTTCTTTTATTCAATAAAAAGCAATCAATTTAATAGTGAGATATGATAAGGACAGTCTTTACCATTGCCAACAGGGTCGCTAAGTAATGTTACCTTTATCCAGTCATTTCAGATTTTCACCCACTGCCATTATCGAGGGACGAGAACCAAAACACCTGGAACGTTTGGTCATCCAAGAATAATAATATGAACTTTAAAGATAAGCTCAGAGGCACGAGTTTAAAGCCAGGATCAATAACATCACTGATCCATTCGAAAAAGAAAAAGAACAGATTATTTATGACTTTGCTGATGAAAAATCTAATCTGAAATTCGATGAGGCTTGGCTGAAGATTGACGAAGTGGAGCAAAGACAAAGCGACCACATGTATTTGATGTATAATTTAGCTGGAAAGCCTTTTATGCTCAAAAGAACCAATGATCATCCATCATCATCAACATATTAATCCTTTACTGGTAGATTGTTATTAGAAATTAAATACGGATGATATCAGTCATTTTAATCAACCTTTTTGCTTTATAAAAATAATTGCCACATAATATTTTTACAGTTACAGATTGGAAGGCATACTAAATTTTAGGCAACGACAAATAATTTAACCAAACAATAATAATAATAGCTATCGTTGGCAATGTCCTATTTCTCCTTTTATAAAATGCGTTTTGATTTCATTAAAATTTATGGAAATCTATTTAATTTTAATTGTTGTGTCAACAACTAAATAATATAATGTTCTCAAGATTTGTAAGACCTTTCTGGAAGCGGATATTTACCCCCAGAAAAATATTAACAACGACAGCTATCTTAACTTACTCTCTTTTTAAAGCAAACACTCTTCTAAACTCATCTATTAATAATGATAAAGATGATGATAACGAAGAAAAGGAAAATTCCATCCAAGTCGACCTTTAATCCTACATGAAAAAATTAATAACTATCAATGTTTGCGAAGGGAAGGAACTGCTAGAAGGAGATAGAAAAATATTGGTAGTTCGAGATCAAGAGGGCAAAAATAGAAAAATAATTATGGTCAGGTCGAGAGGTCAATTGTTTGCTTTTTCAGCAATGTGTCCTCATAGAGAACCCTTTGATGAAAGTGGAGCGTAATACTCATTAGAAGATGCCATTTTCTTTAATGATAAATTGTTCTGCCCTCATCATGGCTGCGTTTTTGACATTAAATCCGGAAGCATCTAGCACGGGCCTACTCAGAATAATTTACCAATCTTTTTTGCTAAATAAAAATAAGGGCTTATAAGTCTAACATATCCAACGGCTATTCCAATGTCAGTGATACCAAATTTTATCTAAAGAGATGTGGAAGATTTAAGAAAAGTAGTTATCCTCGGAGGTGATGATGCTGCCACCATGGGGTGCGTAAATAGTTTACGCCAGTTCGGATATCAAGGAGAAGTGACAGTAGTAAAATAAGGATAATTTCATTATCCTTACAAAAAATAGTATCTCCACCGTAAGATTCCTAATTTCCATTTGAATGATGAGCCGAGAAAGGATGACCTAAATAAAAAACTTTTTAATTATAACTTAAAAGATAGTAGTAGTAAATCTTCTAAAGTTGAGTATAGAATGAATAGTAGCTTTAATTTTGGCAGCAGCATTAATTTGAAAAAGGACTCGAATTCAAAAAAAAATAAAAAAACTTAAGATTAAATCAAGGAGTATATTAAATAACAATTGGAGGAGAAAGTTTATAGTAAATTGAGCTACCGTAGTGATCAATGGTATGATTAGTCAGGCATCGATTTCATTTTTAATGACGAGAGTTATAGAATTATTAATAAGGTATTTGTCAATTTATTCAGCAATACTATCCCTACATTACTTTTAGTGATGGCACCAAGGTTTAATTCGATGGTCTCCTAGTCGCAACAGGCTTAATTCAAAGAATACCAGTTCACGAATCAATAACAGTCAATTCATAAAAAGATTTTAAAATAAATTTAACAGCAAATGTCTTTTGCCCCTACAGATCAAAAGATCAACACCATAAATTGGTATAATTTTTGAATACGAACATTGTAAAACACCTCCTTGTCATGGGATATAACATCTAGAGTTTGGAGTTTATCGAAGCGGTCAAAACAGAATTTCCTGATATCAAAATTAGCGTTATTGACACAGAGAAATAATCGAGTCTCTGTCAATTCTTAGGCCCTGACTTATAAAAAAAGATAGTAAAATAGTACACTGAGCGAGGAATAGATTTTTATGTCAAAATCAGCTAGGATTTACTCTTTTCTAACAGATTCAGTTTCAAAAATATCCAAAAAGAAAAGAAAAAGGCAATAGTAAATTTGAATAAAACTGAAGATCCCAAACTCAAGTACAATGAGTCAGTTACAGTAAGAATTTCTGATGATTTGAGACTTAAAGCTGACGGAGTTGTTATTTTTCCTCAATAGTTCGAAGGAAATACAGTATCTTTTCCTCTATTTAGCAATGGATCAAGAACGGAAAATACACGGATTTTGAATTCTTTCACAACAATAGAATGAGTGGGGACACCTTTGGAAGAACTGACAATATACGCATCTTTTCTGCAGGTCTTTGCTCGTGCAATGAATATTTTCTTCTTAATAAAAGATTGGTAAGTTCCAGCCCTTATGTTGCATTTTAGCAAGGGTTTAATGCTGGACTTAATATTCAAGCTTTGAGAATACCTTTTACTTATGTTCCTTTCGACTATCATACCTTTTTTGGCAAAAAACTGCTTTATGTTGGCACTCGAGAGTATTATGATAGCGTTTTGATAATGGGATCAATTGAGGATTGGGATTTTATTTCCATATACGCTTTGGGAAGCCAAGTTTTGGGAGCCAGTGCAAGTCCTTCAAGAGCTCATCATCTCACCATATTAAGAGAGGCATTCCGAGTAAACTGTGTACCAATGTTCGAGTAGCTAATAAATGGATATTGGTCAATTGACAATCTGGCTAATTTGATCAGGGTATTTTGCTCTTAAACTAGAAACTAAACAAATCTGGATGCTATCGTGACTTAATTTTCAAAAATAGATAAAACATTCACAAGAAAGATTTAATCTTCATGTAAAGAGCATATGATGCTGGATTCGAAAATGACCGCCCTCAGGAATCTGAAGAGCTTCCAAGTGTCGAGGTCGGGGAAGGTGGCACTCTAAAATAATTATGAATAAATGTATCATATTAATTTTAATACAATAAAGTTTTAATCACAGATTAGATATTCAGATTGTATTTAGATAAGTAATGACATCAATTTAAAAGATATTGGCATCACTCATCACTTTCCTTGGACAAACTCCTGCTCGTGAAAAGGTATTTATCTATCAATACAGCTTTGCAGATTGTTGCAATATTTTGCGAAGTATCTTGGTGCTGGATTTCAATAAAGTTATGATTTGCATCCACATCTTCGTAATCTAATGACTCCTAAAATCAAAAAAGCAGATACTATATGGGCTACTATGGCTCTAAGTAGGAAAATCTTACGTTTTGGACCATCCATCACCATGGCCAAAACATTTATACTAAACATTATTGCTTTGATTAAAAGATAAAACAAAGAATCCACTCCTGTATTTATCCTTAGAACCCTCTCAGCTTTATGGATTGCATTATTTTTCCTCTGTGATCACTATCTTTGGTTGTTCAGAGTACGCCATACAATATTCAGATGGGAATAACCAAAAATTAAGCTATTAAGAGTAAATGTGATTATCTAAGTATTGTGGGATGGTATTTGGATTGTTATACGGTCCTCCTTCGCAATATATTAACTTATCATTAGTTGGTATTTATTGTTATATTTAGAACCAAAAAGAAAGGTAAGCTCAACTTCAAACCCTTGCTATTGACTCAGCCAGAGTGATTCTTGATCTTCCAGTGGCTTATTCATTTCTTCATCCCGGGACTGTATCTGGAAAAGTAGTGGGTGCCTGTGGTACGATAACTTCCCTCATTGGTTTATATCAGATGTGGAAATGATCTATTTGAAATCTCATTACATTACAAATTATAAATTTATTGTGCCAAAAATGAACAGAGCAGAGAGGAATATCGAGTTTCAGGCTTCTCAAGTAATAGATCAATCGATTTAGCTTCATCATAAGGGAAATTTATCACCAATTAGACCGCGCTAGAAAATGCCAACCATTTATAGGCACAAAATGGAGATACAACCAGATTTGACAGCAGAGGATGGCTTAAGATGGCCAAGAGATAACTCTTATTTGAGAAAAAGATTGGATCAGTAAGTATAGCAATAGCGATAAGAAATGGTGATGATGTCAGGGTAATTTATGAATGACTCAGTCGTACAAGTAAAAATAATCCCTAATGGATGACTGTTAATTTTGATCACTACAAAAAAAATAGCTATATGAGGCCAAAAAGATTATCGCTCATTGAAGAGAGGCACTTTGACGTTTTGAACAATCCTAAAAGAATATTTAATGGTCGAAATGAGGATAAATATTTTTTGGATCATATTAACGCCACAGAAACAGTCAAAAATGAAGTTGCTATCAAAACTAATTATGGATCCAGTTTTTATAGCCCTTTAAATCGTAGTTTAATGCTACAATCGGATGTCACATAAAAGGTGGGATCCATTGACAGAAGAGATTATACCATTCGCAGGCCACAACTAAAAATTGGAAGTAATTCCTTTGTCGATACATACTCTCCCTTTTGATGATATTTTTAATAATATTTCATTGATAAACTCTGCAACTGCAAATGGAACGATTGTTTTATGATGATCAGAACTTCACATTATAGTTGTTGGTAAGCTGCAGTTATTTACGAATGCTCTGCTTCCAGGTTGGGTTAATGGTCACCAGTTCGGGGAAGAAGTGAGTTCTCATTGGTCCTTCGATCATGTTGATTTGATGGAATGGCTTTCTGCTGTGATAGCCTTTCATTCTTCCGCTTGTTCCTTCAACATTCTTACCATAATTTTGCAGCACCTTGTCGACTTCCACGTAATCATTTGATATGGTTTTCCAGTAGTAAATCATGCCGAAGAAATACAAAATACCTCCATATATCAGCAACTTAGGTGTGGGGAAAGTCCACCTGTGTGTTTTCCATCCGATGTAAGCAATGGGGTTTTTGATGAACCTCGCTAAATTTTTAAGTCCTCTCTTTTTGTTGCCTTTATCAATGCCCTTCTTTCCAAGTCTGAACTTTTCAAGTTCCCAATCGTACTGTTTACCCATTGATCTGAATGATATGAAATCTACCGATAGATCATTTATTGTCTTTAGAGGCCATTAGGGGCGCGATCATACATGAAGAAATATCCATGGTTTCTACATAAGCAAAACCCTACCTGACCTTAACTCCTTCCTCGACTGGAGCATGGCGAACCCACAGATAGTCCGACTGCATCTTTTAATGGATCGACATTAATCGTATATAAATGAATATGGCATCAACATCAAATAAAAGGATGAAAACATAAAAAAAGCAGTTGAAAAAAGATAAGATAGCGGATTACAATACATAAATATTTTATTTATCTTGTAATAGAAATATCAATTAATTTAAGCATTTTTAATTCATTTAACATGAGCGATTAAACAATGGAAAACAAAGAAACAGTGGAGCTTACTCCTGAGAAATAACAGAACAATTGTACCCTCCTCTCAATATAGCTCCCCTTCAAGTAGAGTAGCAAATTGTTTAAAATCTGATGGACAATCTCACCATATAGGACCATCCACACACTCAAGCCATTGAACAACCAAAACCAATCGAAGTCGAACCTGATAATACTGAACTTACTGAAACAAAATACTTTGTCGAAATTAGCAGAACTAACATTATGTTTGGCAAGTCCACACTCTTTCCAGGATCAATTGAGGAGTTTGATCTTTCTATTGGCTTAAAAGATGAAATCATTGAAGAGAACGGATCAAATCCTTTCATTTTAAGGGTGACTGCCAAATGCAGTAATGCAGAATTTGCTGATCTGGATGAATATGTATTTTCAGTGAGAAGCAATGAAAGATTTGAGTACTTCGAAGAAGTGAGATTTAAAATCAGAAAGAGAGAGCGTGCGATAATGAAAGTGGCTGTTAAAGTACCACAAGTCAGATAAAATTACGTTATCGAGGGGGTTTTATAGATACAGCTGGAGAGTCTGACTCCTGTCTTCCTCCCAATCTATCTCAAATGCGAAGTACCTCAAATTATCTGCATTAAGGATCTTTACAAGCCAGATGAAGATACCCAAGTGATTAAGATTCCAGCCAAAAAGAACCAAATCCGAATGCCGCCTATTCCATTTAAAAACCTCAGCAATTTTAATCTGACTATCGAAGTGGAGGCAATCGCTAATGAAAGTTTCAATGATAAGCCCTACGACATCGTGACTCAAAATTTTGTTAATTGTCAAGCAAACACTCAATTTTTTGTAAATATTCAACTGAAGGAAAATATGTCATTCAAAGGGCCACGACCAGCCAAAGATTACATTCGTAAAATTTTAGTGTTAAAGATAAAGGGGTCGTCGATATATTACAACTATCCGATGGAGATATTAGTATTTGAGGGGAACAATAATTCAGGAATCAACTGATGATATGAATTAGAAATATATTGTGAATTAATATGTCATAACCAACAAATATCATTACTTTTTAGCATTAACTATTGACTGATGAACATAAGATGAACATTAATAGGATATTTGCTGTTAATTATACTTTAAAATAAAATATATATTCGGATTAATTTGTTAATGATCAATTCACAATAGGTTATGAGATTGAAATTAACTTATAGTTTGATCAACCAATTCAGTTAATACAAAATTATTTAACTTTTGATGTTCGATAAATTTTAATATGCGGTTTAAATTCAGAATGGATTCATTATGATAGAGTTAATAATTAATGACTGTTTTAATCTTAGAATACTTATATACTAATGCAGGGCAGCTTAGAAAAAAACAGAAAAAGAACCATCAACAATAACTAACGCAGTCGCAGCGACAATTCTATAATCATCAATACTCGAATCACTACTTCTCAGTCTAAAAAATCTCAAACTCCTCCTCCTCAATGCAAGCCATGCTAATCACATTCCTTTATCTTTAAGCCCCTCGCTAAGGGCAGCCATGCTTTCTATTGCGATCCGCTCAAATTTAACTATACTCATCAATAGAAAAATGCTAAGCCTTACCCAATTTTATTCCAATAATTTGGCAAGAAATAATATCTTCCTCTTTTTGGACTTGAGCATCATATGGTTAATTATCGTAAAAATGACTTAAAATATAAGCAAAGTTTCTATGAATAGAAAGTGAAGTAAACCACCTAAGAAAAGGAGCATCTGACTATTAATTCTCCA
>Ga0302200_10003646_pt1 | contig 12851 bp, 6 predicted proteins | sample II_Bog_N3_1_FD_194585 | JGI IMG/M metagenome (GOLD analysis project Ga0302200, IMG submission 194585) | Peat permafrost microbial communities from Stordalen Mire near Abisko, Sweden - II_Bog_N3_1 | ecosystem: Environmental > Terrestrial > Soil > Wetlands > Peat | place: Sweden: Abisko, Stordalen... | reverse complement strand
GTGGACGGCATCGGCACCAAGCTCAAGATCGCCTTCCAGCAGGACAAGCACGACACCATCGGCGCGGACCTCGTGAACCATTGCGTGAACGACATCGCGGTGCTGGGCGCGGAGCCGCTGTTCTTCCTCGATTATCTCGGCACCGGCAAATTGGAGCCGCATGTGTTCACCGACATCATCAAGGGTTTCGCCCGCGCCTGCGCGGAAAATAATTGCGCGCTCATCGGCGGCGAGACGGCGCAGATGCCGGGCTTTTATCAGCCGGGCGAATACGACGTGAGCGGCACCATCGTCGGCGTCGTGGAAAAGTCCCGGATGCTCAACGGCCAGAAAACCGTGAAGCGCGGCGACGTGGTCATCGGCATCGAATCCAGCGGCCTGCACACCAACGGCTATTCGCTCGGCCGGAAAATCTTCTTCGAGCAGCTCGGCTACAAACCGTCAAGCAAAGTGCCCGGGTTGAAGAAATCCGTCGGCGAGGAATTGTTGAAGGAACACATCAGCTACGGCCCGCTGGTGCAAAAGCTGTTGAAGCGCTTCAACAACTCGTCACTCGTCACTCGTCACTCGTCACTTCCGATAAAAGCTTTCGCGCACATCACCGGCGGCGGTTTCGTGGACAACATCCCGCGCGTGCTGCCGAAGTCGCTGGATTGCGTCATCAAGAAAGGTTCGTGGGACATGCTACCCATCTTCCAGATCATCGAACAGAAGAGCGGCGTGCCGGACGACGAATTGTATCAGGTCTTCAACATGGGCATCGGGATGATTTCCATTGTTTCCGCCGACAAGGCGAAAGACATTTTGAAATTCATCAACGCGCAGAAGCACAAAGCGTGGATCATCGGCGAAGTCGTCAAAGGCAGGGGCGAAGCGCGCGTGGTTTGATTTTTTTATCCGCAGATTGCGCCGATTCCCGCAGATTTTTTATTTTTAATCTGCGACATCTGTGTAATCTGCGGATATGAATTCCCATCACACAAAGCTAATTTTTGCCTTTGTTTGTGCATGCCTGCTTTCTTCCTTTTCGCTCCGCGCCGAAGTGGTTTCCGCCACCATCAAAACACCACCGCCCGCCGAGTCCGGCTATTTCAAGCTTGGCACCACCAAAAATCCCACCGGCCACGAAATCGGCGTGAACAGCCGCAGTCTGCTGTTCGACGGCCAGCCGGTGTTTCCCGTGATGGGTGAACTGCACTATTCGCGCGTGCCGCAGGCCGAGTGGCACGAGGAACTGCTCAAGATGAAGGGCGGCGGCGTGGACATCGTGGCGACCTACGTTTTCTGGATCCATCACGAGGAAATCGAAGGCCAGTGGGATTGGAGCGGCCAGCGCGATTTGAAAAAGTTTTTGCAGACGTGCAATGAACTCGGATTGAAAATCATCGTCCGCTGCGGCCCGTGGTGCCACGGCGAGGTGCGCAACGGCGGTTTTCCCGACTGGGTGCAGGCGCGCAAAGATTGGAAGCTGCGCTCGACGGACACCAATTTTCTCGCGGCGGTAAAAATCCTTTATGCCCAAATCGCCGAGCAGATGCGCGGCGAATTGTGGAAGGACGGCGGTCCGGTCATCGGCATCCAGGTGGACAATGAATTTGGCGGCTCGCCAAGTTACTTGATGGCGTTGAAAAAAATCGCGATTGAAGCCGGCATGGACGTGCCGCTTTACATCAAGACCGGCTGGCCGCCGATGCGCACGCCCGTGCCGCTTGGCGAATTGCTGCCGCTGTTCGGTGCCTACCCCGATGGCTTTTGGAGCCGCAGCCTGCAGCCGATGGATGGCAATGACTGGGAAAATTTCACCTTCCGAATCACGCGCACGGACACCGGCATCGGCAACGACACTTTGAAGATGGACAAGAATGGCGATACCGCCGGCACGGAGAAATATCCGCATCTCACCTGCGAAGTCGGCGGCGGGATGCCGGCGTCGTATCATCGCCGCATCAATTACGATCCGCGCGATGTCGAGGCGAACGTGCTGACGCAGCTTGGCGGCGGCAGCAGCCTGCTCGGCTATTATATGTATCACGGCGGACAGAATCCCGAAGGCAAACTCTCGACGCTGCAAGAATCCACCGCCACCGGCTACCCGAACGATTTGCCGGTGAAATCTTATGACTTCAACGCGCCGCTCGGCGAGTTCGGCCAGATCAACCCGCAATACTACTGGCTGCGTCGGCTGCATCTGTTTCTCCACGACTTTGGCGCGCCGCTCGCGCAAATGCCGACGACGCTGCCCGATTCGCGACCGGCGGATAGAAATGATTTTACCACGCTGCGCTGGGCGGTGCGTTCGGACGGCGACAGCGGCTACGTTTTCGTGAACAACTACCAACGGCTCCAGCCACTGCCCGCAAAAACCAACGTGCAGTTCAAATTGAATCTGCCCGGCGGTGAATTTGTTTTCCCCGCGAAACCGGTGACGATTCCGGCGGACGAATTTTTCTTCTGGCCGTTCAACCTTGATCTCGGCGGCGCGAAGCTGATTTACGCCACGGCGCAGCCGGTTTGCAAAACTGATGATGGCAAGGTGCAAACTTTTTTCTTCGCGGAAACACCAGGCGTCAAAGCCGAGTTTGTTTTTGATCCCAAAACATTGTCATCTTCAAACACAGTTTTCGAAAACGTAAGCCCAGGTTTCGGCGGCGACTCATTTCACTTGAAAACAGAAGCTGGCAGGTCAGTTCAAGTTATTTTATTAAACGAACCCAGCTCGACAGACGCGTTTGCCTTAATGCAAAAGGATACCCCCGGTTCGCTGCTGGTTTCAGTGCGCAAACCGGAATCCATAACAACGGCGTCAGCGGAACAGATTCGCCCTGCCGGGCCAGCGCGGGAAATTCCATTAAGCCATGACAAAGCACATATCGCCATTGCGCCAGTGGATTCTGATTTCATGAATGCGGCGGTCTGGAAAATCACGTTGCCGCCCAAACTGGATTTGAATTTGCATCCGATTCTGCGGATTCGTTACATCGGCGACGTGGCGCGGCTGACGCTCGACGGCAAACTGATCGCGGATAATTTTTACAGCGGCCGCGAGTTTGACTTGGGCTTGCAGCGCTACGCGCCAGAGATTTTCACCAGCGATTTGCGGCTGGAAATCTTGCCGCTGCGCCGGAACGCGCCGATTTTTCTCGAACCCAAAGCCCGACCGGATTTCGGCACGAACGAAAGCTTGGTGAAACTTCAGTCGGCGGCAATCGTCAATCAGGTTGAATTTGGAAACTAAATCTGCTCCATTCCCGCTTGCATGAAAAATAAAATCCTCACCGTGGTTCTTTTCGCGCTGGCCGGCTTCGGCGCCCAGGCGTTCATCGTTCCCGAGGGCCTTCCGGTTCCGGATCTGACCCTCTGGTATCAGCAGCCCGCCGCCGACAGCAAGCCGATGAACGAGGCCCTGCCCATCGGCAACGGGCGGCTGGGCGCGCTGATTTTCGGCTCGCCGGCGCGCGAGCGCATCAGCGTAAACGAGGACAGCCTCTGGACCGGCGGCGAAAATCCGTCCGGCGATTACAAAACAATGGGCGCGTATCAGGTGCTGGGCAATGTGTTCGTGAACCTGCCCGGCCAGACGAACGTGGCGAACTATCGCCGTGATCTCAATTTGGCCGAGGCGTTCTCAACTGTCCGCTATACCGCAAACGGCGCGGGTTTCCACCGCACATTCTTTTGCAGCCATCCGTCGGACGTGCTGGTGGGTTGGTTCACATCCGGAAAAAAGGGCGCTTACACGGGCAGCCTCGAACTGGCGGACTCGCACCACGCTAAGATTGTCGCCGATGGCAATCGCCTCACCGCGTCCGGCACACTCGACAACGGGATGAAGTTCGAGTGGCAGGTGCTCGTGCAAAATCACGGCGGCACGGTGGCTGCGGTTTCAGACCCCAGCTCGACGCGGATTGAATTTAAGGATTGTGAGGACTTCGCCCTGCTCATCGCGGCGGGCACGGATTATGTCTTTGATTACGCCAGACATTATCACGGCGAAGACCCGCATGCCCGCGTGACGGCGCAGTTGGACGCGGCGGCGAAGAAAAGTTTCGCCGAGCTGGAGGAAGAACACATCAAGGATTATCAGTCGCTGTTCAGCCGCGTCAGCGCCGACTTTGGCCAGTCCACCGCCGCGCAAACGTCGCTGCCGACGGATCAGCGCAAGCTGGAGGCATTCAAGACGGTTGACCCCGGACTCGAAGCGCTGCTGTTTCAATACGGCCGCTACCTGATGATTTCCTGTTCGCGCCCCGGCGGCCTGCCGGCGAATTTGCAGGGACTGTGGAACGACAATAATTCGCCGCCGTGGCACTCCGACTACCACGCGAACATCAACATCCAGATGAATTACTGGCCGGTCGAGGTCGCGAACCTCGGCGAGTGCCACCTGCCGCTGTTTGATTTGCTCGCGAGCCAGCTGCCCGCGTGGCGTGCGGCCACGGCGGAGGCCAGGGATTTCCGGCTGGCCGACGGCAGCTTCACCACGCGCGGGTTTGCCGTGCGCACGTCGCACAACATCACCGGCGGCATGGGTTGGAAGTGGGACAAGACGGCGAACGCCTGGTATTGCCAGCATCTGTGGGAACATTACGCCTTCGGTCAGGATAAAAATTATCTCCGCAACGTCGCCTATCCGATCCTGCGCGAGACGTGCGAGTTTTGGGAAGACCATTTGAAGCGGCTACCGGACGGCAAACTCGTGGTGCCCAACGGCTGGTCACCCGAACACGGCCCGGATGAGGACGGCGTGAGCTACAACCAGGAAATCGTCTGGGACTTGTTCAACAATTTCGTCGCCGCCAGCGATGCGCTGGGCAAGGATTTGCCTTACCGCATGAAGATTGCCGTGCTGCGTAACGGCCTCGCCACGCCCGGCGTCGGCAGTTGGGGACAGCTGCTCGAATGGCACACGGAGAAGACCGGCACCAACGCCATCGCCAAATCTCCCGAGCTCGACACGCCCAATGACCACCACCGGCACACGTCGCATCTCTTCGCGGTTTATCCCGGCACACAAATCAGCGCGCGCAAAACGCCGGCGCTGGCGCAGGCCGCCAAAGTCTCGCTCGACGCGCGCGGCATTGCCGACAACAGCGACGTGCGCGAATGGTCGTTCGCCTGGCGCACGGCGCTCTACGCGCGGCTGCGCGACGCCGAACACGCGCACCAGATGTTGCAGCAGCTTTTTTCCGACCGGAACACCTGCCTCAACCTGTTCGGCCTGCATCCGCCGATGCAGATTGACGGTGACTTCGGCATCACCGCCGGCATCGCCGAGATGCTGGTGCAAAGCCAGGCCGGGGAAATCGAATTGCTCCCCGCCCTGCCCGCTGCGTGGCCGACCGGCAGCATCACCGGCCTGCGTGCGCGCGGCGGCTACGAGGTCGGTGTGGCATGGCAGGACGGCAAGCTCGTTTCTGCCACCGTCAAAAACGTCAGCGGCGACGGAAATATCCCCGTCCGCTACGGCAACCGCGTGGTGCAACTGCATCTGCAGCCGGGCGAGGCCAAGACCCTCGCCGCCGAACTTTTGTAAATTTTTTATTTTGAATTCCCACCGCTCGCGTAACCTGCGGGCGGCTTTTTCATGAAAATTCTCGTCATCGGTTCCGGCGGCCGCGAGCACGCCCTCGTCTGGAAACTCGCGCAGTCGCCCAACGCCACGCGGCTGTGGTGCGCGCCCGGCAACGCCGGCATCGCGCAGGAGCGGCTCACCACCAACGGCAGCGCCGTCGAGTGCGTGAACCTCGGCGCGGAGGATCTGCCCGGGCTGCTCGCCTTCGCGCGGCTCAACCAGGCCGACCTCACCGTCGTCGGACCGGACAACCCGCTCGCGCTGGGCATCGTGGATTTATTCCAGCAGCACGGCCTGCGCATCTGGGGCGTGAACCAGAAGGCCGCGCAGTTCGAGTCCTCCAAAGTTTTCTCGCAGCGGTTCATGGAGAAATACGGCATCCCGACCGCCGCCGCCGGCACGTTCTCCGACGTGGTCGCGGCCAAAAGATTCTGCGTCACGCTCGGCGGCCAGTGCGTGGTGAAGGCCGATGGCCTCGCGCTCGGCAAGGGCGTGTTGATGTGCGCGAACCAGACCGAGGCGGAAAAGGCCGTGGACGAAATCATGGTCGGCAAGGCCTTCGGCGCGGCGGGCGCGAACGTGGTCATCCAGGAATTTCTCGAAGGCACGGAGGTGTCGCTCCACGCCTTGTGCGACGGCAAGGTGGCGAAGATTTTCCCGACCTCGCAGGATCACAAGCGCGCGCTCGACGGCGACCGCGGCCTGAACACCGGCGGCATGGGGACGTATTCGCCCACGCCGTTTTTGAATGACGCGCAGCTTGCCGACGTGGCGAAAAAAGTCTTGGAACCGTTCATGCGCGGCTGCGTGGCGGAAGGGATTGATTATCGCGGCCTGCTTTATCCCGGCTTGATGCTGACGAAGAACGGCCCGAAGATCCTGGAGTTCAACGCCCGCTTCGGCGATCCCGAGACTCAGGTGTATCTCACGCGGCTGGAGAACGACCTCGTGGAACTCCTCGCCGCCAGCGTCTGCGGCTCCCTCGGTTCCCTGGAATTGAAGTGGAGTCCGCTCGCCAGCGTGTGCGTGGTGATGGCCAGCGGCGGCTATCCCGGCAACTATCCCAAAGGCAAAGTCATCACCGGCCTCGACGAAGCGGCCAGGCTGCCAGACGTAAAAGTCTTCCACGCCGGCACGGCGCTGAAGGACGGCCAGATCGTCACCAACGGCGGCCGCGTCCTCGGCGTGACGGCTTTGGGCCAGGATTTGCGCGCCGCGCAAACCGCCGCCTATGCCGCCGTGGAAAAAATCCATTTCGACGGCGCGCAGTTCCGGCGCGACATCGCGGCCAAGGCGCTGGCAGTTTGACGGCTTAACTTCACCCAAGTAACTTTGCACCATGATTGATGTCGCCGAAATGCAGCCGCGCGCGGGGATGGCCAAGAATAAATTTGCGCCGCTCGCGCAGGAAATTTTTGACCTCAAGAAACGGCTCAACGCCGTCATCCTCGCGCACAATTACCAGGTGCCGGAAATCCAGGACGTGGCGGACTTCACGGGCGATTCGCTCGGCCTCGCGCAGCAGGCGGCGAAGACGGATGCGGACGTGATCGTCTTCTGCGGCGTGCATTTCATGGCGGAGACGGCGAAGATCTTGAACCCGGACAAAATCGTGGTGCTGCCGGATCGCGACGCCGGCTGCTCGCTGGAGGAAAGCTGTCCCGCCCCCGCCCTCGCGAAGTTGCAGGCCACCAACCCGAATTTCTGGACCATCGCCTACATCAAATGCAGCGCGGCGGTGAAGGCGCTGTGCGATGTCATCGTCACGAGCGGCAACGCGGAAAAAATCGTCAACGCCGCGCCGAAGGACCGCGACCTCCTTTTTGTGCCGGATGAAAATCTCGGCCAATGGGTGATGGAGCAGACGGGCCGGCCGATGACGCTGTGGAAAGGGAATTGTTACGCGCATGTGGAGTTCCAGCGCGACCAGGTGCTCGCGGCCAAGCGGCAGTTTCCCGACGCGAAGGTGGTGGTCCACCCGGAAAGTTTGCGCGCGGTGCGCGAGCTGGCGGATTCCGTCTGCTCGACGGAGAAGATGATCACCTATTGCCGGACCAGCCCGGCGCGGCGGTTCGTAATCGTGACGGAGAGCGGCATCATCCACCGGATGCGGAAGGAATGCCCGGGGAAGGAGTTTCTCTGCGCGCCGACGGTGGACGCCATGCGCGCGCCGACGGATCCCTGCCATTGCAGCGAGTGCAAATTCATGAAATTGAACACGCTTGAAAAGGTGCGCGACTGCATGAAAAATCTCGCGCCGCGCGTGGAGCTGCCGGCGGAAATCATCCGGCGCGCGCGCCGGCCGATGGAGCGGATGCTGGAAATTTCGGCGCGGTAGTTTTTTCCCGCGCGCCGGCCGACCTCTCAAACCGGCGCACCACGGACATCACTCGGCGGCTTTCGCCAGAGAATTTCTCCAGCCCACGGCTTCACCGTCAGGCAGGCGGACCAGTTCATTTGCAGCCAAGCTTGAGGCCGCTTGCCAATTTCCGTCCAGATGGACGACGGTGGTCCGGCCGTCTTGGATTTTGACCGGCACGGTCACGCGCCCGTAGCGGGCGGATTCCGCCACGATCAGGTAGCTGCCCGAGGGAATCGTCACCAGCGTCGGTATTTCATCCGTGCTGCCGACATGGTTGAAGACATACTTCACCAGCTTCCCGGAAGGGTCGCGGATGGTGTAGGCGGTGTGCGGATAGTAAATGGTGTTCTCCGCAATTTCGCGCGTCTTGGTGCCGCTATAGACCCGCAGATGGCCGGTCGAAACATAGGAGGTGCGGTCGCCCGGCCGGGGGCCGACCGGCGCCAGCGCGACCGGCTTGGTGGCGCACCCGGCCACCAGCGTGATGAGCATCACATTCATGAGCAAGATATTTTTGGTTTTCATGATGCTAACTTACGCGCCGCCCATTAAGGCGTCTTGAACGCCAAATTAAATTCCGTTCAGGAAATAATTCGGGAAACGGCGGCTTAACGGAGCGTGCCAATCGCATAATCCAGCCGGGCCTGCTGGATGAGGGCGTCGTAGCGCGCGTTGGTATCCGCGATCTGGGCGGAAGTCAGGCTCAATTGCGACTGGCTCAACTCGAGAATGGAACTGCTGCCAATCTGGTAGCGCGCCGAGGCCAGGTCGTAGGCCTCGGCCGCATTGCGCACCAGCTCCGCCGTGGTGGCGAGCTGTTCCAGCGCATTGTTCACATTCAGCCAGGCGATATGGACATCGCGCACAATGTTGTCCTCCGCCGCGCGCAGGAGTTCGGCATCCGCTTGCGCCTTCAATTCCGCCTCCTGCTGGCGGGCCGCATAAAGCCCGCCCGCGAACAGGGGCAGGCTGAGTTGCACGCCCGCCGCCGCATAATTATCCGGCAGATGCTCGTCATGGATCGGCGCACCGCCGGCCACGCCCACGGCAGAAACCGTGGGCAGCCGCGAATCGCGCTGCGACCGGGCGAGTTTCAGCGCGGCGTCGCGTTCATTGCGCAAGCTTAGCAGTTCCGGCCGGGCGGCCAGCGCGGTCTCCACCAGTTGGGAAACATCATTCGTAGTGGAAACCGCCGGCAGCGCCGCCGGCTCGGCGAGCTGGAACAGCTGCGGCTCGCGATAGCCCAGCGCCGTGGACAGCGAAGTCATCGCCGAGTCCGCATCGTTCTGCGCCCGTTGCAGCAGCAGCTTGCCTTCCTGCACGGCGACACGCGCAAAGCTCACATCCAGTTCCGACTTGAGCTTGTTGGACGCCAGCAGGCTGACCTGGTCGAGCAGCACCCGCCGCGTGTCGAACGTCTGCCGCGCGACATGCAGAACCGCCTGCGCCTCCAGCACGTTGAAATAGCTGACGGTCGCCTGCAACAAAACCTGTTCGCGCGTGGCGCTGGCATTCTGGTTTTCCGCCTGCGCTTGAAACTTGGAACTGGCCGTGAGGTTGGCCGTGCGCCCGAAATCAAAAAGGAGCTGGTTCACCGCCAGCCCGCCGGCGGCGCGGTCATAGATGCTGGGATTGTTCAGGCCGCCGGCCATGATGCGGGTGTTTTCGTTGCCGGCGCCGACGGCGTTCCCGTAAAGGTTCACGCTCGGGAAAAATCCGGCGCGGGTTTCCTTCAGCGCCTCCTGCGCGGCGAGCGCCCGATAATCGGCGGCGGCGATCTGCGGATGATTCTGCAAGGCCAGTTGCTGCGCGCCAGCCAACGTCAACGGCGCAGGCGCGTTGGTGGTGCCGTCGGCCAAAACATTGCCGGCCAGGAAAACGCCAGCCGCCAGCGTCAAAATAATTCGGAGGATTCGGTTCATTGGAAAATTCATTTAACCGGCAATTTTCGACGACCCGGCGGCGAAACTTGTGGCCGCAGTTTCCTGCCGCCGATAGAGGAGGAAATACGCCGCCGGCACGATGAACACTGTCAGCACCACGGACACCGCAAGGCCGCCGATGATGGCGCGGGCGAGCGGCGCGTAAGCTTCGCTGCCGGTGCCGAGTTTCAGCGCCATCGGAATCAGGCCGAACAGCGTCGCCAGCGAGGTCATCAGCACCGGGCGCAGACGCACGCGGCACGCGAGCGACACGGCCTCCCGCAGCGGCCGGCCTTCCGCGCGCAGCCGGTTAGTAAATTCGACGATGAGGATGCTGTTGGACACCACGATGCCGACCATCATCACAATGCCCATCAGCGACATGACATTGAGCGTGGTGTTGGTGGCAAATAGAATAATCAGCACGCCGGTCAGGCCGGTCGGCACCGCGAGCAAAATCAGCAGCGGGTCGAGAAACGATTTGAACTGCGCGACGAGAATCAGATAGACCAGCACCGTCGCGAGAATCAAACCAAGGCCGAAGCTGCGGAAGGAAACCTCCATGGCGTGCGCCGATCCGCGCACGGTGATGTGCACATTCGCCGGCACCTGCATTCCGGCCACGATTTTCTGGACACCTTTCAAAACCTGGCCGAGGTCTTCGTGCTTGGGCGAAACATAAACATCCATTTCGCGGCGCAATTGGTAATGGTCCACCTCGGTCGGCGCGGTGCGGTGGCTGATGGCGCTCAAGGTGTCGAGCCGGGTCGGGTGCGCGGAATTTTCGCCGCGCACGGGAATGGAAGACAGGTCGGCAAAATTTTTCACGAAGCCTTCGGGATACTGGACGGTGAGCATGTAATCGTTTCCACTTTTGGGATCCACCCAGAAGCTCGGTGCAATCATCTGGTCGGAAGTGAGCGCAGTGATGACGTTGCCGACGACTTCCTTTTCGTTCAGGCCGAGCTCGGAGGTGCGCAGCCGGTCAATGTCCAGTTGCAGCGCAGGATAATCAATATCCTGCGGCACCAGCACGTCGCTGACGTCCGGCAACGCGGCGGCCTGGCGCGCGATGTCCGCCGCGATTTTGTGCGTAGCCTCCAGATTGTTGCCGGCGACTTGGATGTCCAGCGGCGCGGGCATGCCCAAATTCAGAATCGCGTCCACCAGTCCGCCGGTTTGAAAATAGGCGGTAACTTGCGGCAAATCCTTTTTCAGCCGCGCGCGAACCAAATCCATGTATTGAAAACTGCTCAAATGATGGCCGGCGTTCAGCCCGACTTGCACGAACGCCGTGTGCGGGCCGGAATTGGGCGTGTAGATTGAGGAGAAGCCGGGCGTGACGCCGATGTTCGAGACGACAATTTTCAAATCATTGGTCGGCACGGTTTCGCGGACGATTTGCTCCACCTGCTGCACCAACTGGTCGGTGAGTTCGATGCGCGTGCCGGTTGTGGCTTTAACATTGATGACAAACTGGCTGGGATCGGTGCGCGGAAAATACGCCTCGCCGATGAGCGGATACAAACCGAGGCTCAAGACGAAAATGCCGGTGATGCCCAGCACCGTGGCCAGCGGTCGCAGCAGCGCGAGCTTCAAATAACTTTCATAGCGGTTGAGCATCAGGTTGAACTTGTGGTTGAACCAGACGTTGAAGCACTGCATCCAGCCATGCGGTTTTGGCTCGCCCGTTTCGGAATGGCCGACCTCCTTGTGTTCCTGATGTGCGCGAATCAGCTTGGCGCAGAACAGCGGCACCACGGTCATCGCGACCACATACGACGCGAACAGCGAAAGAATCACCGACGACGCCAGCGCCATGAACAGGAATTTGCTCACGCCGTAGAGAAAGATGACCGGAAAAAAGACAATGACCGTCGTTAGCGTGGCGGCCAGCACCGGCAGCGCGACTTCCTGGCCGCCGCGTTCGGCGGCGACTTCGGGTGATTCGCCCATTTCCATGTGCCGGAAAATGTTTTCCAGCACGACGACGGAATTGTCAATCAGCCGCGAAAACGCCAGCGCCAGTCCGCCGAGAATCATGGCGTTGACGGTGCCGCCGCCCATGGACAACGCAATGAACGCCGCCAGCGCGGACAGCGGAATGGAAAGAAACACCGCGACCGTGGCCCGCACGCTGCCAAGAAAAACCAGAATCATGATGCCCGTCAGCAGCAGGCCAATCAAACCTTCGTGGATCAGATTCTCAATCGCGTTGCGCACGAAGACGGATTGATCGAACACTACTTTCGCCACCAGTTGCTTGGGCACGTCCACCAGATGCACGACCGCGTCTTTGATGCCATCCACCACGGCGATGGTGTTGGCGTCGCCGCCCTGCTTGAGCACCGGCAAATATACCGACGGCTGGCCGTCCACGCGGACGACGTTGTATTGGATTTGCGAGCCGTCCACCACATGGCCGACATCGCCCACCAGCACCGAAGCGTTACCGATGGTTTTTAACGGAATTCGGTCGATGTCCTTCATGGCGTCAATCTGGCTGTTGACATAAAGGTTGTAATCATAAGGCCCGATCTTCACGTCGCCGGCGGGCAGAATCAGATTGGCGTTATTCACCGTGCGGACCACATCCATCACGCTCAACTGGTGCGCTTCAAGTTTCAGCGGATCCACATAGACCATGATCTGCCGGTAGCGCCCGCCGAACGGCTGCGGCACGGACGCGCCCGGCACGTTGGCGACCTGGTTGCGCACGTCAAACTGGCCGGTGTCACGCAGCTTCGCCTCGTTCAAACCTTCGCCTTTCAAAGTAATCAGACACACCGGCAGGCTCGACGCGTCAAATTGCAAAACCACCGGCGGCAAGGTGCCGGGCGGCAGCTTGCGCAAATCCGCCATTGCGAGGTTGCCGATGCTGGTCACGGCGGAATCGGCATTGTAGCCGGGCTGGAAATAAATCTTGATCAGACTCACGCCCGGTAGTGAACGCGATTCGATATGATCCACGCCGCTGGCCAGCGTGAAGAAGCGC
>Ga0302200_10003644_pt1 | contig 12855 bp, 10 predicted proteins | sample II_Bog_N3_1_FD_194585 | JGI IMG/M metagenome (GOLD analysis project Ga0302200, IMG submission 194585) | Peat permafrost microbial communities from Stordalen Mire near Abisko, Sweden - II_Bog_N3_1 | ecosystem: Environmental > Terrestrial > Soil > Wetlands > Peat | place: Sweden: Abisko... | reverse complement strand
CCGTCTCAATCGCCTCGATAGCGGCGCACTTCTTCTTACAATATAAACCAATTTTACGCAATTTTGGATTTGGATGTCTCAATCGCCTCTATAGCGGCGCACTTCTTCTTACCTTTACCTCAGGATATGATGCGTTTTCATGGCTCTTGTCTCAATCGCCTCGACAGCGGCGCACTTCTTCCTACGGTAAATCGAGTCAGGGTGCCCATTAAGATGATCGTCTCAATCGCCTCGACAGCGGCGCACTTCTTCCTACTGAAGGCCTTTATCCCACTCGCGATTCTGCACGATCTTTCGTCTCAATCGCCTCGACAGCGGCGCACTTCTTCCTACGCTGCGCCGTCCGCACCCCTGGCGCCCGCAGCTCCTGTCTCAATCGCCTCGATAGCGGCGCACTTCTTCTTACACGACGCAAAAAACGCGCACAATGCGCTGCTGGTCAAGTCTCAATCGCCTCGATAGCGGCGCACTTCTTCTTACGGTTCCAACAAAGCCCGTGGCACCCGCATTGTTGCCGTCTCAATCGCCTCGATAGCGGCGCACTTCTTCTTACGGGCTACGCGAACGGGTTTGTCCTCATGACTACCTCCGTGAGTCTCAATCGCCTCGATAGCGGCGCACTTCTTCTTACGATAACTTAGGCGCTCTTTTGAACCTCACACAATATGGGTCTCAATCGCCTCGATAGCGGCGCACTTCTTCTTACGTAGTGGCGTCTCGACGACTTACGACACCATTACTCTGACGCTGAAGTCTCAATCGCCTCGATAGCGGCGCACTTCTTCCTACTTACATACCTGGACCGGACTACTCAGGGCGCACACTCGTCTCAATCGCCTCGATAGCGGCGCACTTCTTCCTACAGTACCGAATCTTCTTCATCCCCGCTCCTTCGCCGGGTCTCAATCGCCTCGATAGCGGCGCACTTCTTCCTACAGCATCGGGACTATGCGACAGGGATTATGACGTGCCGTCTCAATCGCCTCGATAGCGGCGCACTTCTTCCTACCAGATGCCTCGTTTGGTGTATGTCCGGCAGTGTTTTGTCTCAATCGCCTCGACAGCGGCGCACTTCTTCCTACCCCGGCGTTGGGACGAATTGGCGCGAGGCGACCGTGTCTCAATCGCCTCGACAGCGGCGCACTTCTTCTTACATCTCACACCCGAGGAGGTCAATTACGCAGCCGTTTTGTCTCAATCGCCTCGATAGCGGCGCACTTCTTCTTACTTTTGCTGTTGGCTACAAGGGTAGCACAGCTGTCGGAACGTCTCAATCGCCTCGATAGCGGCGCACTTCTTCTTACACCGTTTTGAGGAAGGCAGCGCACTGGGTGTTGTCGTCTCAATCGCCTCGACAGCGGCGCACTTCTTCTTACTAGGGAAATGGCGCAAGCCGCGTCAGTAATCAATCGTGAGTCTCAATCGCCTCGACAGCGGCGCACTTCTTCCTACGAAGTATTCGCCAGCTAGTTAGGCGAAGAGTATCTAGTCTCAATCGCCTCGACAGCGGCGCACTTCTTCCTACCAGTGCTGGGTGTGGCTGTGGTAGTGGGTTATGGTGTTTTGTCTCAATCGCCTCGACAGCGGCGCACTTCTTCCTACGTCAGTAATCTACGTTCACCTCAAAAAGCTTCCGTCTCAATCGCCTCGACAGCGGCGCACTTCTTCCTACGTTCATGTGATCTATGCTGTTGCGGTTCTCGACGCACTCGGGTCTCAATCGCCTCGACAGCGGCGCACTTCTTCCTACGGATTAAGAAACATGTGTTCGAGTTCCTCGATACTTACGAGAGTCTCAATCGCCTCGACAGCGGCGCACTTCTTCCTACGTTGAACCAAGTCGGCATCGCCAACGATTTACTTAAGTCTCAATCGCCTCGACAGCGGCGCACTTCTTCCTACACAACGAATTCTAACCAGTCTAGCTGGAGGACCGCAAAAGTCTCAATCGCCTCGACAGCGGCGCACTTCTTCCTACGAACTAGTGGTACCAGCCGAAGCTACGGTGGTTATCGTGTCTCAATCGCCTCGACAGCGGCGCACTTCTTCCTACTGGATTCTCCGCTACCGTTCCCCTTCTCCAGCCTGTCACGTCTCAATCGCCTCGACAGCGGCGCACTTCTTCCTACCTTAAGAACCTTCTCGGTTTCGGGGCGGAGATTTGGAGTCTCAATCGCCTCGACAGCGGCGCACTTCTTCCTACTTGGGATACAAACCGACGCCACAAGCGGAAATAATATGTCTCAATCGCCTCGACAGCGGCGCACTTCTTCCTACTAAGTAGCACTGGGAGGCCGCATGAAGCAGGACAAGCGTCTCAATCGCCTCGACAGCGGCGCACTTCTTCTTACCTTGTATGTGCGCCATCTAGTCTCGTCGTCACATATTGTCTCAATCGCCTCGATAGCGGCGCACTTCTTCTTACTTCTTCGTGCCGTTGCGCCGTGTCTCCAAGTAGCCTCGTCTCAATCGCCTCGATAGCGGCGCACTTCTTCTTACGCTCTCGCCGCCGGATGGAAGGAAACACCTCCGGACTTGTCTCAATCGCCTCGATAGCGGCGCACTTCTTCTTACGGGTTAGTTGCGGTGCCTGCTCTTTATGCGGCGGGTACTTGTCTCAATCGCCTCGATAGCGGCGCACTTCTTCTTACGTTTCAAAAAGTGTCTCCATGACCGCAGGCAGCAACATGTCTCAATCGCCTCGACAGCGGCGCACTTCTTCCTACGGTATCACGTTCCTTACCGGTTCATGTGGTGGCCGTTATGAGGTCTCAATCGCCTCGACAGCGGCGCACTTCTTCCTACACCAACAGAGCCGGAATCCTATTCGGTGACAGCGAAGTCTCAATCGCCTCGACAGCGGCGCACTTCTTCCTACACGATATGTATCTCCCATGGGCTTGGGCGACTCATCACAAAGTCTCAATCGCCTCGACAGCGGCGCACTTCTTCCTACTGGAACGCACAGAAGGCCAGATGCAAGGGCCAGGAGGTCTCAATCGCCTCGACAGCGGCGCACTTCTTCCTACAGGATTAAAATTTGGAAAATAGACGAAAAGGAAATTGTGTCTCAATCGCCTCGACAGCGGCGCACTTCTTCCTACTTGGTTTGCCAACTTCTGCGACGAGATGCACTTAATTTGGTTAGGGTCTCAATCGCCTCGACAGCGGCGCACTTCTTCTTACACTCCACCAGCATCTCCAATCGAAGAAGCGCCAGAACGTCTCAATCGCCTCGATAGCGGCGCACTTCTTCTTACTCTGCCTATTTTTACCCCTTTGTTTTCAATTGTCCAGCGGGAGTTTTTGACAGACCCCCTGGGCAAGCCTTGCAGAACGGCTTCTCCGGCCAATTCTCCCGCTCAGAAATCTTGTTTATCTCGTTCATATTCATACACATGCACGATTCTGACAGACCTCATTGACTTTTTGGTAACCCCCGCCCGGTCCCGCATGAACAAAGGGGAAACTCATCCTATTGACCCCAAAATCAGCCTCCTCAGACGATGTAGACTTCCGGGTCGGCTGCCTGCCGCGCGAGGCCCAGATTCGAGCTGCGGGCCAAGCAGGCATCGCACAACGGGAAGATAAAAACGCTGTCGCTCTCCGTCTCGATAGCCTTGTGCAGCCGCTCCTGCATCTGTTCAGCGAGCGGCGCATCGATGAGGCACTCGAATACACTCTCCTGCACGCGGGAGCCAAAGTCAAGCAGCAGTTCAGAGACATGTTGGCGGCGCCGATCATCGGCAATGTCGTAGCAGACCAGATATCTCATGGTTTGGCCGTCTCCTTTGGCTGCGGATCTTTGCCGCCCGCGTCATAAAGGAAGGGCGTGAAGGGGTGGACATCCCGCACCGCGGCGGCGTAGTCCTCGACGGTTTTGCGCAGCACCGGGCGGAAGCCTGTGTTGCTGTCAGTGAGCGGAGCGTGCAGCATCCAGCGTTCGTATTCGGCAAAGAAGCGCTTGGAGGCTTCCGGGCGGAGGTGCAGCGCTCCAGCTTCGACGGTTTCAAAGTCAGCCTCGCTGAATTGCTTGCGATTGCACATGGTCAACACAAGCCGGTCAGCCAGGGGAGCGCGAAAGAGTTCCACAAGGTCAAGCGCCAGCGAGCGTCGGCCATAGTCGAGCTGGTGCAGCGAGCCGAGATAGCTATCGAGCCCGAGAGCTTCGGCAAGCCCGGCGAGTTCGTTTGCAACCAGGGTATAGACAAACGACAGCAGCGAATTGAGCGGGTCCGTGGCTGGATGCTTCACGCGCCCCGGCCACGCGAAGGGCGACTTGTTGCGCCGCATGAGCACGTCGAAATAGAGACGAGCGGCGGCGCCTTCTACGCCGTTCAAGGCATCCAGGCTCGCAGCGGCGGCAGCAGCTTGTCGCGACTTTGCCATTTCCGCGATTGCCTGGTCCGTGGCAGGATCACGCGTCTCCTCGTGACTGCCGAATGTTGCCAACACGCGAGAAGAGTTGGCGATCTTGGCATCGACCAGCGTTCGCGCCATGGCCAGCGAACGCTCCGCATCGCGGTGCAGCTCAAACTGCGCAATGCGCAACGGGATGTTCTTGCCCAGCGCGGGATCGAGGCTGCCGCGCAGTTCGCCATGGCGGCTCAGCAGGTTCATGCGAACACCGCACTCCAGCAATTCGCCGATGGCCTGCGTGGTTACCTGCACGTTGCCGAAGATGAGCACCGCATCGAGTTTGTGGTACGGGGTGTCCAGCAGGATCGCTCCGTCTTTTTCGACGACCAGCCGGTTGCCCATCTTGCGCAGAACAGATCCCTGTTCGACCAGATACAGATATGCCATGTCTTCATCCTCGACGGTGCCGGTGATGGTGGGGTTGAGATGATCGAGAGTTGCCGCTGAGAAGGCTCGCTCCATTGCAGTGTGGGCGGACGGCTCCAGATATCGCCGAATAAGACCGGCAGGCATGGGATGCGGAACAGAGAGCACGCGGCGATTGCGGACGTGTTTGTCCCAGGGAATCCAGACGTCACAGCCTTGAAAGAATGCGCTCAGAAACCGGAAGCCTTCTTCAAAGCTGCCGACCGTTGTTTTCTCATCCTTCAGCCGCAGGTGGAGTTCTTCCAAGCGGTCGCGAGCAATGGTGATGGCGGCCGTGGCATGTTGAGAGTCCGCCGACAGGATCAGAAAATCGTCGGCGTAGCGAATCAGCTTGAGCCCTGCTTGTTCGAGGGCCAGATCGAAGTCGGTCAGAAAGAGGTTGGCCAGCAGTGGCGAAATCGGACTGCCCTGGGGAACACCCTGACGAAGCGGGAGCACTTGTCTCCCGTCCCACACGGGTCCGGGAATCCATTGTTCCAGCAACGCCAGTAGAGCATGGTCCTTTATCGCGACGGCCAGCCTTTGGCGCAGCAAGGAGTGGTCGATGCGGTCGAAGAAGCTTTCGATGTCGGCTTCGGCCACATAGCTGTAGCCATGGTTGTGCAGAAATCGAATGCGGGCGATGGCGGAGTTTACCGATCGCTTGGGACGATAGGCGAAGCTGCATTCCAGAAACTCATCCTCGAAGGCGTGCCCCAGTTGGCGGCCAACGGCCGTTTGCAGGACGCGATCCCGCACGGCAGGGACCATCAGGGTGCGCGTTGCGCTGGAGTTTGGTTTCTTCTGGACGGTGATAGGCAACAGCGGAAGGGGGCGATACTCGTCCGTCTCCACCTCATGAAGCAAGGCAGCAATTTCGGCTTCAACGGTGCGAGCAAACTGGTCAACCGTGACTCCGTCCGCGCCAGCACAGCCAGCGTTCTCCAGCACGTGCGCCCACGCGCTGAGCAACGTATCGGAATTGAGCCAGGGAAACTTGGGCATCGCGTACTACGCCCTTCTTGATTGTGTTGCTGATACGCCGCGGAATCAGGAACATCGATAGCGGCGTACTTCAACGTCTCCGTCCATTTTGGCCTTATACTTTTCTGCTGTCTACAGGCAGTTTTTAACAGGCCTTCAGTTCCCGCATTGCAAAATCAATAGCATGATGGGGCTCGCTCACATCGCATACACTCGGACTGTGGCACAATGCTCTTGCATGGATAGCCTCTATTCCATTCCGCCTCTGCGTGTGGCCCGGGTGCGGTGCGAGCTTCGTCCCGAGGGCGTGGTCAGCATTGCAGTGGAGCAGCGCGGCAATCTGCTGCGAGGGTCATTTGGCGATTGCTTTCGCCGCCTGATATGCGATCCGGGGTGCAGCGGCTACGAACAGTGCCCGCGCAAGGGAAGCTGCCCGCACGAGCTGCTGTTTGCCCCGAAGCGCCCACCAGGCGCTCCTAAAAGACTGAATACACCGCCTCGCGCCTATCTTTTTCGTCCACCGCTTGACTCCGATCCCTGCTTTACGACCTTACGCCCTCTGATTTTTGAGCTGCGCCTGTTTGGCGATGCGATCTCAACAGTGGGGATGTTCCTGCAAGCCTTCCAGCTTCTTGCCAGGAACGGAATTGCGGACCGCCGGATGCACCTAGTATCTGCCTATTCATTGGAGTGGGATGGCAATCCGTGCGTTGAACTTGTACACGCCGAACAACTGACTCGGGAGCAACCAAGGGTGTTGGATTTTTCCGGCTTATTCCGTGATGTAGGAAGCCCGGACGAGGCTACTATCGAGTTCCTCACCCCCATTTGGCTTCGGGAGAATGATAAGGATCTACATGTGCCAACTTTTTCCGCGCTGGTATGCCGCTTGCGAGATCGTGTTTCTATGCTCTGCCGGCTTTATGAGGGAAAGGAGTGGCAGGCCGAATTTGCAGCTATCGGACACGCCGCCAGCCAAGCGACGGTTACAGATTGGGAGGGCCACTGGGTGGAGCATTCTCGGGGCTCAACACGGACCGGGAAAGAAATGCCCCTTGGGGGATTTCTTGGGACTATTACCTGCCATGGCATCGATCCCCGGCTGTGGTCGATGCTGAGAATTGGCAAAGAAATCCACGTAGGGCGGGAGGTTGTCTGGGGGCATGGGCAATACCATATTCGCAGCGCAGATGTGAGCGCCGAAACAACTCGTTAATCAATTGGCTTTATGTTACATGAATGGCACCGGATAATCTGAAAACTTAAGGCTGGATGTCTCCCAGGAACAGAACAGGAGTTGCAGAGTTACGGCAGCGCGATTTCAAAGCTAGAGAGTTCCTCTGCCAGTCTCCCACTGTCTAGCTCGAGAAGAATGCTACAGAATAACAGCGCCTTCTCAAAATGCTTGCTTGCGGTCTTCTTTTCTAACCGGTTGTAGCCATGTTCTAAATAGCTACTATTGCGAGGAGTCTGCAGACTGCCTACAAGATTCCTCTGTATATTGTCCATTTCCTCTCGCAAGCCGAGCACCTTCAGCGCAGTATTGAACCCCAAAGAACGCGCCTTTCCGTCTCGATCTCTTTCAAAGGTAAAGGACGAATCAAGCCCTTGAACAGCATCAGGCCAAGTGGGATGAATTCTCTGAGCCAGCAGCCGCATCTGCGTTGCGCACTCACAGGCCCGATAACCGCGAAGAACAGCATCAGTATAGCGCCCCTGTTGCAGCCTGCGTTTTGCATTGGCAAGAGCGTCAATTACGAGTCTATGCCCGGTAGATCTAATAAGTTCAGGCCATTCTGGAAGCTTGCATCGCCCCACAAATAGTTGCTTATCCGCAAGGACTTTAGATAAGTCCGACATCGGGACAGCCTGCTTCCCAATGCGCCTAACGCAATCCGCGAGGGGCATAAAGCGAGTGTCATCCGCCATACTTGCGGCGGATTTAACAGCTTCTTCGGACTTTTTTGCTGCTGTTGCATAGTCAAAGTCGTCCCATGCAGTTAATGCAGTCATGGCATTCTCAAGAAAGTTACGAGACGGCGATTTTGGAAGCCATGTGGATAATGTTGTTGCCGTGAAAAATTGCCCGAGATGGGCAAGATTTAGAATACGCAGGATAGTTTGATCGTCTCGTATTCCAGGGCCTTCGAAAACCTCTATTGATTCCGTCCGATTAGCCTTTGGGTTTTCGTTACCCTGTACATATACAGGGTAAGAGTTATGCGGAAAATAAACCTGAACAGCAAGTGTTATTGCGGCAACCATCGGTTTAGTGCCGCCGATAATGCAGGTAAAGATGCTATCGTAAGGCTCGGCCTCATGTGCAGACAGCACATTTTCAAGCAGCTCCATCGCGTCCCAATAAGAAGTTTCCAATGCCCAAGAATTTCGGCATTGTTTAGAGGCCTTCCATTCGCTTCCGGGAAGGACCGTGGTGCGACAACAATCTAAAGTAGTTTGAGGATTTGTCCTGGTTGGATCGCCCACAGAACCATACAAAACATACAAGTCCAGAGGCACTCGCATCTGCTGAAGAAGGAACCTAATTACGAAATTAAAGGACTCCTCTTGGGTCCCAAGCGATATCACGGCTGCATAGCGGCTCATATGGTCGTCAAAGGGATATGAAATGGGACTGGAAAGCAGAGGGCATAGTGCAACGCTTGTTGCATTTCAGGTCTCGGTATCGGGAGCATCGATCCATACCATGGCCGGTAAGGAGTTAATAATCGAAAACTAGAACCAGGCGTTAAACGCATAATGATTCCCTTAAATACTCCGGTAACTTCGTTTGCATGGAATTTTGGATGAGAGACTTGAACCCGCCACCAACCGTCGATCGGGTCTGTGGTGCTAGGAACAAAATGGCTGAGTGAAATAAATCCATTAGCGTCCGGCATCTCGTCTAACCATGAGCAAGGTTCTGGTTCCCCAAGAATTGAAAACGCACCTAGCCCACTGCTGCTCTTCTTACCAAATCCTGTATAAGCAAGGGCGCGGAAACACTGCATTAACTGGTCTAGGTAGTTTTCTGTTCTCAGGTAGACGGTAAAGTAAGGCTCCCTACCTTCAAAAGGTGTAGTTTCTGATAGGTTATCCTTCTTGACCTGACATGAAGGAACGCTTGGCATAAACTGGCAGGCAGTCTCAAATAATGCTCCATCTGCCGATCTTCCGGTCTCACGGTTCTCAGCGGACTGCAGACGGCTATTGCCTTGAACTTGAGAAGAGTACACGTGAAGCGGTGTCACGTCCTCATTGCGGCTGAGCCGCAAGAAGTCCTTCTCCTGAATATAGAGCGGAGGTTTCCACTTTCTCTTTTGCCCTTGCGATCCCTGATCGCCAGTTGAAGGAAGCAGTGTGTGCAACGGCAGTGGCAGTAGATCGCCGATAAATGCATCAGAGATGAGAAAGGGTGGGATGTCGTCGATCCGGCTAAACCGTGAAAGTATGGAGAGAAAGGAATCAGGCCAAAGCCAACTCCACCTCCAGCAAATCGATCCGAACAAAGAGTCAGCGTGCCATGGAGTTACCCATGGACTGTTTGGTTGCAGACGAATTCGCCAGGTCTTCATAGAGAAACACTCGAAAGAGATACCTCATTGCTGTTGAAGTTATTAACTTTGATTCGACCAGAGCCGCGGCTACCAGCAGCTCCGAGCGAATCAAAACGCTGAACCACGGCCAAGGCATGCTTGATGTGTTCTACCATTTTGTCTTTGTTATCTCCCTCAAAGATACGAAGGATGATCTGCGCTTTAAACGTTGCACCAGGCAGAACACGTTCTCCTGTTCGTGGATCATGAGCAGCCCCACGAATGCGATCGATTGTGTTTTCTGTTTTGGTTTCGAGAACTGGTTCGCCCTCTCTCCTGCGTTCTTTCCATTCGCTGCGGTACTTATCGGTGAACATGGAGTCTCGAACAGTGAGCCGAGAAGGATTAGATGGAGCACTCATGTTCATGTGGGCACCAAAAATCGGACAAACCGGGCACGCCATACTTCCACATCCGCATGGCTTTCCCTTTTCACCGAGGCCATATTCCTTCTCAAGTGTGCTGCGTAATTTTCCTTTAATTGACGATCCAGGCAAGTATGGCTCTCCGTTTATAGGGTTTTTCAAAACCTGCAAATTAGCATCTACACCGCCAATATCCAGGCTTCCGCCAGAACCACCGATTCGAGCGCCTTCGAGAAGCTCAATTTCAAAATCCATTTCCACAACAGAAATCCATTTCATCTCTTACCTCCTTCAGGTTGTCTCATACGGTTCTTACTAGTCCTTGGCGTCAGCACAAAAGGCGACAACGGCCTCAAAGTGTTTAATAAAACCTCTCAGCAGGTCCTCGCTAGTCTTGACGGCCTTCACGTTTCTTGTGATGAAGTCGAGAAATTGCGGAGATATACTTGCGCCGCTCTTTGTTGCACGACTGGCGCCAATAGCTTGCATTTTCTGAACTTCACTTTGAACTTGGTCGATATTACACCCATCTTGCACTCTTGCAACCTGTCGCTTTGCGTGGTCGTAAAATGCGCGTAGTTGATGACGGGTCAACTTCGGCTGGGCTTGTTTGAGCTGTCCCGCTATGTTCTCCGCAAGATCTGAGACATAAGCGGGGTCAAGATACGAGCAACCATTTGTATCTGTTTTGAAGTACTTCGGATACCCCTCGGGAACTCGTAATGTCTGTTGTTCTGTGTTTTGTCGTTGCCATTGGCCCGGTTGCCCCCCTGATCTTGGTGGGCTATTGGCGGGAGAACTTGACCGAATTCCTTTTGCTTCAAAGGCACTTTTCATATCAGGCATTGCCTTCTCCATTGTTACTGGGTTTTGTGAGAATTACGTAGCGCAGGATGAAACCCATTGCATTCCAATACTCCTCTGATTCAAGAAATATGTTACGCAGCCGAAATTTTGCCTTTGACTGTGCGTTTCTTTCTATAAAATAGTACATCTTGGAACGATAGCTATAATCTCTTAGTTCCACATCCATCCAACGCTGGTGTAGTAACAATGCAGTATGGATAAGCGCAGAACTGATGGCTTTCTGTTCGTAAAGATCGGCTAGCTCCTTAGCACAAGCGAGAGCCGATTTTAGCTTAGGCCAATCCAATGTTTGGCCAAGTACACGAAAACAGGACCTGCGCTCCTTCGCGATATCTAGGGCTTCCTGGGCCTCCTGCGACATTGTGAGGATATGTTGTCGAGGTTTCGCCAGTGCCAACCCACCCGTAATCGACAGCTTTCCGGAACTCGCTTGATGGAATGACTCCGCAACGGCTAACGCAAAGTCCACCATAACGTTCCATGGCCCGATCATGAAAAGGTCATCACCGCCAGAATAGACGGGGTAAACGTCTCGAAAGGTATTTGTAATCAGTGCCTGTAGTCCAGAGGTAAAGTATTGATTCAGAAGGAGACTCAGACTTCTAACTTTGTCTAGATCGTCAGACAAATTGCGGAATGCTTCACCAATATGGTCTGCGTCCATGCGTAAGTAACCAAGCCAGGACCGACCACGCGAACGTTCAGCTAAATCCTCGAACGTCATAACCCGGCCACTGATTTGGGGAACATAATCAATGGCCTGAATAGGTGTTTGAAAATTGCTTCCGATTGAATATAATTTGTCTAGAAACCGCAGTGACCCATCGGAGCTCTGCTTAACTCCTGGACAGTTAAACGAAGGCATCTTTTTCCCAAGTTCGCTATCTTGCGCACAGAATCGACATAGTTCTTCTTGATCCTCTTTTAATTCAGTGGAGCTATAAAGTTGTGCTGTACAACTACAACCCTTGCATCGAGTCCATTTATCATCAGCTGGAGAAAAGAAACGTTCGGAATGCCATTGTCCGTCTATAGCAAGAACGCTCTTAAAAGGTTGTTGGCGTGCCAACCGCATGTCATCGCGTAGTCTCTCTGAAGGAAGAGATGATTCCATTGCGGAAGATGCTAAATGGAACTGCAACTCGCCATTAAATTCTGTTAAAAGCCAATTGTCCAATTCGCGTTGCAATTTTAGCACGCGATCATTACTGTCTGTGCAAAACTGAGCGAGAACCATAAATCGACCGCCTGCACAGTACAGTAGTTCGGCCTTGCAGTCAGAGAATCTGGAGAGCACCTCTTCCGCTACGAGGCGTGTCAATATGAGAACGCGAAAGGATCGTGCCCGCAATCTTCGGCCGGCTCCGCCTACGCCTGGAACGGGCCTTAGCACAAAGCTTTGGATTCCGGCAAAATCCCCGAGAATAGCGATTCGGGTGTTAACGAGCGGGCAATCGTTGTCTTTATTCATAGGGGCCACATTCCGCAAGTTGCAATAGGAAGAGAAACGACTCGGGAAAGAGGAAAGATGTAAAAACCTGTTTTGGTAGTGTTACTCTCCAAACTCGCATAATACAGGCAGGTATATTGTGCAAGCCATGAAATGAAAATAGGCCGCCCAAAATGTCGGGGGGATAATAGAAAGAACGGAATTTCGCACTGCTCGAGTACAAGGCGTCCTCCCCGCTCCACTTTCCATGATGCACTCTCACGATCAGCTTGTTCCTAAAAAGTGATCATCGCAAAGATTTGGCGAAAGTTGTTATCGACAACTAGACGGCCCAAAACGCTGATTAATGTGACGCACACAGCGTAAACCTGAAATGTGAGGAGCGCAAGGAATTTATTTCACTATTTTGTGTCCTTCTCACTTTTTCACCAGTATGCCTCTTGTAGAGTCAATTCCAATTTTTGAGCTTTAAACCATCATTTTCCTGACAAAATCGATATTTTGAGGTCTATTAGGGGTTAATTATGCAGTGAATGGAACGGTCGCGTCTCAGTTCGGACGGAACCGCCAGTTCGACTAGCGTGGGGAAACAAGAGGTAGTCGCGGAGTTCCCGCAAGGTCAAAGTCTGCGAGCCGAGGTATAGTATCCGTTCAGGGACCAGAATCAGCTCGTATAGTTCCACCTTGGCTCTCCAGTCCAACTCCCGCCTCCAGACCAAGCAAATGCTCAGTCCAGACTAGGGGTTCGTTCGGTCCATAGGGTGGGCCA
>Ga0302200_10003629_pt1 | contig 12889 bp, 10 predicted proteins | sample II_Bog_N3_1_FD_194585 | JGI IMG/M metagenome (GOLD analysis project Ga0302200, IMG submission 194585) | Peat permafrost microbial communities from Stordalen Mire near Abisko, Sweden - II_Bog_N3_1 | ecosystem: Environmental > Terrestrial > Soil > Wetlands > Peat | place: Sweden: Abisko... | reverse complement strand
AGCGCGGCCCATTGGCGAGCGGAAGGAGGGTTCCGCTGCGATCCACCCGGGTCAAAAAGCCGGAAGTTTTGTCGAATTGCAGGGTCAGGGTGCCGGCCTGGACGACCCATTTTCCACCCTCGTCGCGCGTCGTGATTTTGCCCGGCGCCGGCGCGGGGGGGGAATTCGGGACGGAGGCCACCGGCCAGGACCAAGTCCACAACGACCGGCCCGCCGGGTCTTTGGCGGTGAGATAGACGGCATTCACCCCCATCCATTCGGGCAGGTTCAACCGCCACTCGCCGGTGCCGTGGGGCGGGGCGGCCGGCGCGGGCAGGTCGCCACTCGCCAAAACCGTGTGCCCGGCCCGGCCCTCATTCGGTCCGGGAAAACTCACATACTCCCAGGTGAAAGAACACCGGCTGAGATCGGTGAAATCATAACTGTTGCGGACGTTGATGACGCCTTGAAAACCCGGTGACAGGCCCGCCGCCGGCGCCTCGATCTCCACGGGCGACCAGATTTCCTTGATGGTGTAGTAGCTGCCCTCCTTTTCACGGCGCGGCCCCATGATGCCGTCCGGCCCCTGGTTGCCCTCGTTGTCCACGATGCCGCCTTTGTCCGAGCGCACCACGCCGTCGTCATACATCACCCAGAAAAACGCGCCGCCCAGCACGGGGCTTTTCCGCAGCACCTCCCAATAATCATGAAACCCGCTGCCCGAGCCACCGTCATACAAACCGTGCAGAAACTCGGTGGGAAAATACACGGCGGGACCGCCGCTGTCGCGCTGGATGGCGGCGTAATCGGGGTAATGCGGGTCGTTCACGCCGCGATCTTTGGAGCGGGGATGCAGGACGTTGCGCTGCTGGAGATCCCATTTGGCGAATTCACCGTTCAGGGCGTTGTTCCAGCCGCCTTCATTGCCATTGTCCCAGACGAGAATGGCGGGATGATTCACGTCGCGCCGGACCATTTCGCCGACTAATTTCTGGCCCGTCGGGGTTTCGTAATGCCCGCCCCAGCCGGTCAATTCGTCGAGCACATAAATCCCCAGTTCATCACAGGCTTCCAGAAAATCGCGGTCCGGCGGGTAGTGCGACATGCGCACGGCGTTCATGTTCATGTCCTTGATGAGCCGCGCGTCTTCGTAGCACAGGGCCCGGCTGAGCGTGCGGCCGGTGTCCGCCCACAGGCTGTGCCGGTTCACGCCCTTCATGACGATTTTAACGCCGTTCAGATAAAACCCGTCATTGGTGCGCAACTCGATGGTGCGGAAACCAAAGCGGTTGGTGAGGGCATGTTGCGGCACGCCGTTTTGGAGCAGGGTAAACCGCACCTGATATAAATTGGGGGTCTCCGCCGTCCATAATTTTATTCCGTCAAAATGGGCGTTGAGTTGCAGACCGGACAAGGGGGTGCCGGCGACAAAATTCGTCGCCCGCGCCTCAAAGGGCGCGCCCACCGGCTGATTTTGGTCGTCCACGACCTGCCCGGTGACAACGGTGGTTTCCGCCGGGACGCCCGGGCCAAAATGGATGTCCGCTTTGAAATCGCCGTTGGCGCGCGCGTCAATGCCCGTCCAATCAATAAACCCAGCCGGCAGGGATTCGAGATAGACCGGCCGGTAAATGCCGCCGAAATTCCAAAAATCGCCCTGGCGCTCGGCGCGCATCACGCTCGGGTCATCCGCAATCTTGCTGGCCGTCACCTCCAGCAGGTTCGTCGCCCCAAATTTCAACAGCGGGGTGATGTCATACTTAAATTCATAAAACGAGCCCTCGTGGGCCGGGCCGGCCGATTGGCCATTGACGGATACCTCGGTCTTGACCATGACCCCCTCGAATACGATCCGCACCACGCGCCCGCGCCAGTCGGCCGGCACGGTGAAGGTGGTTTTGTATTTGCCCTGTTCGGACGCGTAGCCGGGCCGGAGCGAAATATCCTCGCCGTTGCGGGGACGGAACCGCGTGCCATAATTATAGACGCCAAAGCCCTGCGGCTCCCAGCAGGAGGGCACGGCGATATTGGTCCACACGCCGCTGTGCTGGCCGGCGGTGCAGAAGAAATCCCAGCGGACGGTGTCATCCTTGCCGGTGCCGGAGAGGAACTGGATCTGCGTTTCCGATCCCGGGGCGGCCCGCAACCCGCCGGGGATAAAGGTGAGGGCGAGCAGCAGGGCCGGCCAATGGATCAAGCGCGGTGTATTCATAATCATGTGATATGCGGAATGATTTTTAGGGCCGGCCAACGGAATGTAAATCATTATGTTCGGCCTCCTGACGGGCCGGGCGCATCTTGACAATGCCCGGAGCGCAGGTTTCCCAACCTGCCGTATCGCCGATTTCCAAATCGGCAGACCATCCGAAGTTCCGGGGCTCCACCTGGTTCAACGGCCCGCAGGTTTGTCCCGCAGAGCGGGATGCGAGACAGCAGACTGGGAAGTCGGCGGCACTTGGCGTCTGACCGGTGGAAATCGGGGGCAGTATCAGGCATGCGCCCGACCGAAGCCGCACCCGGCGGATTAAAGCAATGCTTTGACGAAGAAAAAGCCGCCGGCCAGGGAACCGCATAACAGCGCGGCCTGGCCGATTAACACCGCCACCGCCAGTGGTTTGCGCTTCGGGCTGGCAAACGTGAGGCCGAACCCATTCAGGATTAATGCCAGTCCGAGGCCAAGGAGAATGATTTTCAAGCTGCACCACGCCGCCTCCATTTCAAACAGACGCTGCCAGGTGGTTTGCATGGCCAAGTTGAAGAAGGCCCCGGGGCCGGCTCCGGCGTCTGGCGCGAAAATGGCGATCCCAGACAGGATCATTCCGGCCAAGAAACAGGGGCCGATGACTCTTTCCTCCGGCCTGGGTTGCCGGGTCGTGCCGCCATTTTGTTTGGGTTGATTCGAATTCACAACTTGCACAGAAAATTATACGGACCCCGGCCAAAATCAACCGTGAAGTCCATGGGTAACCGCGCCGGGATGGGGGCCGAGACCCCCGCAGCTTCCGGCAAAATACAACAACGACTGGATTGGTCGTTTAGTTGGCGGGACAAATTGAAGCCGACGGAAAAATCTTGAGGGGAAAAGTGTTGAAAGGCGTTAAAAGCGTTTAGATCCGGCATAAGTGGCCTTGGATAAAGTGGTTATTCAGCCGCCGTGATGGACCACCCATTGGCTGCGGGAGCATTGCAGGCGCTGGATGAGGATGATGGAAACGCGCTTCATCAATTCGTAGCCGAGATCGTGGTCCTGCTCGCACAGTTCGCGCACGTGTTTGGCGTAAAAGAGAATCGCCTTGGTGGGCAGGACCGCCCGGGCGTCAAAGTGCCAGCAAAACGGCGGGAACAGCCAGGACCAGCCGAGCAAATCGCCGGCCCCGAGGGTCTGCACGGCGACGGGTTCACCGTCGAGCACGGAGGATTCCAACTCCACGCGCCCTTCGAGGATGAGATAAAAACGGTTGGCGGGGGCGCCTTCACTCAGAATCCGCTCGCCGGGCTGGAATTCCGCCGGCATGGAATCTTCCGCCAACAGGTTGAGTTGTTCCGGGGTGAGTCCCCGCAGGAACGGTTGCGCCGCCAAGATGGGCACATTTTGGTGCATGGCCCCTCAACTCGCCTTGACCTGGGCCACGAGGGCGTTCAGGGAGTTCTTGGCATCGCCGAAGAGCATCCGGGTGTTGTCCTTGTAGAACAGGTCATTTTCGATGCCGGCAAACCCGGCGGCCATGGAGCGTTTCATCACGATGACGGTCTTGGCGTGATCGGCCTCGATGATGGGCATGCCGTAGATGGGGCTGGATTTATTTTCGCGGGCGGCGGGGTTCACGACGTCGTTCGCACCGATGACCAGGCAGACATCCACGCGTTCCATGGTGGGGTTGATGGCTTCCATTTCAGAAAGCTGGTCGTAGGGGACGTTGGCCTCGGCGAGCAGCACGTTCATGTGACCGGGCATGCGGCCGGCAACGGGGTGGATGGCGAAGCGCACTTCGACGCCGCGTTTGCCCAACTCGTCGGAAAGTTCGCGCACGGCATGTTGGGCCTGGGCCACGGCCAGACCGTAGCCGGGAACGATGACCACCTGCTGCGCATAGGCCAGGAGCACGGCGACTTCGTCGGCCTGGATGGGTTTGACGGTCTTCCCGGCCATATCGCCGGTCGCGCCGGCCGCGCCGCCGCCGCCGGAACCGAACGCGCCGAACAAGACATTCGTGACCGGCCGGTTCATGGCCTTGCACATGAGCAGGGTGAGGAGCGTGCCGGAGGAGCCGACCAGCGTTCCCGCCACGACCATGGCCAGGTTATGGATGGCAAAGCCGTCTGCGGCCACGGCCAGACCGGTGAAAGAATTCAAGAGCGAAATGACGACGGGCATGTCCGCGCCGCCGATGGGCATGACCATTGCCACGCCGAAGATCAGGGCCAGGACGAACACCGCCGTAAACAACAGGGTGGCGTTGCCGTTGGTGAACTGGAACGTCAGCCATCCGCACAGGCCCAGGATCACCAGTAAAATCAGGCCGTTCAAAATATTCTGGCCGGGGAAGGTGATGGGCTTCTCAAATTTCCCCTCGAGTTTGAAATAGGCGATGATACTGCCCGAAAATGAGAGGGAACCGATCAGCACGGCGAACAGCATCGAGCCGGCGATGAACGAGGTGATTTTGTCCTGGTTCGTGGCGCCGCGCATGAATTCGAGGCTGGCCACCAGGGCCGCCGCGCCGCCGCCGGCACCGTTGAACATGGCCACCATTTGGGGCATCGCCGTCATCTTGACGGAATACGCGCCAATCGCGCCGATGACGGCGCCGATGAGGGTGCCGATCACGATGAGCGTGTAGTTAAAGGTCCAGCCCTGGCTCCAGACATATTCGCCGCCCTCGGTGGGGGATTTGTGCAGCGCCAGCAGGGCGATGATCATACCCGCCGCCGCGATCAAGTTGCCCTTGCGCGCCGTCTTCGGCGAACTCAGGAATTTGATGCCGATGATGAATAGAACCGAAACCCCGATGATGATATAATCTTTGATGGAACTCATGACTATTTCTTTTTCTTAAACATTTGAAGCATCCGGTCCGTGACCATGAAGCCGCCAAACACGTTGGCGGAACCGAAGACGACCGCAACAAAACCCAATCCGATTTGGAGGGGCGTGACCGCACCCGCCAGCACCAGGATGCCGCCGAACAAAATGATGCCGTGAATGGCGTTGGTGCCGGACATCAGCGGCGTGTGCAGCATGGAGGGCACTTTGGAGATGACCTCAAAGCCGACAAAAACGGCGAGGATGAAGATAAATAATTCGTTCGTATCCATAATAAATCAGCTCGGTTTGGCGATGAGTTTTTCGTTCACAATTTTGCCGCCGTGCGTGACCAGGCAGCTCTTGATGATGTCGTCCTCGAGTTTGAGGTTGAAAGTTTTGTTGGTTTTATCCCAGAACTCCTCGACGAGGGCCACGAGGTTGGCCGCATACACCTGGCTGGCATGGACGGGCGCGCGCCCGGGCAGGTTCGCGATGCCGATGATTTTCACGCCCTTGCGGTCCGTAATTTGATCATACACCACGCCGGCGACGTTGCCGCCGGTTTCCACGGCCAGATCCACCACCACGCTGCCGGGTTTCATGGCATCCAGCATCTCGGGGGTGACCAAAATGGGGGCTTTGCGACCGAACACCTGCGCGGCGGAAATGACGACGTCGGAATCGGCGCAGGTCTTTTTCATGGCGTCGCGCTGCTTTTGAATCTGCTCTTCGGTGAGCGCCTTGGCATAGCCGTCCTTGGTCTGGCCGGTTTCGCCGATGTCAATCTTGAGGAATTGCGCGCCGAGGGATTTGACTTGTTCCTCGACGACCGGCCGGGTGTCGTAGGCGGTCACTTTGGCTCCGAGCCGTTTGGCGGTGGCGATGGCCTGCAAACCGGCCACGCCGACACCGATGATGAAGACCTTGGACGGCAGGATGGTGCCGGCCGCCGTGGTCATCATGGGGAAAATCTTGTTGGAATATCGCGCCGCCAGGATGACGGCTTCGTAGCCGCCGAGGTTCGCCTGGGAGGAGAGGACGTCCATTTTCTGGGCGCGCGTGGAGCGGGGAATGAATTCCATGCTGATGGCGCTGACGCCGCAGTCGGCAAATTTTTGGACGAGTTCCTTTTCGTTGAAGGGATCAAGCAGGCTGGCGTGGATCGCGCCTTTTTTCAGCAACCCGATGTCGGCGACGGTGGGCTTGCGCAAACGCAGGACCAGGTCGCCGGTGCTCAAGAGGCGGTTGCGGTCGGTGACAATGGTCGCGCCGGCCCTGGCATAGGCTTCGTCGGGGAATCCGGCGGTCAGGCCGATACCGGCCTCGACTTCCACCTGGGCGCCGAGCTTGACGAGCTTGGCGGTGGCGTCGGGGGTCAGCGGGGCGCGGGTTTCCCCCGGATGAGTCTCGCGTGGAACGGTAATTTTCATGTTCGTAAAACTGAACGCAGAATAGCACTTCCCGATTCGGTGCAAAGCCCAATAATTGTTATTTGCAGCACAATTTTTGTCGCAAAAACGGGTTGACCGCCGCCAAGGGCGGACTCGGGGCGGCAGGCTTTCCGTATACCGGGGAACCGAATTTTTCCGCGCGGAGGGCGCCGAGAAGCCAAGGGAAAAATAAAGTTCAAAATTCAAAGGTGAAAGGTCAAAAGCCGGGGAAATTTCCACCTTCGCCAAGGCTTCCGCCGTCGCTGAAGCTATGGCGGAAAGGAGCGGTAGAGGCCTGCCGCAGTACCGGACTGCTTCGCGACAGACTCCGCCAAAACCCAGGTGCGGTTGCTTTAATGGGTGGTGCCGGGAGTTTCTTAAAAGCCCCATCCGCCTGGTCGGGCTGGGTTCATGGAAGAAACGTTTATGGTCGGGCGATGGGTGCCGCATTGGGGAGTTCTGCCACCCCTGCCGGGGTGCGATTCGCCTCTGGGCGAGATCCGGGGGGGTCGCCGGCGCTCAACCCCCGGCTACACTCTGGCAACCCTTCGGGTGGGCGGAATTGTCCGGTTTGCCCTGAATGCAAAACCTGCTAAAAATCAACATGTTCCGAAAATGTTTCTTAAAAGGGCGCAGAGGGCGGAGCCGCAACCAAAAAACAGACTTAAACCGCAGATGGACGCAGATGAACGCAGATCGGAGAGAAAAAGGAGAAACGGGAAATTTCCACCGTGGAGGAATGCCGGTCAGTCCTCGCTCGCCATGTGATAACCGCGTATGGTTTCTGCCGGCGAGGCGCGGCGGGTGCTGACATGGGAAGAAGCTTTCCCCGGACGCGCGACTGAGGATTGGAGCGGGCTTTCAGCCCTTGGTTATTCATTGGGCATGGAACCTGGGGCGAGGGCCCCAGGCTGGTATAAAGCCGGGCCTTTGGCCCTGAAGGCAACGGGCTGCCAATCAATCGGTTGTAAAGATATTTCTTAAGCCCCCTCCGCCGTCTCAATCCTGCGCGCCTTCCAGCTTCAGCCTCGGGCCGGCCGCAGCCGGTTCCTCCAGCCGCCCGAGCAAGCGCAGCAGGCCGTCCAAAATCGTCAGGGGATGCGGCGGGCAGCCGGGGATATACAAATCCACCGGCACCACGGCCGCCGCCCCGTCGCACACCTCCGGGTGACCGACGAACGGCCCGCCCGCAATCGCGCACGCCCCGACGGCGATGACCAGTTTGGGCGACGCCACGGCCGCATAAGTCTTTTCGAGCGCCAGCCGCATGTTTTGCGTCACCGGTCCGGTGATGAGCAGGCCGTCCGCATGGCGCGGCGAGGCGACGAACTGGATGCCAAACCGTCCCAGATCCCAGCCGATGGTGCTGAGGACGTTGGTGTCGGCCTCGCAGGCGGCGCACCCGCCGGCGCTCACCTGGCGCAGACGCAGGGACCGTCCGAACAATTGGCGCAACTTCTCGTCCAACGCGACGGCCAGGCGCGTTTCCTCCAATCCCGGACCGCCCAACACCAGGTCTTCGCGGCGGCGGGCGGCCAGGCGATAGTTGCCGGTTTGCGTGATGGCCCCGGTGGGACAGGCTTCGACGCAGGCGGCGCAAAAGAGGCACCGGCCCAGATCGAGCGCCACCGGCCGGCCGGCCGGGCGCGTGATGGCCTGGGTGGGGCAGACGGGCACGCAGGCGCGGCAGTCATCGGCGCATTGGGCGGCGTCCACGCGCAGCGCGCCGCCATGACGATCCGGGAGTGCGGGCGCGGGGCCGTCCGGCCAGGCCATGGTTTGGCAGCCCCGTTTGAGGCGGTGAAGGAGGGTGTCAATGACAAACATGGCGGGGGGGCGGCTTCATAAATCAAAGCCGCAGTAGGAGAGGTTGAAACTCTTGTTGCAGATGGGAAAATCCGAAATGGCCGTGCCCCGCAGCGCCAGGGACAGGCCCATCCAATTGTGAAACGACGGGTCCACGATCTTGTAGCGGCGGAAGCGTCCGTCCGCGCCGGTCAGCGCCAGATGGCAGACTTCGCCGCGCCAGCCTTCGACCAGCGCCACGGCGAAGGTGTCCGGCGCGGGCGGTTCCAAATCCAGGCGCAGGGCGTCGTCCGGGGGCGCGGCCAGTTGTTCGCCGAGATAGACGCCGGAACGCTGGATTTCCAGCGAGCGCACCTTGGCGCGGGCGAAGACATCCCCGCTGGGCCAGACGGCCACGGGCGCCTGCGCGAACCGGTGCCAGCCGGCCGGATGATCATAGCGGATGTCATGCACCAATCCGCACGCGCGGGCCGCCAGCCCGACCAGCCCGATTTCGGCGGCTTGCGCGGGGAAGACAATGCCCACTTCTTCAAAGCGCATCCGCACGGAGGATGCGTCCCAGAACCAGCCGACGGCCTGCTCCGTGTCGGCCAAAGCGCGCTGCAGGCGTTCGAGCAATTGCGCGGCGCGGCCGGCCTCGAGGTCGTGGCGGCAGCCGCCGGGGCGCACCAGGCCGCGGCCGAAACGGTTGCCGCAAATCAGCGCGGTGAGGTTGAGGAAGTCGCCGCGGAGTTTGCCGCAGGCCGAGGCGGTGGGCAGAAACGCCACGTCGCCCGCCAGCGCGCCCAGATCGCCCGTGTGATTGGCGAGGCGTTCGAGTTCCAGGGCGACGGCCCGCAGCCATTGCGCCCGCAACGGCGCCTCGGTGCCCGCCAGCGCTTCCATGAGGGACGCATGGGCGGTGGCATGGGCGATGGTCGTGTCGCCGGCAATCGTTTCCATCTGGCTGAGGGTGGCGCGGTGCGGACCGCCCGTGAGCGCCGCCTCAATGCCGCGATGCTGGTAGCCCAGCGCAATTTCCAGGAACAAAACTTCCTCGCCCGCGCATTGGAAGCGAAAATGGCCCGGCTCAATGATGCCGGCGTGGACGGGGCCAACCGCGACTTCATGCACTTCGGGGCCGTTCACGCGGAAGAACTCGCCGTTGGCGGGCGCGTGGTCCAAAGTGCGCCGGACCGGCTTGAGCCATGGATGCCCGACGGGGATCAGCCCGTGTTGCTCCCAAACTTCGCGCTCGAAGAGATGCGCCTGGGCGTGGGTGGCGGTCAACGCGGGGTAGGCGCCGGTGAAGGGTTCACTGCACCCCACGGCCAGGGTGTTGTCGGCGTCAAAGGCCAGCACGGCCGTGAGGCGGGTGCCGACACCTTCCGGTATACCGAACCACGCGCACAGCCGCGCGCCCCGGCTCAACTCGGCCGCCGTGGCGCGGACAAATTCCGCCGCCGGCCAGACGGGCACTTCCGCCCAGGGCACGCGGGTGGCATTGGCCAGGAGGACAAAGGGGGTGGCGGTGCTCATGGCGCGGGAAAGAGTTGGTCCACCGCCGCCGACCAGACGGCGCGCAGGGCGGGCGGGGTGAAGAGTCCCAGCCACAGGGACAGGACCAGCAACAACAGGGGCGGCAGGACCACGCCGGCCGTCTCGACAAAATTCCGGGCGTTGGCCTGCACCGCCGGGCGCGGGCGGCCGTCCACAATGCCAAAGACCACGCGCGTCAGCCCGAAGAACGCCAGCAGCAGACAGCTGAGAAAGAAGGCGGTCGCGAGGTTGTGGTGCGCGGCCAGGGCGGCGCGCACCACGAGCAGTTCGCTGAAGAACGGGGCGAAGGGCGGACAGGCGGTGACGGCGAACATGCCGGCGACAAACAGCGCCGCCGAGCCCTTGGTGAGACCGTTGCTCCACACATGAAACAGCGCCGCAAAGACGCCCGCCGCACCGAGCGCCGCGCCAATGCAGAGGATGCCCATGTGTTCCACGCTCGAATACGCCAGCATCCGCTTGAAGTTGCGCGTCCCGAGCAGGAACAGCGCGGCGACCAGCATGGAAAACAGCCCCATGACGAGCAGGGTGCGGTTGGCCATGACGCTTTGGCCGGAAGCCATGACGACGGAATGCACGCGGAGGATGGCGGTGAACGCCACGGTGGTGACCCCGCCCGCCATGAGGGCGCCGACGATGCCCGGCGCTTCGCCGTAGGCGTCGGGCTTCCAAGTGTGCATCGGCGCCAGGCCCATCTTGGTGCCGTAGCCCACGAGCAGCAGCACCCAGGCGGTTTTAACCCATGGTTCCGACAAACCCAGGTGCAGGTCCTTCGCCTGGGCGGTCAGGGCCGTGAAGGTTAAATCGCCCACCCCGCCGTTGTGCAGCGAGGCGTAGCCCAGACAGAACGAACCCAGCAGGGACAGCGCGATGCCCGTGCCGCCCACGAGCAGGTATTTCCACGTCGCCTCGAACGCCCGGGGGGTGCCGTTGAAATGCAGCAGCGGCACCGCCGCCAGCGTGACCCCCTCGGTCGTGATCCAGAGCAACCCGAGATGCCGCGCCTGATGGCCCGCGCTCAGGAGCCCCAACACCGTCAGCAGCGAGGCGACAAACACGCGGTTGGGCCGCTCGGACCGGATGCGCAGATAGGGCACCGCGTAGGCCGCACACACGAGGAAGAGCAGCGACACCATGGGCAGCACCGCCCGGGCCAGGGGATCAAAACCCAGCCAGGCGTCCGCCGCCACTTCGGGCGGATGGCCGAACAGCCAAAAGGTCAGGAGGGTGTGCGCCAGGCCGACCGCCGGCAGCAGCCAGGGCCGGGTGCGGTTGCCCGGCCACAGGGCCGCCAGCACCGCCCCGAGCAGGGGCACGATAATCAGTAGCAGGGGGGTCATTCGCGAAGCGTGGTGAGTTTGCGGGTGTCGAGCGTGTCAAAGGCCCGCTGGATGCGGTCCACAATGATGCCGATGATGAACACGCCCACGGTCACATCCAGCAGAATGCCCGATTCCACCAGCAACGGCGTGGAATGGATGAGCAGCAGGCCGAACAGATAGATGCCGTTTTCCAAAATCAAATACCCGCACACCTGGGAAATGGCCTTGGCGCGGCCGATGAGCAGGATGAAGCCGGTGAACATGGAGGCAATCGCGCCCGGCACCAGCAGCGTCCCGGTGTGTTCGGGCAGCAGCGGCAGGGCCCGCGCCAGGGCCAGCGCCGCAATCGTGCCGCCCGCACCGAGCAGCAGCGACGGCACAAAGCCGATGAACGGTTCAATCTCGCGTTCAATGTTGGCCGCGCGCATCGCCCGGCGGAGCAGCGAGGGGATGAGCAGCCCCTTGCCGGCCATCGTCGCCAGGGCGACCAGCACCAGCCGCCAGTCGAGCCGTTCGTATTCCATCAGTAGCGGCGTCATGCCCAGCACCACCCCCTGCAGGGACATGGCCCGGATGAGCGCCGGCAGCCGGCTGCTGCCGAGCGCGAGCAGGTTCAGGCCGATGACCAAACCGATCAACAAGTTTAAACTTCCGCTCATTTGGCCCCCTCTTTCCACGCCACCAGCAAGGCAAACACGCACAGCAGAAACGCCGTGGTGAGCAGCAGCGGCACGCGGCGAAACGCCAGCCGCGCCAGCAGTGATTCCACCAGGCCCACGCCCACGGTCACGATCAACACCCCCGCCGCCAGCGCCCCGGCGGCGGCCGGGGGCGACAGTTGCCCCATCGGCAGCACCGCCTGCACCAGCAGCACCGAGAACAGCAGCAGCTTGAGGGACGCGCCATGCAGGATGGCCGCCAGCGGCGGGCCGCTGTGATCCAGAATCATGGCTTCATGGATCATGGTCAGTTCCAGATGGGTGTTCGGGTCGTCAAACGGCACCCGGCAGTTTTCCGCGAGCAGCACGGTGAACAGGCCCGCCGCCAGCAGCGCCGCGCCCGCGCCCGCCGAGGGCGAGAGCATGGTCACCAGCGTCACGCTGCTCGTCTGCACGCTCAGGGACAGCACGGCCGCGATGATGGCCGCCTCCGTCAGCACCGCATAGCTCACCTCGCGCGCCGCGCCCATGCCCTCGAAGGCCGAGCCGGTTTCCATCGCGGCCCACGCCGTGCAGAACCGCGCCAGCGCCAGCAGATAAATCAGCAGCAGCACGTCGCCCCGGAAACTCAGGCAGCCGCCCAGCGGACCCAGGGGGGTCAACAGCGCCGCGCCCGCCAGGGCCGCCCACGCCACGGCCGGGGCGATCACAAAACCCGGCGAGGCCAGGGTGCTTAACACCACGCCCTTGCGCCACAGTTTCGCGAGATCATGGTAAAGTTGCAGCACCGGCGGTCCGCGCCGGCCCGCCACCCAGGCCTTCACCTTGTTAATGATGCCCGGCAGCAGCGGCGCCAGCAGCAGCCACCACCCGAGCCGGAGGATGAAGTCGGAGATGGGAATCATGGCGCGCCCCCCAACAGCACCAGAAATCCCAGGGCCACCAGGCCCGCCAGCACATAGAGAATGTAGAACTGCAACCGGCCGTGTTGCAGCCGCAGCACGGTCGCGGAGGCCAGCATGATGGCGGCGCCGAGCGGACCGATGACACGCTCCAGCACGGTTTCCGGCACCCGTTCCAAGCGGAGCGAATCCGCCGGAAAGAGGCCGCGGGGTTTCCGCGTTTTCC
>Ga0302200_10003619_pt1 | contig 12902 bp, 11 predicted proteins | sample II_Bog_N3_1_FD_194585 | JGI IMG/M metagenome (GOLD analysis project Ga0302200, IMG submission 194585) | Peat permafrost microbial communities from Stordalen Mire near Abisko, Sweden - II_Bog_N3_1 | ecosystem: Environmental > Terrestrial > Soil > Wetlands > Peat | place: Sweden: Abisko... | reverse complement strand
TTCCCGCGGGAATCAAGAATTTCGAGCGCTTCAAGTTTTACTACTTCAGACATCATGCTTACGCTTTCTCGGCGGCAAAAGCCGTCAGTTGTGAGGAGTTCAATGAGTTAATGTTGAGCGGCATATCAGAACAGAATTGCTGACAGTTACGGTTGTTCTGTGCCTCACCGCTCGCGTTTTTCGAGATCTTCATAGCTTGGTTATCCGATCAATGGACGATCATCACCGGGCAGTGTGCATATCTCAGCACCCGCTCGGAGTTAGAGCCCAGCATCCAGCGATGGAGGATGGTATGGCTGCGCTTGCCCATTACGATGAGGCTGGCCTGGATCGTGTCCGCCTTGTGGATGATTTGTTCCGCCGGATGGCCCAGAACAACGTCGGTTTCGAGTTCAATATCTTTTTGCCTGGCGCGTTCGCGCAACGAGACAAAACTCTTTTCGTAGCGCTCTTGGCCGTCTTCAAGCACAGCATGGAATTCCGCGCTTTCAGCGGGTTCGGGAGGCCGGATTACCGAGATGACAAACAACTTGGCCTTCATGTCACCAGCAATAGCAAGGGCAACATCCAAAGCATGCTCCGCATGTGGAGACGCGTCGAATGCGACCAATATCCTTTGAATTCCAACAAACACCGGGCTTCCCATACGCTTCACCTAACCTTCCTCTGCGGGTACTGGCCGCTGAATTGCTTGCTCTGCTTTCTTGCTTGCTTGCGAGTGGGGAAGAAGATGCCGGGGAAGAAAGAACGAGTTCGCAACCACGGTCGGAATCACGGCGCTGGCAATGACTGTGCCCACGATGTAGGAGTACTGCGCCTGCGTGATGATCTGATGATTGAGGCCGAAGAGCGCCGAGATTGTGCCGAAGGTGAGACCGGTTGACATCATCAGCGTGTAATACGCTCCGGCCTTGCCATCGTATTTGTGCATCCGGACTGCTGGATAAACAGAGGCTGCCTTGGTCAGCGTTTTTGCCCCGAACAAGACGAGCAGCGTAATAGGAGCCGCCATCAGTGCCGGTACCGACACAAACGATCCTGCGCGGATGAAGTAGAACGGTGTCAATAGTCCAAACGTAAGTGTACGCAGACGGCGAATCAGCGAATGGTCTTTTCCGACCGTTCCCGCGAGTACCATCCCGATCATGTATGCCGGCAGCACCGCTTCGCTGCCCGCCCAGACAGCCAGTCCCCCCATGGCAAAGAGAAAAAAGAGAATGTACTTCGCTTCAAGTTCGGAGACACGCCCGCCATACTTCTTGAAGAACCGAGGCGTGAGAAATGGAAGCACCACGAAGACAACAATAGAGACAACAACAAAGATCAGTGTCTTGAAGGTGAACGGAGAAAAGATCAGTCCGAGGGCAATCACGGTTCCGAGGTCATTGATGAAGCAGGCGGCCAGAATTGCCTTGCCGTACTCCGTGACGTTGAATCCGAGTTCCAGCATCACTGCATAAACGACGGCAACGGATGTAGTGGAAAGAGCGACGCCGACGAGCCAACTTGGCATCATCGCCCAATGAAGTACGTAATGCGCGATTGCCGTGCAACCGAAGAAAGGACCGAAGAACCCTGCCAGTCCGATGATTGTGGCTTCGCGCCATTTGGTTCTGAAGATCGCCGGGTCGAGTTCTGCGCCAGCCAGAAATGTGAGCACAATGGCGCCAGTTCCCGCCAGAAAGGTGATCCATTGTGTATTTCCAGCCAGCCCTTCCTTGGCAAGGAAGACGCCGATGATCAGTTGGGCGACGGTGCCGACCACAATCTCAGAAAGCGCCGTCGAGATCTTGAACCAGATCGCCAATAGCGTCGCCGCCAAAGCCAAACCTACCCAGAGCGCACAAAGAGCCCAAGTGTTCGTCATGAATACGAACTCCTAGATTGTCGTTCAGGGAATACGGCCGGGACACAACTCCGCAACAGGATTCCCTGTCAGGAGTTATCATCTGTCCGGCCTAAAGAAGTGGACAGCGGTTAAGGGTGAACTCCTTCACCACGACCAACACCTCAGTAAAGACCTTTCTTGCCGCGATGTCAAGGCCCCTGATCATTGAATGCTGGGCTGGGAGCCGGAACTACATTTATCGCGCGGTCTTTGACTCCGATCGAGTCGGGGCCTGTCTGCCTTCTCGATCAACACTATTGAGCCGGAGTGCGCTCTTATTTTGTGTCGCCCGCCCAAGTAGAACCGGGACCTTCAGTACGAATTGCCTCATTCAGGACGCGACCAACAGCAGCGCTGGGCCGATTGATTCGCAGCAGAGACGCGAAGGTCGCTGCTATATCGACTGGCGCAACAACTCCGTGGTAAGTCCCCGGCACAAAGGCCGTCCCGAAGAGCTCAAGCGGCACATGACGGTCATAGCTGTTTGCAGAAAAGGGGACTTCGGAATGTAGAGCGGCAGCCGGAGAACTTAGTGCGATTGCACCTCCGGCAGCAAGCCTGTGTTTGATCAGTTATCCGGGCTGCCGTCGCTTCTTGCCCCTGTCCATTTCTCCTTCAGGAAGAAAAGACGTTCAAAAATACGATTTTGCGCTCGTAGCCTTGGTTTCTACCTTGCGATCCCCTAGAAAAGAAAAGGCGAATACTTTTCCGAGCGCTTCAGTGCGCGCGGCAGGCAAATGGGTGATCTTGCATGAAGCCGAAGGACACAACCTGGGATGGCAAGGAGAACCAGTCCGGCTGGACCGGGGTGCCCGAGTGCGAGGTCAGCGTAGCGCCTGGCTACAGGTTCATCTCAGCGTGGGGGAAGGGTAACGAATTGCGCATCCACGTTGAGCCCGTATTCCATCTGGAGTTTTGCCCCGGCTGTGGTCAAAAGCTTACTCCAACCAAGAGCTACTACGAGCCCGAGATCGTAGATTCGGCACAGCGAGAGATGACCTGCAAACTGATCGTCCACCGTATGAGATACAACTGCCCGACAACTGGCTGCCATAGCCGCAGCGAGCCTATGCCGGGTGTCGATGTGGACCGGGAAATGACTAAGCGTGCAATCAACGGGATAAGGCGCAAAGCGCATAGACGCGCTACCGATGTCGCCGAAGAATACAACGTAGAGGACAAAACAGTTTCCGCTGTTTTTTTGGACTTCTCAACAGAGATCACCCAGAAGCAAAAGACTACTGATCGGTACGTAATCATTGCCTTCGACGAAAAAAACATTGGAGGAAAAAGGCATTGTATCCTTTATGATGCGATCACACACACGATCCTCGTCATCTTCAAAAACGATGATCCAGACACGATCAAGACCGAGCTCAAGACCTTCCAGAACCGTGACTTTGTGCATTATATTCTTGTCGACGGCGCCAAAACTTACAACAAAATCTTCGCAGAGCTTTACCCTAAGGCTATTGTGATTCGTGATACATGGCACCTCCTAAAAGAACTGCACGCGTGCCGTGAAGCCGTGAGGCTGGCAGCGTTTCGTGCGGCGAGAGGGGATGCGAAAAAGAATCTCCGCGGAAGGAAAGACTTCTGGGGGGATGTAAGTGACACAGCGAATTGGATTGGGGAACAGGGTGATCTCCTTGTACCTGGCCCTCCACGTGTTGCAGAAGCAAATGGACTCTATTTTGCGTTCATCGCCTTGTGGCGTGCCGCAAGAAGTAGGGAGGAAGCATCCCAGTTTTATGACTATTGGGCCTCGCGCATTCCCGCTTCTCTGTTGCCCTTCTTTCAGCCCTTTGTCAATTATGTGGAACCGCGGCGTGATGAGGTTTTCGCCTATTTTGAACTCGGCTGGTCAACGGGAGGAGCCGAGTCGTCAAACCGCAACATCGAAGAGGAATACAACTTGGGCCGAGGATTCTCTGATAAGGGCCTCGATGCGCGGATACGAGTGCAGGAGTATTTCAAGCGCTTGATCGCGCTCACTGATCCCGGCACGGAACTCGGACCTGTCATTTCGCGGGAAGAGGAGCTTTCGATCGAAGCTTCCACGGAACGAACAGAGCGCATGATACGAATTCGAAAGGGCGCGAAGGAAGCAGCCAAACTGAAGCACGGCGGCGAATTGAAGCCTTCTGCTGGATAGACCCAGGAATTCATCTTTGGGCTGCCCGGCAAGCGCCACAAATTGTCTTTCCCTCCACTTTTGAAGCATGGGCGCATCAAAGGCCTCTCTTTTCGCACTGCCCAGCATTTACTCGGAGCACCGCCCCTGCTTGCAAAGCCTGCTTTTGACCGCGCTCGAACGTCTCGCAGCAGATGGCCCCAAACGCCTAGAAGATGGTCGTCGCAAGAAGCTCAAGGAAGATCCGGCCTAGACGGAATTGCTCTCCGGCCCGCTGAACTGTAGCGACGATGCGCCGGAATCGTAGACGTATCCTGCCAAATCCAGCAAAAGACTCCGGTTAAGAGAATGAAATTGCATATGGGCAGCGGGGTCTTTCCAGCTTTCTACTGAGCTGCTCGCCTGTCAACTTGGGGTGTAGGCCATCTGCACAATCCCTGCCTGACAGATCAAGCCGGAAAACTGTGTAAGTGAAGTTGTATTTCCGTTTTCTGACAGTCTCTCGAAAAACTCTTAGATTCCAACCTGACAAATAAATGAAGGAGGACCATGACCGGCCAACGGATCGGGTACAAACGCGTGTCAACTTTGGACCAAAGCACAGCCAGGCAACTCGACGGAATTCTTCTCGACAAATCATTTGAAGACAAGGCAAGCGGAAAGGATACAAACAGACCGCAACTGCAGGCGGCCCTCAGTTATTGCAGAGAAGGGGATACCCTCGTTTGCCACAGCATGGATCGATTGGCACGCAGCCTGGTCGATCTCCGAAGAATTGTAAAGGAGCTGACGGACCGCGGCATCACGGTGGAATTCGCTAAAGAGAACCTGCGGTTCACCGGCGCCGACAGTCCGATGTCCGTGCTCCTGTTGTCGCTCCTGGGAGCAGTTGCGGAATTTGAACGTTCCTTGATCCTGGAGCGACAGCGTGAGGGAATCGCCATCGCCAAGGCATCCGGCCGGTACAAGGGCAGGCGGAAGCTGCTCAACGCCGACAAGGTTGTGGAAATCAGAGTCCGTGCTGAGGCAGGAGAGCGCAAAACGGAAATAGCGCGTTCGCTCGGTATCTCGCGCGAGACGCTCTATTCCTACTTGCGAAGAACATAGCCATTTCCGCTTCTTTTTGCCACCAGAGGAAGTCATTAACCAGCAATAACCCAACAGCCGGAATGACTCAGCCCGGCGTAACCCAAAACACCTCTTCAATCAAGCTGCTCTTTGCGAACGGCTTTTTTATGGGGCACGAAAGGATCAACCGATGCACGCATTCCTCACCAAGCCAGACCTGCAGTTTCTTCCGATTCCGATACCCGACTTTGGAGCGGCGATCAGGCGCCGCCGATTCGCTTTGGGTCTCAACTGTTCTCGCGCTGCCGCTTCCGTGGGAATCAAAAAGCACGAATGGCAGCTGCTTGAGCATGGATATATCCCGACGCCAGAAAATGAGAACTTCCTGCGCGCCCTCGCGGGCACTCTTGAAATCCGCGTGGACGATTTGGTGACAGCCATCGCGCCATTTGGAGCGTATTTCGCAAATACGAGGGATGACAACACAATGGAGGAACAGCTGAAAGCTGATCAGTCGGCAGCTTGATTCCCAGATCGAGTTTCTTTCACGGGTCCCGGCTTCAACACTTCGCAAAACCAGACCACTTGTGCTCGGATAGATTGATCCACTTCGAAAACAGAGCGGATGCGGGCAAGAAACCGTGAAGTATCATCCACGCCGAAGGCGTGCATGGTTTTACACACGATTTCATCCACGCTGGATGGCGTAGACAGCTTGGAGATGGCAAAAAAGCACAGGGAACATCAAAACGAGCCACTTTACTGCTTGGCGCGCGCCAAAATCGATTCTGACACCTTGCCTGCGGTGTTGGCGCAAGCGGCACCCGCGACAGGTTGGTGGTCTGGTTTTGGCGAGCAAACCCGGTCTGTTTTTGGATAGCGCTGAAGTCCCGGATTCTTTCTGGGACCCATCTGCGCTGGCGAGAGGCTGGTGCCGCTAATGGAAGCCTGGTCCATGATCCAATCGAACTGAGCGTTCTGTGACAGGAAGAGGGAACGCTGCGAAGTATAGTCGGCGGGGAACACCTTCCGCCGGGGCATCTTGCCGATTGCGTTGTCGGCTTCGATCTGCCTGTATGCAGCTTCAAACCGATTGGCGGCATGGCGGAGAAAGATCACACCGAGCACCGGCATGAAATAGTCGCTGGAAGTGAGCTTCGAATTGGCGCGGAGATTGTCCGCTGCCTCACAGAGATCCTTTTGGAGTTTTGCAGTGTCCTTGAAAGCATCCGTCGGTTTTGCCGTCGCTGCACCTTGCTTGCCATTTCCCGTCAGTTCTTCATCTCGCTTCCGGCCGTCCCAAGCTCTGTGCGCGTCCAAACATCTTTTCATCCTACTGGTTTGCATCTTCTCTTTGTCTCAGCGAATCGGCTCTGTCCCTTCGTTGAGGATGTCCAAGTACCGGCGATAAACGAATAGGCGGTGGCGCTCCCGGCCAGTGGTCTCTTCGAGAATGCCCAAGTCGATCATGTGGCCCAATGACTTGGCTACGGTTGGGGCTGAAATGCCAATTCGCTTTGCCGTTGACGGAATCGCGATGATCGGGCTTCGCTGCATATGCTCGAAGACGCGCAGCACCGAGGTCGCGGGCCTGCCGAGTGTTTCGATCTTCTTCCGGTCTTGGTTGAAGAGGTCCAGAATCTCGCGCGAGGCGTTGGCCGCCTGTTCTGCTGTGTCGCGCACGCCGATGAGAAAGAAATCGAGCCAGGCCTCCCAATCGCCCTTCGTTCGTACACGGTCAAGCAACGCGTAGTAAGCCGCCCGGTTTGTTTTGAAGTAGAGGCTGAGGTAGAGAATCGGCTCTCTCAGCGCGCCCTGGGCACAGAGCAGGAAAGTGATAAGCAGCCGCCCCAGCCTGCCGTTGCCGTCAAGGAATGGGTGAATCGTCTCAAACTGGACATGGATCAGGCCGGCGCGGATGAGCAAGGGCAGGCCAGTCTGGTCATCGTGCAGGAACAGTTCCAACTGGTTCAGACAATCCGCCAGCATCTCTGGTGGCGGTGGAACAAAGACGGCATTGCCGGGTCGGCTGCCGCCAATCCAGTTCTGACTGCGGCGGAATTCACCGGGCTGTTTGCCGCTGCCGCGTCCCTTGGAGAGCAGAATCTCGTGAACCTCCAGGATCAGACGCAGGCTCAGCGGGAAACCGGAGCGCATTCGCTCTAGACCGTGGTTCATGGCCGCGACGTAGTTTGAGACCTCCTGCACGTCCTCAATGGGCGCGCCTGGCGCCTCATCGCTCTCATAGAGCAGCAGGTCGGGGAGCGACGACTGCGTGCCCTCGATCTGCGAAGAGAGCACGGCCTCTTTGCGAACGTAGGTATAGAGCAGCAGCGAAAGGTCGGGCAGGAGCGATGCCAGCCCGTCGAGTCTGCCGATGGCCTGGTTGGCCTGCTCCAGTAGAATCTGGAGGCGCACCAGATCAATCGGCGGATCGGGCGGCAAAGGCGGCGGCACGAAGGCTCGCACAGTCTCGCCCTGGAACTGCTTGGCAACATAGCGTCCTTGCCGGGCAGTAAAGTCGCTCTCTCGCACAATATCCTTTCGCTAATGTTTCCGTAACGAAAGGATAGACCATCAACGTTTAGCTGGCAATATTTATAGTCAAATCTTGAGGTAAGTATCGACTGGCAAACCCAGTGGCATTGATTGCAGTTGCCGGCCCCACAAAGGGGCCCTTTCGCAGCCGGTGAAAAGCCTAAGCAAGAACAACAGCAAAAACTCGACGCCTATTCTGAATTCCAACCCTGATGCTGGAGCGGCGGGAGGTGCGCGGAACTGTCATCTGGAACTTGCGGGATTAAGATCCGAGCGCCGAAGGTTGAGGGCGGCTTGGTGGCCTTCTCCCACCTTGAATACGGTCAAGCGGTATCCCACATGGCGCTATAAAGACTCGCCTCCGGAATCGGCGTCGAAGAGATCTTCATCCTCGTCGGCAAGGCCGATGCTCTATTCGGAGCAGCGCGGAAGAGAAAAACAGGCATTTCTGCCCGGCAAACTGGCATCCGGAGCAAAAAGGTAATCGAAGAGTACCTGGATTTTGCAGATTCCTGATTTTGTGTGCCGGGACCCGTTCGCAAAAGGTCAAGATCAGCCTAATCTGCGGGTAATCACCTACTTTTTCTGCCAGTTCGAAAGGCAGCAAGCAGGGAGAGCAGAGCAGCAAGCGTGCGGAAACCGAGGCTCATCCGGGCGCAATCGCCATAGCTGAGAGGGCAGGATGCGGCCGATCCGCAGAAATCCGCTGCCGAATGATCCGCTGGATGTCCGGCTTCGCCTACTTCTGCCTCTCATTATAGAGGATAACGAACGGAGGATCGCCAATATCTGCACAATTGCCGCGAAGCCATCACTTTCAGCCGAGGATTTTGAGGTACTAAAGGAGAATCTGCGTGGACTCAAACCCACCCTGCTCGACCTACGGCTCCTGGACGCGTTCTTAACCGAAATCGGGGTGGAAATTGGCAGAGATAAGCGCACCCTCAAAAGGCTGATCGAGCCTGCGCCTCCCCCAAACTGGGACGCGTCGATGGATTCTCTTCGCCCAGGCCAAGATCAGAGCCCGGCCAGCCTCCACACATCGACCCCGTCAATCACATCGCGATCTCAGGCGGCAGCCGAGGAGATGTACGGGCGCAGGATCCAGCATGTAGTGCGAGCAGAATCTCAGGCAGAATACCGGCAGAGGGCGGGTCGCGAGGCTCGTGCCGAATTCCCACCCGGAGAGTCCGGTTCTCACCCTGACGCCCTCCCATTCGCTGTCTATATCGTACGCGAACTCCGTATTTCGCGGAGCGATCTGCTCGACGCCCTGAGCGCACCATAATCTAGGTGGCCGCGAAGCATCCCCCCTTTACCTAATATGGTTCAAGCACCGATAGGACAATGTCCTGCCGATTGTCGGCTCGTGGGTGTATCACGTGACAATGTCCTGTTGCTGGGCCCCATGGCCCGTTACCGGCACTGCGACCGTCCCGCCCAGGATCAACCGGTCGTCATGGTTACGGGCCGGAAGTAATCGCCTCTTTCCCAGTAGGCGAACGTCAGTCATTCGCGAGTTCCGGCCTCTCGTTGCCCTCCAGAAAGACGTCAGCGAGATCGATGAATCTCTCCACGGTAATCTCACCCGTTTCTTCATCGCAGAAACTCGGCCAACGGTCATGCGCTGGATTAGCATCCGCCCAGAGCACCCTCGCCCGAAGCATATTAAAATTGAGGCCACGGGAAATCGCGTTAACCATCCGGATGTACCGGTTCTTCGACTCGGCACCTGCGTTGCTGTAGGGAGTCGTCCCGATCAGGATCAGTTCCGGGCGCCAGTTGCTGATCAGGCGAAGTGGCTGGTCAAAGAACGTTTCCAGTCCTTTCTCTTTAACAAAGCTTGCCCATTCATCCAGCCTTCGACTCGCCTCCTCCTCAGTCATCAACTGAGCAAGTCTCTTCTCCATGGCTGCAATTCTTGACTCCCTCGCTTTCCCAAGTCCTGGTTTTACTGGGAAAATGTCGAATCCGCGGATCATTGCCTCATGCCCGCTTCGAAGCAGTGGATGCTCATTGCACATCGTTTCAACCCAATTTCGGTCTTGATCAGTCTTTAAATTCTTGGATCGCGTGCAAAGTATCTTTCTGTGATTCGTGAGTTCCGTCTCCCGTCTCCTTGCTTTTTCAGCAGCCGCGAGCCTCGCTCTCCTTTCACGTTCCGGCCAATCGTGAGAGGTGCGGTCGAATTCAGACAGTCCCTTGAATTCCAAATCAAGATATTCTTCGAGCAAAGCCTCCTGCACCGCGCGGCGCACCTTGTCCATAGACTTCCGGATCGCCTGCTTAAAATGAAAGTGATCGCCGACGACTTTCGCGTTCTTGAGGACGTTTTGCAGCGATACCTTAGAAAGTCGATAATGTGCTTCCTCTCTCTCTTCATCGGCCTCTGAGGTTGGTTCGACGTCTAAAAGAAGCGACTTGACGCCCACGGGTTCACCCTTGAGGGCTTGACTATTCCTTCTACGGCGAAGTCTCTTCGATGCAATGTCGGCAGACCAGAGAGTGAAATCCTGACTCCAAAATTCAACAGCCTCGGGGTTGGGTGCCTCCTTTAGCCGCCGCAAGACATCGGCACTGCGATATTCCTCGAGGATATCGAAGGTTTGAAGAGTCTCCCCGTCCACAAGCACGGTAAAGCACTTGTTGCCTATGTAGACCTCATCAATTAGCAGTACGCGCGGCAGCTTTTTGCTACGCTCTCTTTCTAAAAAGGCGTTTAGGAAAACATCGCTCACGCTTTCTTCACTCGGGCCGGTGCTGGCCGCAATCTGCTTGAATGTCATCAGGGAAGCTGCACTCATCGCTATATGCTTCTTCAGACGATCAGTCATCAGACAGTTAACGTCGACGTCAGAAATGAGGATCATTTGCGGTCCGCATTTCCGGCAGACCACGCGCGGAACGATAATCTGGAGCAGAACCTGACTACCGCCGCGAGGAATATCCCAGACCGACAAAGTATCAGACGTTATCGCAAATGCCTCTTGGCAAATGGGGCAGTCCTCGGAGTACGGCATTTGCGTTTTGTAAATCGCCCGCACAAGTAGGATGTGCTCGAGGCGATCCCAACGAAGCGTCTCAAAATTTGCCAGTCCCAGGAAATCAAGAGAGCCCCCTGCAGGGCACTGTTTTCCAAGATCTCCGCGCGATGCAACAGAATAATCCCCCAAGAGCTTACCTCCCATTCCCTGAGTCTATGCAAGTCATTGCGCAACAGGCTCCTGACTAAGCAACAAGCACGTAGAAGTCCCGGAGAGAAGTCTTGGATTTTCTTAAGCTTATGAAGCACACCTTGAGAATGCGACCGGCGCCTCTCTCCACTATAGCTGCTTGAGGAGTTCATTTTTCTGGCCGTGATAAGCACATCGTCCGGCAGGCTCAGGCCGGCATCGAGCAGCAGTGGATTGACGGCGTAGTCGCAGGCCTCGTTCCAGCGCACGGGATTGCGCTTCGACCGCCGCGTGTGATGCTGGAGCGCGGGGTGCATGACCTCGTGGGCCAGCACCCCGGCCAGCGTGGCCGCGTTCAGCGTATCGACGAAGGCCGGGTTGTAGCGGTGGAACCTAGGAGTGGCCAGTGCCGCCCCCTGTTGCGTGGGGTCTATCCCCGCGGGTGCGGGGGAACCGATCCCGGCAGGTTTCGGCGCTTTCGGTAGTGGGGTCTATCCCCGCGGGTGCGGGGGAACCAGCGTAATAGTTCCGCCTCCCGCCGCGAACACGGGTCTATCCCCGCGGGTGCGGGGGAACCTCCCTCCATCAGGCTGGGCTTTGCCGCTGGCACGGGTCTATCCCCGCGGGTACGGGGGAACCATCTTTAACTACGATCCAACCCTCACTGAGACGGGTCTATCCCCGCGGGTGCGGGGGAACCATTTTGTTGCTCCTTTGGGGTTGGTGCCCCTTGGGTCTATCCCCGCGGGTGCGGGGGAACCGTATCCAACCTGCTCACGAAAGCGAGCGACACGGGTCTATCCCCGCGGGTGCGGGGGAACCTGCGCCATCAACAGCTTTTTATCGTTCGTCCAGGGTCTATCCCCGCGGGTGCGGGGGAACCCTTCACAAACCTGGACGGCTGGCGCGGCTTTGGGGTCTATCCCCGCGGGTGCGGGGGAACCATCCGCAGAATCCATCTGGTGACCCTATACAGGGGTCTATCCCCGCGGGTGCGGGGGAACCGCGGAGAAGGGCTTGAACTGGAGCGATGATAGCGGGTCTATCCCCGCGGGTGCGGGGGAACCTTTGAATACTGATTATTACCGTCACTCGTCCAGGGTCTATCCCCGCGGGTGCGGGGGAACCTGACGTGCAGGGATATTCAGATCCGTCGGCGGGGGTCTATCCCCGCGGGTGCGGGGGAACCGTGAAAGAGACCTGGACTGGGGGGTGGGGCGCGGGTCTATCCCCGCGGGTGCGGGGGAACCCTGCGTCGGTCGCATCCACAGACACGCGACCTGGGTCTATCCCCGCGGGTGCGGGGGAACCTGAACTTCTTTCAAAACGCCAAAGCTGTTCACGGGTCTATCCCCGCGGGTGCGGGGGAACCATACACACCTCTGTCAAGCCCCTACATATTGTGGGTCTATCCCCGCGGGTGCGGGGGAACCCGTCTACGATCCATGGTCCAGGCGTAAATTGAGGGTCTATCCCCGCGGGTGCGGGGGAACCTGACATAGAGCGGCTTTTGGCTCCCGCAGAGTGGGTCTATCCCCGCGGGTGCGGGGGAACCATAAATTACACCGCAACATCTCCAGTCCAAGAGGGTCTATCCCCGCGGGTGCGGGGGAACCGCGCAGAGATTATCAGCTTCCACGCCAGTATGCGGTCTATCCCCGCGGGTGCGGGGGAACCTCCTCGCGCGGTGTGGAGTAACGCGCGGTACCGGGTCTATCCCCGCGGGTGCGGGGGAACCCGATTCTGCCGGGTCTGCGCGCCCGGTGTGCGGGGTCTATCCCCGCGGGTGCGGGGGAACCGCCCAAGCATAAGATTCTGCGCGCTTGCACGGGGGTCTATCCCCGCGGGTGCGGGGGAACCACGGTTAACGCAGAAGGCAGGGCGAGATCGTAGGGTCTATCCCCGCGGGTGCGGGGGAACCAGGGCGTCGGCTCTCCCGTGGTGCTTCTTGAGGGGTCTATCCCCGCGGGTGCGGGGGAACCGAATCTTGGTGGTTCGCTGCTCACCACGGCAGGGGTCTATCCCCGCGGGTGCGGGGGAACCTTGCCCTGCACAGCTTGTCAATGTCCGGCTTGGGGTCTATCCCCGCGGGTGCGGGGGA
>Ga0302200_10003609_pt1 | contig 12920 bp, 6 predicted proteins | sample II_Bog_N3_1_FD_194585 | JGI IMG/M metagenome (GOLD analysis project Ga0302200, IMG submission 194585) | Peat permafrost microbial communities from Stordalen Mire near Abisko, Sweden - II_Bog_N3_1 | ecosystem: Environmental > Terrestrial > Soil > Wetlands > Peat | place: Sweden: Abisko, Stordalen... | reverse complement strand
TACGCCTGTGAAGACAGGCCCTACGCGCTGGTCTGTGGCCTGCTCGTGCTGTTGGCTATTGCCTGGCAGCACGCCACGCAAGCGGGACGAAATCCCTTGTGGGTGGCCGCAGTTTGTTGCATTGGATGCGGCCTACTGGGAAGCCACTTCATGGGAAGTTTTCTGCTGCTGGCTTTCGTTGTCGCGGAGGTGGCACAAATCTGGCAAAGGAGACGCCTGGATATCTCTCTGTGCTTCGCCCTCCTCGTGCCGTTTGCAATTCCCATGCTCTATCGCGGCATGATTTCCACTACAGGATCGACAATCTACCCCCTGGCTTTTCAGCCTTCGGGGTGGACCTTTGTTGTGGAATATTTGGTATTGCTTGGCACTTCCTTAATCCTGTTTATAGTATCTTGGGTGCTCTGTTTGGAGGCAAACACAACGCCTGAATCGGTAGACCAAGCCCCTTCACATCTCACGCCGAGCTCTGTGCCTCCGACTCTTCCCGAGTGGTTGCTTCTTATAGTTGTTCTACTGGAACCAATGATGTTCACTGCATTGTTTATGCTGCGCCATGCAGCGTTTTTTGGTCGCTATGGGCTGCCAGGGTGCATTCCGCTGGCTATTTTATTGGTCCTGTTTCTCTATCGGCGCTTTCATGGACTCCGCCGCACCGCCGTGGTGTTACTAGCCGTTTCTGCCCTTACTCTGCTGGTATATCCGATTGGCTCTATCACTCGCGCCATCCGCGGCGGAAGTGAGAACGATTCGTCCAAACATAGTTGGAGCCAGGTTTCACCGGAACTCCCTTTGGTGGCGGCGAGCGGATTGACGTTTGTGGAGATGAATCATCGTGAGTCTTCGGATCTGTTGCGTCGCACCTACTATCTAACCGACCGACAGGCAGCCATTGCTTATGCCCATGCCACGCTCTTTGAAAATGAGGCAGAGACGAGTCGCATCTTTCATTTCCGCGGTCAGGTTCTGGATTTGCGATCTTTTGAAGCGACTCACCCCAGGTTCCTGGTGTTGGGAACCCTTGATTATCCCGAAGACTGGTTGCTACGCAAATTGTTGGCCGATGGAGCAAGTCTGCGGCTACTGGGCAAGTATGAGACTAGCTACAAAGACAAGAGTCTTTATGAAGTGACCCTTAACCAAAAGCCATGACCCAAATGTTGACCATCTTTCATCCGGAGTTCCGATCCAACGCTTAGTGTGGGTGAAAAACATTGAGCACCGTATCCACTCAATGCAGGCACGAAACTCGCTCAACGTGGAGCGCGGCATCGCGAATATCGCCAATCACCGTATGCATTTCGTGCTCGACCGGAAGGAATAGTGTTTATGGCCCAAAAACTCAATAGGACGGTGACCACTGCCATGACGGCTGCCGCGATATACAATGCCGGCATTGAAGCTTGACCAGAACACCTGTTTGTAAATCAGGTAGAAGGCGCCGAGCAGAAAGCTGCGGCTATTGACGGCAATCGAGTGCGCGAAACTCCGGGTCCGAGATGACGGGCTTCAGCGTCCACACCCATCCCTGCCTGTCGTTCCAGGCCGGGTCGTAGACATTGGCAACCAGGTAATCGATAGCATATTTGCGGCAGGTGGCGTGCGCTTGCTCCGAGCTCGCGCCTTTGAAGAGGGCGTCGATTGCGGAGGCCATGGCCGGGCAACCGCTGGGGTCGCCTCCAAGCTCGGAACCGCACCATGGCTGGTCTGTCATAAGGGCCGACTGATGATCAACCCCGAAGAGATTGACCGCCCGCTCAAAATCGTCCTTGAAGTGAGGATTATATTGCACGATGGCATCGTGCGAGATAGCGGAATCCAGTTGCGCGTAACCAATGGACGAGAAGTAAGCCTTATGGGCTAACTTCTCCGCGTAAGGGCTATCGTCGAGCGGGTGATTGAAACGCAGTTGGAATGCCTGGCAAAGAGTGCCGGCGACTCCGATGGCCAGAGTTCCATAGACAATGGATCGAAACCAGCGGCTGTGGGACAAGCCCTCAGCGGATTGACCGCACTTGCGGCCCAAAAATCCCCAGGCGGCGAGAACGTCTGTTGCCAACAGGAGAAGCGGAAACTGCAGGAGCAATGCCCCCCTCCAGCCAAAATCATTCGAGGTGAGCACCGAAGAGCGGATTAGGGAGATGATCAGGAGTGTGGTGCTGGCGATGAAGACCAACGACCGTTGCGCGGCGGAGAGCCGCATTCGTCCACGCCAGACGGGAATCAGGAAGATGAGCAGGACTGCCAGATAGAAGCCCAACTCGAGGCAATAACCGGGAATCAGCAGCACCAGATTGGCCAGGTTTCGAGCCAGCGCGGGATGACCGGCTCCCAGATGCTGAAAGAAGCGCGTTGCCAGCAGGCAATTGGGGCTGATCATCTCGCGAACAGCAAAGGTGAAGATCGCCCCACCCTGGAGCTTGGATGCGTTGTGTGTCAGTTCCCAGAAGTAAGGCAGGAGCAAGATGAAGGAGCCCACCCCACCTGTGGCGAGCAACAGTGGAGCGCGCAGTGCATGTTCCATCACTCCCTGCCACACGGCCCATGCCAGCATCACCAGAAAGAAGGCGAACGCTACATAAATGGAGAGGCCAAAGGCGCTGGCGAGAGCAGCTGCGATCAAGACAACACTGGCAATCTGGCTGTGAGTGCGATTCTTTCCGGCCATCCAGGACAGCAGCAAAGCCAGCATGCAACAGACCATGCCGGCAATATGATGCGGCACCCAGAGAAGTGAATCCAACCAACTCGTTACTTGTCCGGCAGACCACCATTCGATGTCGCCGGGCGGTGAAAGATCGTAGAAGACTGCATTCCAACCAAGGACGCAGATATCCAGCCCCGTAACCATGAGCAGGGAGACGGAGAGCAGAAACCGCTTGCGCAAGAGCTCTCCGGGCTCCAGAAAATGCTTCAAAAACAATCCAAACAGAGCGGCCAGGGCGAATCCACTCCATACGCAGCTGGCGATGAAGACTGCACGAATGGGGAGGTGCGCCATCTTTCCGACTGCGGCGCACAAAACATTCCAGAAGTAGTAGTAGCGCAAGGGCGCCAGATGCTCGAAGTAGTAAAACGGGTTCGCCGGAGGTGTGCCGGTACGAAGGATGCTCTCGGTCCAGCTGACCCGGGCCGCATGATCGATGGCGGTGACGCTCATGTAGAGGTGCTGGTTGCTCTGGAAGTCGACCAGCGACAGGATGGCTACCGCAATCCAGATGATTGCCAGAATGATCCCCATGCCGCCCAGCGGCTGCCAGCCGATCTTCCACTTGCCGCCGGATCGGCGCAGTTGGAGCCCTTCGCAGCCCAACACATACAGCCAGATCGCAGCACTGGCCAAAAAGAACGCAACCACGAAGTCCAGGGACAGAAACCTGCCGATCAGAACCGAGGCTATAGTCGAGACAGCAATGGAAAGCGGCACACTCCAGAAGATTCGTTCCACCAGCGAGCGCTGCCGAAAGCCTTGCAGATTCGTGAACCAGGCTGCCAGGTAACCGGTGCAGACCAACGCCGGAATAAAAGCCGGGATTGCCAGCAGGCTATCCATGACCTGTTCGGCAGTGATGTTGTAGCTGAGCATGTCAATCCTTTTGAGGTCTGGTCCTGGACAGAGATAGAGTGTGGGTGAAAAACCTCGAGTACTATATCCACCCAATGCTGGAACGAAACTCGCTCAGCGTGGAGCGCAGCAGCGTGGCATCGCGAATATTGCCAATCACCGTACGCATTTCGTGCTCGACCGGAAGGAATAGTGTTTATGGCCCAAAAAGCTCAATAGGACGGTAACCACTGCCATGACGGCTGCCGCGATATACGATGCCTGCCCAGGCCGGTGCAGACGGCGCTCCAAAACAGGGACCAGAACAGCGAGCCCCGCGAGGGTAATCAGCATGCTGCTCCCGTAAACGCCCATGCACCGCAGCCATTCGCGCAGGTATTTGCCCCGGCTGCGAAAGACGAACCATTTATAGCCCAAAAACGCCACGCTAATGGCGATCACATTGGACAACAGGCTGGCCAGCAAATAGGCATGAGAGCCCACCGGCCGCAGCATCCAGTTGAGTAGCGCAAACAAACCATAGCCAAAAACGGTATTGAATCCGCCCACCAGCACGTAACGGGCGATCTGCGGCAACGTTTTTTCAGTGCGTCGATTCAACTACGGCACAAACCTTTCGCTGAGACTTCATGCGGACTCCCCGGCTGCAGAGAATCCCGGAAAAGCCTAAAAATTGATGCGCTCTTTCTCAATAACCAGGGGCCGATTCTGCACGATGGTATGGATCGAGCCTACGTATTCGCCGATGATGCCCAGGGCGATCAACTGGATTGAGCCGAAGAAGAACAGGCCCAGAACCAGAGGAGCAATGCCGGCATTGAAGCTTGACCAGAACACCAGCTTGTAAATCAGGTAGATGGTGCCGAGCAGAAAACTGATGATGGCGGAGAAAAAGCCCAAAAAGATTACCAATCGCAAGGGCACTTTGGAGAGATTGGTAATACCCAGCATGGCCATGTCATAAAGGGTGTAAAAGTTGTTCTTGGTCAGGCCCCGCTCGCGCCGCTTCTGGTTATAGAAGACCTCTTCATGCGGCAGTCCGAGCTCGGCAATCATGCCGCGAAAGTAGGGGTAGGGGTCATGAAACTTGGTGGCCAGATGCTGCACGACGACCTTGTCGTAGAGGCCAAACCCGGTGAAATGTTGCAGGACGTCCACATTGGTCAGTCGGCCGACCAGACGGTAATAAAAGGTGCGAATGCCGTACATCAGCCCACTCTCGTCGCTGCTGTTTTTAATGGCGGCGATGATGGGGGTTCCGGCCTCCCATTTGCGAATCATCTCCACAAACAGTTCCGGCGGGTCTTGCAGATCGGCGTAGAGAATCCCCACCGCATCCCCTTCGGCATGCAAAAATGCGTGCATTGGAGAGCGCAAATGGCCGAAGTTGCGCGCATTGACGATGACCTTGACGCTCTTGTCCTCGGCGGCCATCTCCCGCAACACAGCCAGGGTTCCATCTTTTGAAGCATTATCGATAAAAAGGTGCTCAAAACGGTACTCCGGGAGCGATTCCGCCATGGCCATGGTTCGCCGGTGGAGTTCGCGCACGTTGAGTTCCTCGTTATAGCAGGGGGTAACGATGGTGATCAGCTTCATTTTCAATCCGTCCCGATAAAGAAGAGCATCTTCCGGCGCAGCATTTGTAAATTGCAAGTTGAGATACCTTAACATTATAGGGCGCACCTGGGGGCGCCGAGCGTCGCAGACGGTGGGCACGATTGAAGGATTAACCTCAGAATCTTGATAGGGAATATGCATACATACAGTTACGTCCTTTATACGATTGCTGCTGGTCATTTTGTGTACATTCTGCCCAGTGACGTACATATTCTCTGAGGAACCCCGTTCAAGGCCGGCAATTGCGGTGGAGTCCCATAACGGAGCGGGAGACCACGTCCTGTTTTCTGGGTAGGAAAATATCCGCAAAGAATCCTTGACACGATATATCGATTTACTATATACACGCAGCGCCAGTGAAACGCTTAACTTGTATGTTCTGAAACTGGCCGCCCAAAAGTCCTGCGGATCGGGATCAGAAGGGTTGTATTAGAGCGGTTCCAGAATATCTATGCCCAGATTGGTTTTGTCGCGGTCGCCACTCGCTCTGCCTCAGCGACGAAGACCTGTCGCTGGGGGCACCGGCCAGTTGCTCGTGTCGACTTGAAGGGATAGGCCCCGGGCAAATGAATTCTGGAACCACTGTGATGACTCACTGGCCACGAATGGAACGGTTGTTTTTTGTTCGTGATGCGGTAAGAAAAAGCACCCGGAGCGATTTGATCCGGGGGATTAAACCATGGGAAACACAGTGATTAAAAGGAGGCAAAGGATGAATCATCATCGGCAGTTTAGAACGTTTTTCGCATCCCTCCGGGCAAGTGACAGTGGTTGGAACGGATCGCGATTCGTTTCTGCAGTTTGCGCCGGAATGTTGGTGCTGTGTGCGGTTCTGCTCCTGAGCGCCCCCGGCGTTCTGCACGCGCAGACCACCGCCACCATCTCTGGAACCGTCTATGACGCCAGCGGCAATGTCGTCGCCAAGGCGAACATCACACTGCTTAACCAAGATACCCTGGAAAAGCGCGATACCGTCACCAACAGCGACGGCGTCTTTGCCTTTCCGGCCCTGCTGGTCGGCACCTATACAGTGCAGATTCAGGCCACTGGATTTAAAACCCTCACTCAAAAAGGGATCATCCTGACCGCGGCGGAGTCGCGCAAACTCAGCGGACTGAATCTTGTCGTCGGCGCGGTCACTGAAAGCGTCACGGTTCAAGAGAGCACTCAGATCATCGCCACCGATAACGGTTCTCGCGCCGCTCTGTTGGAATCGGCCGACATCGAGAATCTGGCCCTGGGCAGCCGCGATCTCTCGCAACTGCTCAAGGTATTGCCCGGCGTAAGTACCGCTGCGAACGGCATCAACAATGGACCCGATTTTAACTTCGAGAATGTTGGCGCCGCTGGTTCCACCCTTGGCAACGGGCTCAACGCCAACGGCGCTCCCAATCGCGGTGGCACTTCTGAAACCGTAGACGGCATCGATGTAAACGATCCCGGCTGCGATTGCAACTCCATCGCCACAGTCAACCCGGATATGACTCAGGAAGTCAGCGTGCAGACCTCCAACTTCGGCGCTGATGCCGCCTACGGTCCGGTGCTTATCAACACCCTCAGCAAGAGTGGCGGTGCGCAGTACCACGGCGAAGGCTACTTCTATGCCCGCAATAATGCGATTGCCGCCAACGATTGGCAGAGCGACAACGCGCACACACCAAAAGGACCGGCGTCCTTCTACTATCCCGGTGGCAACGCCGGCGGACCCATTCCCTTTACCCACAAGAAAATCATGGTTTGGGGGGGATATGAGCGCATGTTGCAGAACCTGGGCAACACCAACCGTCTCGAATCCTTTATACCCACTCCCGACATGCTGGCCGGCAACTTCTCGTCAACCGATGCGGCGAATATCGCCTTCTGTAACGGCGTTCTGGGTCCGACGGTCAAAGGCAACAGTTGCAACGATCTAACCGGTACTGTTGCGCCCAACGGAACCACCATCACCAATAGCAACATCGCGGCCTATCTGGACCCCGGCGCACTGGCGCTGACCAGCTTCTGGCCCAAGGCCAATGCCAACCCAGCCACCACGCCCGGCTTGTACAACTACAACCAGGTGATGCCCGGTACTCATGACGGCTGGATCTATCGCCTGCGCGCGGATTTCCACATCAGCGATAGCACCTCCGCGTACATCTCTTATCAGCAGGGATTCGACACTGCGCTCTCCCAGGGCAATGGTGCGCACATTTACTGGACACCCTCCAACTCCGTCCCCTATCCGGGTGGCGGCTTGTATTCCAGCGAATTCACCAAGGCCATTGCCGGTCACTTTGTACACACCTTCACCCCCTCGCTGACCAATGAGTTCATTGCCACCTGGGGTTACGGCAACTTCCCCGTCGGGCCCAGTAATCCCAGCGCTGCTTATCGCACCACTTTGGGATATCCCAGCTCCTACGCCACGGTCTTTGGCGCGGGTTCCAAGCTGATTCCGGCCTACAGCACGCCCTACTCTACATCCAGCTTCCCCGATTTCTCTCAGGCTGACATCTTCGAGCCATCGGGCAAGTATCTGGTGCGCAAAGAGATGCCGGCCTTCGCTGACAACGTCACCAAAGTCTGGAGAACGCACACTGTCAAGATTGGCGGCTATGCCGAAAACATCGGCAATATCCAGGGCGCCAGCGAATATCCCAATGGCGACATCGGAAATACCGGATCCAGTGGATCGACGACTGCAAACCTCATTACGGGCAAGTTCATTGGCTCGCCCAACAACCCCTTGGCCAACTTCCTGATGGGCATCGAGAACAGCTACTCGGAGAACAGCTCTGCGCCGGTCAGCGATATGGCCTACCAGACGCTTTCGTTCTACTTCGACGACTCCTGGAAGGCCACCAAGAAGCTCACGGTGGAATTCGGCATCCGCTTCGATCACGATGGACACTGGTATGACCGCAAGAAGCTCGGCGAGGCCGTCTTCCTGCCCACTCTGGTGGCATCGGATTACAACGCCTACAAATTCGATGCCGGCGTCTACTGGCACGGCAACAGCCCAGGTGTCGCCAACAGCGGCCAGCCGGATGTCTTCGTCTATGCCGATCCTCGTTTTGGCATCGCGTATGACATCTTCGGGACCGGCAAGACGCTGCTCCGCGGCGGATGGGGGCTCTACCGGTACAGCGACCAGTACAACGACTACACCGGCGCTTTGACCACCGCGCAGAGCATTCTGGGCTATGGTCTGCCGGGTAGCACCAACGTCATGCTGAACCAGCTCGGCAGCATCGCCGCCCCGACCACATCTTGTGGCCCGGCAACATCCACGGCGGCTGCTTGCGTCAACGGGAGCGTCAACGCGCTGGATTCAAGCGACAACAAGGTTCCCTTGACCGCTTCGTGGAATCTCACCATCTCCCAGCAGCTGAAGTGGAATACCCTGCTCGAAGTCGCCTATGTCGGCAATAACAGCCAAAACGCGGTGATGGGCGGCGAGGGCATCTCGGGCAGCGGCTTCGGCGAATACACCAACGTGAACAAGATGCCCCTGGGCGCATTGTTCAAACCGGATCCGGTGACCGGCCTGACGGCAACCAATCCAGAGAATGTAACCACAACATGCTCGGGAGCGGTCTGCAACAAGACCTCCGATTACCGCCCCTATGGCAAGGAATATGGCGACAACGCCATCTACATCGTCAACAATGACAGCTACGGTGACTACAACGGCTTGCAGGTGAGCTGGGTGAAGCGTTCCAAGGATGTCAACTTCAACGCCAACTACACCTGGTCCAAAACACTCGGCACCGGGTTGCAGGTCACCTGCGCGCCAACTATGGCGTGCTCTCGATTGATCGTCCGCAGGTTCTCAACCTCTCCGGCTCCTACTTGATCGAACGAGCTTACACGGGCGAGAACAAGATTCTCAGTGGTGCGGCCAACGGGTGGACCATCTCCAACATCACCACATGGCAGCGCGGTGGCAGCTTGCCGGCTCTCTTCAACAATGGCGACGCCAACTTCGGCATGGGCTTGCAATACACCACCTATAACGGCATCGCCATTTCCTCTTCCAACCCCTTACCCACGGGCGTCGGAACGGGACTCACTGCCGCCACTTACTACGGCACCAACTCCAGCGGCATGGTCATCCAGCCGGTGGTTACCTGCAAGTCGTTGAAGTATACCTGCTTCAAGGCACCCGCCGTGGGTAGTTACGGTGGAGCGGGTTGGCCGTACTTCCATGGTCCTGCCTACTTCGACTCGGATCTTGCGCTCTTCAAGACCTTCCATGTCGTTGAAAAGCAGGATGTGCGCTTCGAGGCGGAAGCTTTTAACTGGCTTAACCACCCGCTGCCGCAGTTTGCCAACACCAATTACCTTGCCTTGAACTTTGGCGCCGATTACGCCACCAAGGCATTATCTGTGAACCCAACTCCCTATCCCAACGCCAACCCCAACAGCTTCGGCCAACTGACCAACAAGGCCGGCGCCCCAGCCCAGCGCATCTTTGAACTTTCCGTGAAGTACGAGTTCTAGCTTGCGGCATCGCGTCGAAGGGGGTATTGCGGCTTCGCAATACCCCCTAGACGTTCTTATCCGTGCTTTACAGTCTGTAACAAGTAGAGCGATTTCAGCGAAGTGTTAAAGCCTTATTGAGGGCCGTCGCTCCCTGACGGGCGCGCCGACTTGAGTGCTTGGTTTCGGGATACACCGACTCTGGTTTTGCGGGTATGAACTTACTCTGCCATGCTGCGTCAACAATCATTTTCTCCGTGCACTATACTTTCTCTGCCATGAATCTTGTTCGTAGCGCCTACCTGTCGGCATGGTCCTGTTCGCGGAAGCATCGTATGAGGGGTGTACTCCTCGCCCTCAGCGTACTGTCTGCGAACCTGTACAGTGTCGCGCAGTCGGTCGCGCATAACCAGGATCAGCCCTCGCTGCAACAGTTCTTCGATCGCGCCCAAAGCTTGCAGGCCTCCGGTGAAAGGGAACAGGCCATTATCGCCTATCGTCTCTTTCTCTCGAATGCCCTGGAGCGAATGGCTGGCAATCGCCAGCGGATCGGCGACCACGCACTGGCCGCGCAGCAACTGGCCGCCGCTAGCAGCCTGCGCCCCGACGATCTTTCCCTGCTGCGCCTCTGGGCTACAGCAGAACGCGACGCCGATCACTTGGAGATTGCCAAAGAGCTTGCCGACAAATGGATTACCGCGCAGTCCAGGAATGCCGATGCCTACGCGCTGCGCGGCAGCATTCTGGCGAAGCTGGGCCAGACCGATGATGAGATCCGCGATCTGGAAAGGGCCGTAGAGCTGGATCCAACACTCGACAACGGTTTTGCCCTGGCCAAAGCCTATCTCCACAAGAAAGACGAACCCAGCGCCGCGCGGCTCTTCGCCGAGATGCTTGCTTCCACCGGAGACACCGCTGCCATCCACATGGACATCGGACGCACCTATGGAGTCGCCGGCTATCCCGATCAGGCGATCGAGGAATTCAAAAAGGCGCTTGCCAAAGACGGTACACTTCCTGGGCTGCATTACTCGCTGGGCGCTTCTTATCTGCTGAGCATGGGCGAGATCGATTTTCCCCAGGCCTCCGCCGAGTTTCACAGGGAGCTGGACCTGCATCCGGACGACTTTCTCAGCCACGCGCAGCTTGGCTACATCGCTCTCAATCGCCATGAATATGCCACTGCTGAGCAGGAACTGAGCCGAGCCGCCGAATTGAATCCGCATGATCCCGACACCTTTGTCTCGCTCGGCCAGCTCTATGTGGATACCAGTCGCCCAGCAGACGCCGAGACTGCGCTGCGCAAGGCCATTGCGCTGACGACAGATCCATCGCGCAACCACTATCAGGTCCAGCGGGCGCATTATCTTTTGGGCCGCATCCTAATGCAGACCGGCAGAACAGAACAGGCAAAGGCTGAGATGCAGATCTCCACCGACCTGCTCAAACTCAGCACACTGGAGAATCAGGGAAGACCGGCGGCGGAGATTGCCGACCGCGCCCGTGTCCTCCACCTGCAGCAGCCCGACGCTTCTCCCTTCGATGCTCCCAACATGGAGCCGGTGGCGGCCTTTGAAAAACAACTCGCGCCCGTCATCGCCGAAAGCTATAACAACCTGGGCGTTCTTGCCGCACAGGGCGACAACTTCACAGCAGCCATGGATTACTTCACCCATGCCGCGCAATGGCGCCCCGATCTGGATGGTCTGGACTACAATCTTGGTCGCGCGGCATACTCCGCAAAGGCTTACGCCAGGGCGGTGCAGCCACTCGGCAACTATCTCCTCAAGCATCCCGGTGACCTGTGGTTTCGTGTCGCTCTGGGCGTGAGCCTGTATAGCACGGGGGACGCAGCAGGCGCGGTGGCCACGCTGCGCCCCATGGAACCGTCGCTGCCATCCCTGCCGGCGATCGAATATCTTTACGCCGCGGCAGAGGTGGAGACGGGCGCAGCAATGGATGGAATTGCCCGCCTGACACGTCTTGAAGCCGCCCAGCCCAAAAAAACTGAGTTGCATCGCATGTTGGGCAAGGCCTATCTGCGGGTCGGCGACATGGTGCATGCCGAAGCGGAACTGCGCTCCGCATTGCGACTGGACCCTGGCGATACTGAATCTCGGCATTGGCTTTCCGATCTGCTGCTGAAACAAGGCAAGCAGCCCGCTGCAGCCGCCACATCGGAATAGCCGCATGATGAAACGCGCTCTGACCTTGCTTCTCACGCTTCTCTTCGCCACAGCGGTGGGGGCGCAGCAACGCGCCGCGATTCACTTTCACGAAATTCACCCCCAGCCCAGCCCATCGGCTGCTCCGCCCCTGACACTCGACAAAAAGTATCTGGTGGAGATGATGGGCGGCGGCATCGCGCTCTTCGATTGTGACGGCGATGGCAAACTGGACATCGTGGTTGTCAACGATTCATCCATCGACCGCTACCGCGCCGGCGGCGATCCGATGATCACCCTGTATCACCAGGACGCAGATCTCAAGTTCACCGACATCACGCAGCAGGCAGGTCTGAGCACGCGCGGATGGGGTATGGGCATAGCGATCGCCGACTTTGACAACGATGGCCTGCCCGACATCTATGTCACCGGCTACGGCCACAACGTCCTCTATCGCAATCTGGGCGGATGCCGGTTCAAGGATGTAACGGCGGAGACCCATACCGCCGGCGGCGGATTCAGCGTGGGCGCGGCCTGGGCCGACTACGACCGCGATGGCCACCTCGACCTCTTTGTCTCGCGCTATGTTCATACCGATCTGGAGCATCTGCCGCATCCCGGCATGGCTGCCTTCAACTACCAGGGAATCGCGATGGAAGTCCCTGTCTCTGCCGGTGAAACCGATCTTCTCTTTCACAATCGCGGCGACAACACCTTTGAAGAAGTAGCGCAAAAGGCTGGTGTCGATAACCCCGACAAAAAGCTTGGCATGGGAGTCTTGTGGGCCGATTATGACAACGATGGCTGGCCCGATCTCTTCGTGGCCAACGATATGGGACCGAACTTTCTCTATCGCAACAAGCACGATGGAACCTTCGAAGAGACGGGCATGTTGTCCGGTATAGCCCTCAGTCCCGATGGTCGCACCATGGGCAACATGGCTGCCGACGTCGCCGACATTCATCACAACGGAAGACTCGGCATGGTGGTTACACGCTATGGCTATCAGCCTTTGACGCTCTATGCCAACCAGGGGGATGGCTCGTTCAAGGATGAGAGTTGGCAGGCGCGGTTGGCGCAGCTTTCCTATCAACCGGTGCGCTGGG
>Ga0302200_10003606_pt1 | contig 12922 bp, 17 predicted proteins | sample II_Bog_N3_1_FD_194585 | JGI IMG/M metagenome (GOLD analysis project Ga0302200, IMG submission 194585) | Peat permafrost microbial communities from Stordalen Mire near Abisko, Sweden - II_Bog_N3_1 | ecosystem: Environmental > Terrestrial > Soil > Wetlands > Peat | place: Sweden: Abisko... | reverse complement strand
CTTCAATTCCCTTGCGGCGGATGACATTGAATAATGTGAGCGCAGGACCCTTTGGCTGCTTCACGCCTCGTTCCAACTGCGAGATGTAACCCACCGTGAGATTGAGATAGCGGGCAAAGACCGCCTGGCTAAGGTTGGCGCGCTCCCTCAGGCTGCGGATTTCTTCGCCGCTGATGGGTTCTGCTGTAGTCGGGGTGCTTAACCCCAGATGGCGAATTGTGATCTTGCGATATGTGGCGTCATCCATGACACCGAGGCGGTGCTGGTCCTCGGCCATTTCAAGAATGGCATCGCTCAACTTGCCAGGTGTCTTTTTGTTCGTCAAGGTCAACCTCCTGCAAAGCGCCATCTTCAATTGCCAATGCTATTTTCTGAACCGATGCATTCAACCAGTTCAAACCAACTTCCCGTAACTCGACCAATTCTTCAGGTTCGATATTTTCCCGTTGTTTCTTCGCGAACGCTGAAAGAAACACCGCACGACCCTCTGCCCGGTAAGCGATGACCATCCGGTATCCTCCAGATCGTCCTTTGCCCTGACGGGCCACGCGCTGCTTGATAAGCCCACCGCCCAAATCAGCGTCGATCAGTCCGCGCTCGGCTCGGTCTATAGCCTCTCGCAAACTCGCATCTGCAATTCCTTCATGTCTGGCAAAGCGCGCCAGCCATTTCGTCTTGAAGATTCGCATTTTTCTCTAACACTATGAACTATAGCACATATAATCATATTCTTCGTTACTACCCGGCCCCGATGTCGTCGTCCTTGGTCTCACGAATCATTAACAGGCCTACAAACGAAAGCACCGCCGACGCGGACAGATAGTACCCGACATAGGGCAGGCCGTAATGCGTCGCCAGCCAGGTGGCAATATACGGAGCTAGCGACGCCCCGAGAATTCCTGCGAAGTTGAATGCGAGCGAGCTGCCCGAATACCGCACCGGCGTAGGAAACAGCTCCGAAACCACAGTTCCCAGCGGGCCGTAAGTCAGGCCCATCAGCGACAACCCCATTGTCATCATGCCCAGCGCGCCGCCCGCGCCTGCCTCGAACATCGGTGCCAGAATCGGCCCAAACAGGAATATCGCGACCGTGATCCACAGCATCGCGCGCCGCCTTCCCTGCTCCGCCAGCATTGCGGAGATGGGGATCATGACGGCGAAGAAAAGCGTGGCAAACAACTGCATCAGCAAGAACTTTTCCCTGCCGATTCCGAGAGCTGTGGTTCCCCACGACAGCGCGAACACAATCATCAGGTAGAAGAGGACGAAGGTCGCCAGGCACACCAAAATGCCCGCCAAAAGCGGCTTGAGATGATCGCGAAAAACCGTCAGCACCGGGAGCTTTTCCTGTTCGCCGCGCTTGAGCGATGCGGCAAAGACCGGCGTTTCCGTGATGGTGAGGCGCACCCACAACCCCAGGAAGACCAGAACCGAACTGGCCAGAAACGGCAGCCGCCAGCCGAACGCAAGAAACTGCGCGTCGGTCAGGAATCGCGAAAGCGCGAGGAACACGCCGCTCGAAAGAAAGAATCCAACCGGCGCACCCAGTTGCGGAAACATGCCATACCAGGCCCGCTTGTGCGCCGGCGCATTTTCAATGGCCAGCAACACCGCGCCGCCCCACTCGCCGCCCAACCCCAGGCCCTGGCCAAACCGGCAAAGCGCCAGCAGCAGGGGCGCGGCCAGACCAATGGAAGCATAGGTGGGCAATACGCCGATGGAGATGGTGGAAATGCCCATGGTTGCCAGCGCAAGCACCAGCGTGGTCTTGCGGCCAATCCGGTCGCCAAAGTGGCCGAAGAGCGCTGACCCTATGGGCCGCGCCAGAAACGCAATGCCGAATGTGGCTAACGAGGCAAGTGTCGCCGTCGCCGGGTCGGAGCGCGGGAAAAACAGCTTGGGAAACACCAGCACGGCTGCTGTGGCGTAGATATAAAAGTCGAAAAACTCAATCGCTGTGCCCACCAGGCTCGCAAACAGAACCTGGCGCGGCGAATTCACCGGACCTCTCGCGCTCATTCATTCTCCAGATGATCGAAAGCCCGCAAAGGGGTGCGTGCCCTCACTTTGGTTATATCGTTCCGGCCGCGCAATCGGAAATGGCCGGACAATCGCAGAGTGGCATTCGGCACAGTCGCTCCGTCCCCCCGGGCGTAAAATCGTCTGGTTATGCATGAACTTTCCATTGTTTCGAGCGTCGTGGAAACGGTGCAGGAGTCGCTCGCGAGCTACCCCGGTGCCCGCGTGGTGGAAGTGCGGCTGAAGGTGGGTGCGCTGGCCTCGGTGGTAGTGGATTCGCTCGAGTTTTGCTGGGGGATTGCGACCGAGGACACGCCTCTGGCGAGGTCGCGGCTGGTAGTGGTTACGGTGCCGGTGGTGATGCACTGCGCTCATTGCGATGCGGATGTGGAGTTGGACGGGGTGCAAAGCTTTCGCTGTCCGCTGTGCGACGAGCCTTGCAGTGACCTGCGGCAGGGGCGCGAGTTGGACATTGAGTCGTACGAGATTGAAGAGGCGGATGCAATTGAGGAGATCGGGGTGAAGGGATGACGACGCGCATTGTGGAGTTGCGGCGCGGGATTTTGAAGAAGAACGATGAACTTGCGGCGGGACTGCGAGAGCGATATGCGGCTGGCGGCGTGCTGGTGTTGAATTTGGTGTCGAGCCCGGGCACGGGGAAGACAGCGTTTCTTGAGCGGACTCTGCGCGAACTGCGGCAGCGCGGCTCGAAAGTAGCGGCGCTGGTTGGGGACTTGGAAACGGATAACGACGCAAAACGGCTGGCGGCCAGCGGAGCGCCGGTTCGGCAGATCAATACCCATGGAATCTGCCATCTGGACGCGGAGATGATCTCGAAACATCTGGACGGGTGGGCATTGGACGAGTTGGACTACCTGTTCATTGAGAATGTGGGGAACCTGGTTTGCCCGTCGAGTTACGACCTGGGCGAAAAGATCCGCGTGGCGCTGCTTTCAGTCACGGAAGGCGAAGACAAGCCGCTGAAGTATCCCACGCTTTTTAATTCAGCGGATGCGGCGGTGATTACGAAGATGGATATTGCCGAGCCGTGCGGGTTTGACCGGGAGCTGGCGCTCAAAAACATCAATGAGATTCGGCCGGGGATTCGGATCTTTGAGACTTCTGCGAAGACCGGGACGGGGATGGAGGAGTGGCTGGGGTATCTTGGGGAAGAGCGGGCAGGGCGAATCGGCTGATCTAAGAATGGGCGTGTTTATGGGACGAGAAGCGATGCGTGAAGAATTCCGGGCTGCCGCACTGGCTGCGTGGGCCGACTATCAAAGAACCGGCCTGCATGTAACTGAAGAGGAAGCCGACGCATGGTTGGCGAAACTCGAAGCAGGTGAGGACGGCGAGCCGCCGGAATGCCACGCGGCGCACAGTCACGCATAGGGAGTGTTTTCAATGGCAGTGAAGAAGAGCCCAGAGAGCGGTAAGGCAGAGGTTGAAGCCTACCTGGCGCGTGTCCCGGAACCGGCGCGGAGCACTCTCGAGAAGATGAGGGCGATGATCAAGGCCGCTGCGCCTAAGGACGCGACGGAGGCCATCAGCTACGGGATTCCGTCCTTCCACTACAAGGGGGCGCTGGTTTGGTATGCGGCCTTCAAGAAGCATTGCAGCTTTTTTCCCATGGACCACTCACTGGAGGAGGAGTTCGCCGAGGAACTGAAGAGGCACAAAACTTCAAAGGGGACGATTCAGTTTCCGGTAGACGAGCCGCTGCCCAAGAAGCTGGTAACGCGGATTGTGAAGACTCGCGTGACGCTGAACGAGGTCAAAGCGCAGGAATAAGGCACTCTCGGCGATACAAACGTCTCGCTCACCTTGGGAAGCAACTAGAGTTTCTGGCTTCATGTGATCTAAATCACTCTCTAACCCCCACCAAACCGGTATAAGGTGAATGCCATGTGCCTTGCGATTCCGGGAAAAGTGGAAGAGATTACCGAAGAGAATGGGCTCCGCGTCGGCCGCGTGAACTTTGGCGGGGTGATCAAACGCGTTTGTCTCGACTATGTCCCGGAGGTCGAGGTGGGCGACTACACCATTGTCCACGTTGGCTTTGCGCTCTCGAAGATTGACGAAGATGAGGCGGTGCGGACTCTGGAAGTATTTCGTCAAATGGGCGTCCTGGACGAGGAATTGGGGGGCGAGGACGAGGCGTTCGCACGAGCCTCGACGGCGCCGCAGATGCTGTGTCCCGATGGGAGCTGCTCCAGCAAATGAAGTACCTGACCGAGTTTCGGAACGGCGAGATAGCGCAGCGCATGGCGCGGGAGATTGCCGCCATTACCACGCGGCCGTGGAAGATCATGGAGGTATGCGGGGGGCAGACGCACTCGATAATCAAGAACGGAATCGACCAGATGTTGCCCACGGCGATTGAAATGATCCATGGGCCCGGCTGCCCGGTTTGCGTTACCCCGCTTGAACTGATTGACAAGGCGCTGGCGATCGCGGCGCAACCGGGCGTGATTTTCTGCTCGTTTGGCGACATGCTGCGCGTGCCCGGCACCGACATGGATCTGTTCCAGGTGAAGTCTGCGGGCGGGGATGTGAGGGTGGTCTATTCGCCGCTGGACGCGGTGGAACTGGCGGCGAAGAATCCCGAGCGGCAAGTGGTGTTTTTCGGGGTGGGATTTGAGACGACCGCTCCGGCGAATGCCATGAGCGTGCACGTAGCCAAGCGGCGCGGACTGAAGAATTTCTCGCTGCTGGTATCGCATGTACTGGTGCCGCCCGCCATTTCTGCCATCATGTCGTCGCCCGGAAATAAGGTGCAGGCGTTTCTGCTGGCGGGGCATGTATGCAGCGTAATGGGCTACTGGGAGTATCCGCCGATTGCGGCCCAGTTTGGGATCCCGCTGGTGGTGACTGGCTTTGAGCCTCTTGATCTGCTGGATGGAATTCGTCGCGCCGTGGTGCAACTGGAGGCGGGAAAACACGAAGTGGAGAATGCATACGAGCGCATTGTGACTTACGACGGCAACCGCGCGGCGCAGAAGATGTTGGCCGAAGTTTTTGAGGTGACGGACCGTGCCTGGCGCGGGATCGGCGTGATTCCGAAAAGCGGCTGGCGCCTCAGTGAGGCGTATCGCGAATTCGACGCGGAAGAGCGGTTCCACATCTCCGGCATTCATACAGAGGAGTCGCCGTTATGCCGCGCGGGCGATGTGCTGCGCGGGGCCATCAAGCCGGCGGAGTGCGGGGCGTTTGGCAAGGAATGCACGCCGCGGCATCCGCTGGGCGCGACCATGGTTTCAAGCGAAGGTGCCTGCGCTGCGTATTACAACTACGGGCGGTTTATTTCTGCGGAAGATTTGGCCACTGCGGGAAGCGGGTTGACCCATGCCTGAAATCGCAAAGGTCGACGAAGCAGCCACTCGCAAGGATGGGCCCGATTTTTCAAACTGGTCCTGCCCCCTGCCGCTGCTGGGTTATCCAACCATCGTGATGGGCCACGGCGGAGGCGGCAAGCTGGGCAACGAGCTTGTTGAACACCTGTTCCTGCCGGCCTTCCGCAACGCCGCTCTTGAAAACCTTGGCGACGCGGCAGTGCTCAATGTGGCAGGCGGACGCATCGCCATGAGCACCGATTCGTTCGTCGTGCAGCCGCTATTTTTTCCCGGCGGATCGATCGGCGAGCTGGCGGTCAACGGCACGGTCAATGACCTTGCCGTCTCCGGCGCGATTCCAAAATACTTGAGCGCGAGCTTCATCCTGGAAGAAGGATTTCCGCTGGCGCAACTTGCAGCAATCGTTGAATCGATGGCCAAGGCCGCGGCCACGGCAGGCGTGCAGATTGTTACCGGCGACACGAAAGTTGTTGAGCGCGGGCACGGCGACGGATGCTACATCAACACCGCTGGGATCGGCATTCTCCGCGAGGGCATCCAGGTGGGTCCGCATCGTGCACAAGTGGGAGACGCGGTGCTGGTTTCCGGCACCATTGGCGACCACGGCATGGCGATTATGAGCGTGCGCGAGGGTCTGGAATTTGAAAGCCAGATCCGCTCCGACTGCGCCGCGCTCAACGGGATGATCTCCGATGTGCTGGATGCGGCTGGCCCGGACGTTCACGCCATGCGCGATCCTACGCGCGGCGGCCTCTCTTCCACGCTGACTGAGATTGCGCTCGCTTCCGGTGTGGGCATCGCAATCGACGAGGCAAAACTTCCGGTACGGATGGAAGTGCAGTCGGCTTGCGAACTGCTCGGCCTGGACCCCGTGTACGTGGCCAACGAAGGCAAAGCGGTCTTCTTTGTCGCGCCGGAAGCGGCAGAGAAAGTACTCGCTATCCTGAAAGCTCATCCGCTGGGGCGCGATGCGGCCATCATTGGCAGAGTGACCGAGGAGCATCCACGCATGCTGGTGGCGCGGACGGCGATGGGCGCGAACCGCGTCATAGCGCAGCAAATCGGCGAGCAATTGCCGCGCATCTGCTAGGCCCCCGCGAAATCCAACCCGCTCAGAAATCCTAGACCGGATACCCGCCCGTGATGTAGCCCTGCAGCGCCTGGATAGTTTCCTCGTGCCCGCTGATGACCCATTTCACCAAGTCGCCGATGGAGATGACGCCGACAACCTTCTCGCCTTCGAGCACCGGAAGATGGCGAATGTGGTGTTCGGTCATCATGGACATGCATTCATCCACGGTGTGGCGCGGGCTTACGGAGAGCACCTCGCTGGTCATGATCTGGCCCACCTGCGTCTCCCGCGATGGGTGGCCCATCAGAATGCCTTTGCGCGTGTAGTCGCGCTCTGACAGGATGCCCACCAGGCGATCGTTCGACAGCACCAGCAACGCGCCCACATCGTACTCGGCCATCTTCTCAATCGCTTCGTAAACCGAGTCGTCAGGCCCAATTGACAGGACTTTGTCACCCGATTTGCTCTTCAGAATTGATCCAATCGTGTCGGAAGTTCTCATGGGTTCCTCCTCATTCCTGTCTGCCCCGGTGGTCCGCACATCCATGCGGGTTCAGGGGTGTAGCGGGTGAAATAGTGGTCCAATCCGATGAAGACAGCGAGGCTGCATCGGCTTCCAGGTCAGAGTTGTGCGCTTGCTGTTCGCGCGTCCGAAATTAGAAAATGAAGGACTGCGCCTGCCCGAACTTGGCAGATTGCCAATATAGTCCATTCAAGCAACAACAGAACAGGGCAAAATGAGACTGAGAGAAAATGATTGACCTTGAGCCAATTACTGAAGCCAGCGTAGTCCTCTTCAAGTCCATTCGGTTGCGCGCCCTGCAGGATTCGCCAGGCGCGTTCGGGTCGACCTACGCCTGGGAATCCCAGCTCCCGGATGCCGAGTGGATGAAGCGTATTGGCCGGTGGAACGGGCGTACGGGGATTGGCTACCTAGCGATGGAAAAGGGAATTCCGTGCGGAATCGCCGGTTGCCTTCTGGACCAAGATGACCCGGCCGCCGCGCAACTGATTTCCATGTGGGTTTCGCCTACACACCGGAGGCTTGGCGTGGGTCGTCTACTTGTGGAGCAGGTCATCCGCTGGGCATGCTCACACGGTGCACTCCGCTTGCAACTGATGGTGACGGGCAGAAACGATTCCGCCATTCGCTTCTATCTGCGGCTGGGATTTGCCTTCACGGGCAAGACAATTCCCTATCCCAACGATCCGACAGAAATCGAACGTGAGATGGAGCTGACGATTGCTGATGCGACCTGAACTTGATCCTTACGCAATGCCGATTTTCTCTGAGGTCAGATGTTTCTTCAGAAACTCCAGCGAGCGCTCGCGTGCTTCCTTCGCCGCGTCGGCGTTATAGCTGGCGCGGGCATCGCAATTAAAACCATGGCCGGCGTCGTACCAGTAGATCTCCACTTCAGGATGGGCGGCGTGAATCTTCTCTACGTCGGCGGCGGGAATGTGGTTGTCCTGCTTCCCGAAATGCAGCATCACGGGCACTGCCGGTTCTTCGTCACTGTGCTTTGCGATCTGGCCACCGTAATAACCCACCGCCGCCTCCGGATGAAGACGGGTAGCGGCTAACCATGCCATAGTGCCGCCGTAGCAGTAGCCGATGACACCGATCTTCTTGCCCGTGGAACTGCAGGCGAATTCGATTGCCGCGCCAATATCGGACAGCGCCAAATCAGGAACCAGCTTTTGAGCAAGTTCCCTGCCTGTCTGCGCTTCCGGACCCTCGTATTTGAGCTCGACATTAGGCTGAATGCGGTCGAACAGCGCCGGTGCGATGGCCAGGAATCCGTCCTTCGCATAGCCATCGACCACTGAGCGGATGTGCGCGTTCACTCCGAAGATTTCCTGAACAACCACTAATCCGGCAATCGGGTCGCCGTCAGGCCGGGCAACATATGCCCCCAGTTTGTGACCATCCAACGCCGTCAGAGTTACGTTCTCACCCATCGAAACACCCCTGCCGCTTAGAGTAGCCGGGCAGCAGGGGAGTTGTACACAAACGCGCAGACCCTAGTTGACGCTGGGCGGCAGCATCAGCGGCTTGCGCGGACCAAGTTCTTCGCGCACCAGCGTAAGGCCGAGTATGCACCGTTCGAAGCGATCGGAGAGCCGCGCGAACAACGGCGCTTCCTGCTCGTACTCGAAGAGATTGAACTGGCTCACGATGAAGTAGCTTTGCTTGCCCGCCTGGATCAGTTCCCCAAGGCTGGGCTGATGGCGGCGCAAACGGCGTGGCGAGCCGGTCGCCTCGGGATACATGCCCGCGACGAACAGCGAATAATCGCCAATGTGTTTGCGCACGGCGCGCTCGGCATCAAACGAGGATGCAGTGCCGTGGACCGGATCAGCTGCGAGCATCATGTCAGTGAGTTCCGCGATGGGACGGCCTTCGTCATCGCGCACCTTGTAAAGATTATCTGTATCGGAAAATTCGCAGAGCAGGCGAGCAACATACGCGGTCACATCTGGATCGTTCAGGCCCAGCTTGCCTTCATAGCTGTTGCGGACCATCTGTTGGAAGAACGGTTCGAGCGGATGAGACTGGGTCTGCATACACACCTCCCGCGACTGCTTGCGCAGCCATTCCGGTGAATGAGGCTTGGGCCGTCGCCAACGAAGGAAGCGACTGCTGCTGCCTATTTACTTTCCTGTAACACTGAGATTATCGGAAGGGTTGCGAAGTTTTCTAGCTTTCGCACAAATTTGTTGGCAGACGAGTGTCCCGATTGCAAACAGGCAACCAACATGGAACCGCGCGGCAATAAGCCTGAACGCGAAAGGGCAGCCGCGAAGGCTGCCCTTTAACTAGAGAACTACGAACTCTAAACTGCTTTAAACTGTCGCCGGCTGCCGCTGTTCCAGTTGCGCCAGCCGGTCGGCAAGCAGCGTTTCCAGCTTGACCAGCGCCGCTGAAAAGCCTTCAATGCCTTCTTTCAGCTTGTCCGTAGCCATGCGGTCCGCAGCGTGCATTGCGTCAAATGTCGCCTTGTCCACATTGATCTTCATGATCGACTCGGTCTTGGCGACTTCCGGATCAAGCTTGCGTGGCAGGTCGCCCTCGGTCTTTTCGAGTTCAGCCAGCAACTGCGGCGAAATGGTGAGCAGGTCGCAGCCGGCCAGCTCTTCAATCTCGCCAATGTTGCGGAAGCTTGCGCCCATCACCAGCGTCTTGTAGCCAAACTTCTTGTAGTAGTTGTAGACCTTGGTCACCGATTGAACGCCCGGATCGTCGGCACCCTTGTAGTCCTTGCCGGTGTCTTTCTTGTACCAGTCAAGAATGCGGCCCACAAACGGCGACACCAGCGTCACGCCTGCATCTGCGGCGGCAACAGCCTGGTGCAGCCCAAACAGCAGCGTCAGGTTGCAGTGGATGCCTTCCTTCTCCAACACTTCCGCCGCGCGAATGCCTTCCCATGTCGAAGCAATCTTGATGAGGATGCGTTCGCGGCCAATGCCGGCGTGGTCGTACTCGGCAATAATCTTGCGGCCCTGCGCAATGGTGGCCTCCGCGTCGTAGGAAAGGCGCGCGTCCACTTCGGTGGAGACACGGCCGGGAACAATGGCCAGGATTTTTTTGCCGAAGGCGATGGCCAGGCGCTGGAACGCAAGATTGGCAACATCCTTGTCGGTCGCGCCTTCGCCAAGCTCGTTGCGGGCATCCTTCAGCACATCGTCCACAATGGGCTGATACTGCGGCATCTGCGCCGCAGCGGTAATCAGAGACGGGTTTGTGGTGGAGTCCTGTGGCTTGAACTTCTCAATGGACTCGATATCGCCGGTGTCGGCAACGATCTTGGTGTATTGGCGCAATTGCTCGAGTAGATTCTGCGGCATGATTTCCTCCTGGGGAAGGGCGCTCCCCGTTCGCTTTTGAGTGGGAGTGCGGTCGGGACCAGTGTAACTCCGTTTGGATGCTGGCGGGGAGTGAAGGTTTCATTTTGGGATGTGGAGAGCAGCATCTTGCTCGAGCCGCCCGCTCTGAGGATGCGCATTATCCGGCCATTCAATCGCTCGCGGGCTGAATGATTTCGCGGATTGACGCCCAGCCAGTTGGGCTCTCTTTGTAACGCACGTATACCACCATCGCACGCCCCTTGAAAAGCGTGGGTTCACCTCCCGCAATGGGTGTGACTTTGATGGTGAAGAGAGTCTGTTCGACCGCCGTCGAGTCGTGAATCAATAGACTCTCGACGTTGTTCTCCACAAATTCCAAACGGTATTGCCGGAACGTGTTGGTGAGGTTCGCCGCAACCGCATCACGCCCGATGAGGACGTTGTGGAACCCCAGCGCCTTTTTGACTTCGGGATGGTGGTACTTCATCGCCTCAGCCACATCGCCCCTCGCAAACGCGGCGCGAATGGCGATGCTTGTGTTGCGCAGGGCGGCTTCGTCATCGGGGGGAGCGGCATACGCTGTGGCAGAAAGAAAAGCGAGGACAGACAGCGCAAAGAGCCTTGGAAGGCGATTTAGATTCATTGGCATATCCCTTCGACGGGCCGCTTCTATCTTCGAGAGCGTTCGCCTCAGTGTAATGCCGTCCGCATCCGGAAGATGAGCAGCGATTCCATCCTGCGAAGGAGATGCGCCATTTCTTCCCTGAGGTCGGCTAGAATTGCCGCAATGCAATTCCTCTACGATTTGGATGGGCTCACAGTCCTGATGACAGGGCTGAGCATCGCGCTCGTAGGCATCATCCTTGCATTGCTATGGGTCAGCTACGAAGGCAAATGGCCAGAGGACGGAGGAGTGATCGGAGTCCTGCTGTTACTTCCGATCTTTTGTCTTATTCATGCTTACACCGCGTATTGTCCGGATGCGGACCAGCCGCATATCCGCCGCACAGGCCAGGTGACCCCGTTCAAGCCATATAGGTACCGTACCGGCCGGCGCTCGTATCACGACGGAATTCTGGAGTGTATCGGTCCATGCGGCAAAGGCGTTCCTTTGATGGAGTTCGACGAACATGCCACCGCCCTCGTTGCGGACGGAGATCCTTCGGCTCCATTCACGGTGATCTACCTGGGAAGGATGGAGGAGGCTGATCTTCGGAATGGCTACCAGATTACGGCCCATCCTGTGGTCGAAATCGACGAAACCAACACCGGCGAACGTATCTTTTATGTGGACACTACGCGGCACTGGCCGCGGGTGATAGTGCTACTTGCAGATAGCTTGCTGTGCATATCCACATTTATCTTCTGCCTGATGCGCAGCGAATCCGGGTCTGCAGCAGACGTTAGCTCAAGCGATCAGTCGTAGCGGACCCGTCCCATGCTCCATCATTCGACCGGGCTACATTCAAAAAGAGAGGAGTCTGTCGAGACACAAGGTTAGGCGGGTGGGCGGCTGGGTTCCTGGCCTTTTTTTTGTAACGCATAGGCCATACAGCCGAAAACGAAGCCGAACGCCAGCCATAATGAGGCATTTAAAACGATCCGGCCGAAAGTTAGATGGTCCGGTGATGCGCCATTCAGTTTCCAATCGAAGTATTCCAGACTCGTGGTAAAGAGAAACATCCCGGCACTATAACCGAAAATCCCGTTCAAGAATATGCTTTGGCTGAGGCTCAGCTTTACTTGCCTGCGCTTAAAGGGGTTCAGCGGAAGCGAGACTCCGAACAAACTAAATATCAGCTGAACGACAAAAACCATCCAGAATATAAGCAGCACAAACGGAAGTGCGATGGATAAATTCTGCGGGCCAATCATGCAGGAAATTCTACACCTGTCCTAGCGCGCGTCGGCGTCCGGCTGGAAAGTACTCCAAAGCTCGCCAAGCCCGGCGATTGACACATCCACGCGATCCCCTGCCACAAGCGGTCCAACACCGGCCGGGGTCCCGGTAAGAATCAAATCGCCCGGCTCCAGCGTGATGGCGGAGCTTATATAGACCAGCAATTCCGGAATGCCAAAGATGAAGTCGAGCGTCGAGCCGTGCTGCCGCAACTCGCCATTCACGCGGGTTTCAATCGTCACTCCCGCCGCAGGATCTATTTCGTCGCTCACTATCGGCCCGACCGGACAGAACGTGTCGAACCCCTTGGCGCGCGTCCATTGGCCATCTTTCTTTTGCAGATCGCGGGCAGTTACGTCGTTGGCCAGGGTGTAGCCGCGCACCACGGAACGCCAATCCGCATCGGCCGCAAACTTCGTAACGCGTTTCCCAATCACCAAAGCCAACTCGCCCTCAAAATCCACGCGACTCGAAGCTGAGGGCATGCGGACGACGCCACCCGGAGCGAGCAGCGACGAGGGCGGCTTGAAGAAAAGAAGTGGCTCGGTGGGAACCTCGTTCCCCAGTTCCTTGGCATGGTCGCGATAGTTGCGCCCCACGCAAATGATCTTCGACGGCGTAACCGGCGCCAGCAGTTGCGCACTATTCAGCGGCACAGGCTCAAACGCAAGCGATTCAAAATCGAGAGCCGGAGCGGCGGCACGCGCATGCGCCAGTTGGAAGGCCAAG
>Ga0302200_10003602_pt1 | contig 12936 bp, 9 predicted proteins | sample II_Bog_N3_1_FD_194585 | JGI IMG/M metagenome (GOLD analysis project Ga0302200, IMG submission 194585) | Peat permafrost microbial communities from Stordalen Mire near Abisko, Sweden - II_Bog_N3_1 | ecosystem: Environmental > Terrestrial > Soil > Wetlands > Peat | place: Sweden: Abisko, Stordalen... | reverse complement strand
TTGCCAGAACTTCGGCTTTGTTTGGGGCCACGCGGATGGCCCTGTCGAAACAGCGCACGGCGGCGGCGTAGTCGTAGCGCAACCCATAAAGCTCGCCCAGGTGCAGGAGGATTTTGTAATTGGATGGATTCAGACGGATGGCGCGTTCCAGCAACTCAAAACATTCCTGAAAATCACCGCGCTGCCATGCTTCACCGGAGGCCTTGAGCATCCGGTCCAGCGAACCTTGGGAAATCAGCATCGGTCGTTTCATATCTCGTCTGTTTTCATTTCATTCGTAATCCGTCGTCTGACGCTGGCAACCGCAAATTGCCGCCGCGAAATCCGTAGGAGACGACGTAAGGAGTTTCTAACTTTGCCTTCAATCTTCAACTTCCAAACCTCAATTCCTCTAAAATGAGTCTCGTGACCTCGACTCCTACGTTGGCTGTTCACCCATACCCAAACGCCTTCACAAAAGGTTCCAGTTTTTTCAAATGCGGCTCCAGATATTTCTCATAATTCCGCCAGCGGCCCATGGCGCTTTTATAGACCGGTTTGGTCACGTCGGCGTAGGTGGGCGAGCGCACAACCTTTTGCCGCGCATGTTCGTCAAAACCCAGCACGCGGGCGTCCCACGGAACGCCAAGAAAATCCAGCGCCCGCCGCGCCACGGATTCCAGATCATCCACCATGTCCTCATACCGCACTTCCAGATGCTGGTTTTTTATCAGGGGCGCAAGGGTTTGCCATAGGCTCATCATCACGGCATATTCTTCAACTGTGTTTTCGAGGGTAAAATAGGCTGCGCTGACCTGGCCAAGCGGTATGGGTTGCATGAAACAGCTCAAGACCACGTCGCGCGGATCGCGCAGGGCGATGAGCAGCTTGATTTCTGGAAAAACGCGGATGAGCGCGGGAATCAGAAAAGTCAGTGACGGATTCTTGTCAATCAACAGCCGCCCGCCAAGTGGCTTGCCTAAAAATAATTCAGCGGAACGGAAGTAGCCGGCGCGCGAATGCTGGATAGCGTCATTTGGGGCAGGTTCAAGAAACGAAAGCAGGGGTGTTTCATCCGGGAAACGGTTTTTTAGGGGAGTAAAGGCGTCGTCATGGAAAATCTCCGTTTCCTCCACCGAGGTGATGTCCGGGTGTGAGTCCAGAACCTGTTCCAGCAGGGTGGTGCCGGAACGGGGGTGGCCGCCCAGCAAGGCGAACCGGCGCGGAGGCGTCAGCGCCGGGGCGTTGTCAAACCAGCGTTGGAGCATCCCGGCCGTGACGTTCGCCTGCATGTCGGTGATGCGCCTGCGGACAATTTTCAGCTCGGCCAGAAAACGCGCCGATTGCGGCTGCAACAGCGCCTTGGCCTGCACGAATGCGGCGAAGGCCTCGTCGTAACGTCCCTGACGATCCAGAATGCCGCCCAGTTCATACCATGTTTGCGCATGAACCCAGGCGTCCGGATTCGGTTTGGCGACAAAGGAGCGGATGATCCGTTCCGCTTCTTCCAGCCGGCCAGCCTGTCGAACCAGCCGGGCGCGGGTGAGCAACGCTTCGGGGCAGAAACTGTTTAGTTTCAACGCCCGATCCACCATTGCGGCGGCATCCTCCACGCGGCGCAGGCGTTCGTATAGTTTCGCCAGTTGAACGAACATTTCCGGCGTGGCGTTCTTCTGATCGAGTGCGCGGAGATAAAAACGCTCGGAAAGGGCGAAGTTGCTGAAATCGCGGCATTGGTGTCCTGCTATGGCGAGGGTTTCCGTCTTATTGGGTGCCATGCGGACGGCCTTGTCAAAACAAGCCTCGGCTTTTGAGAAATCATAACGCAAACCATGAAGACGTCCCAAGTCCAGTTGAATGCCCACATTGGAAGGGTTCAAGCGGCTGGCCCGTTCCATGGTCTCGATGGCCTGCTGGAAATCCCTGCGATTCCAGGCCTCGCCCACCGCCTTGAGCATTCGATCCAAAGAGCCTTTGGAAATCAGCAATGGGCGCTTCAGCTTCATGATAAGACCGAAGTTAGATGCTGAAATTTTTTATGCAAGCCGTCTTTGAATCTTTGGGAGCTGAATCGGCTTAAATGCATCGCCAATCCGGTGGGGCAGTGCCTCACGGTCGTCCGCTGCAAAGCGTGTTCCGTGGCAGCGGACGTAAGTCCGCTCAAACAAAAAATTCAAACCCCGCTCCGTAAAACGAGCGGGGTTTTTATTTTTCAAATTATCTTTCACAGCCGCCAAGCGGCGACCGAAAATAGCCCGCAGTTTCAACTGCGGGTATCGGAATTAGAAGAGATCCAAGCCCCGGCAGGGGCGACAGATTCGTGCGTCGAATGAAACGCATTCTGCCGCCTCTCCGGGGCTTGATGGATTTTCGACATTTTACCCACGGTTGAAACCGTGGGCTATTGTCTTTCATGCCCGCTGGCATTGGAACTCCGGCAAAGCTCCAGCCGCCGGCGTGCCGGCGTTTTGGACTGCGGCGGTCTCCTGCCGCTTCTTGACCCTTAAAACCGCAAAATCGCGCATTTATTGGCTTTTCAGCAAATCCACCCGGCTTTTCTTGCAAGAAAAATGGTTTGCCCAGCAAGAAAAATGAAATCTCTCCCGAGCAAAATATTTTATCTCGCGAGAAAAATGAATTTCCCCCGGAGAAAAATGATTTCTCTCGCGGACAAAAAGATTTCTCTCACGAGAAAAATAAGTTTTCCTTGGAGGAAAATGATTTTGCTCCAGAGCAAAAAGAGTTTTCTCACGGGCAAATTGAATTTTCCTCGGGGAAAATTAAATTATCGCCGGAGGAAAATGATTTTTATCCGAAGGAAAATGGAAAAGTTCCGCTGGAAAATTTCCGGTTTTGAAGCCGCAAATTTCAAAGGTGAGCGAAGGTTTTCAATTTATATCCGCGTCATCCGCGGATAAAATAAATGTCCCTGTTTGCGAGGTGAGTCATCCCGGCTAAATCTGTTTTTTTGTAACCTCCTCGATTTCCATGCGTCTGACTTAAAAGACACCTCATTCTTGACGAGACCTGTCTGATCCCGCCATTAAGGTCATGGGGTGACTTAAGAGAAAGCGAGAATAATCGAGATCAATATGAGTCAAGTCATAGCTTCACTTGCATTCATGAAAAACAACGCGCCGAACACGCTCGCCTTTGCGCGAGGAGTGTTCATCGGTCTGACGGGTAACACGGGATTCGGCACATTGCCGGCAGGGGCGCTGACGTTGCTGGACACTTCCATTGACAAACTGGAAGAGGACATCGGCAACACAAAGACCGGTGGTTCGGCGGAAACGGCAATTCAGGAGGCGCAACGCGTCCTCGTCAACAATCAGTTGCACAAACTGGCGATTTTCTGCCAGGAAAACTGCAACAACGACCCCACGGTCTTCCTGACCTCGGGTTTCAAACTGGCGCACACCACCCACACGCATTCACCGCTCCCGAAATGCGTCATCAACTCCGTGGCCAATGGCGCATCCACGCAATTGGTCGTGGAAGCGGCGCCGATGGCCAACGCAAAGAGTTGGGAGGCGCAGGTCTGGGTCGGCACCAACCCGCCGAAGCACGCCGACTGTCTCAAGCCGACGCGCAAGATGACCCTCATCAACCTGACTCCTGGCACGCTGGTCAATATCCAGATGCGCGCGCTGGGCGGCAGCACGGGGTTCTCGGACTGGAGCGACGTGGTGCAGCACATGTGCATGTAAGTCCTTGAGGACGGACAGCCATTGGAAGTTAAAAGTTGGGTTAGCAGAACAAGCCGCGCGGTCAATCTCCGCGCGGTCATTTTTTTGTCCGCTGATTTTATGGCGAGGCAGGCGGAGTGGGATCGACCGGCGGTTGATTGGATGATAAATTGGAGGGGATACCGGCCTCCTGATCTGCGTCAGTGACCGGATAAATTGCAGCCACTGGATCGCCGTCTTGAATTGCTTTCAAGTGATTGGCCACAATCAAAACTTTTTGCACATCCGGGTCCATGTTGGCTTGCGGTTGCGCGGTGGTATTGTTTTGCGTCGTCGTGCCGAACGGCAGGCTGGTTCCATTGTTCGCAGCATTATTGAAATTATTCCCGCCGCCTTGTCCTCCGGCAAAGCTTTGCCCGGTGGGAGTCGTTGCACCATTGAAGTTCGGTGGGGGAAATCCATTTCCGCCACCAAAGCCGCCCGCCGGCTGAAAGGCCGGGAGCGGGATGCCGGACACTGAATTGAAAATCGGGCCGTGCTGTGCGGCTGGACCGCCCTTGTCGCTGTCGGTCGTGTTCACCAGCGGGATTTCCTGCACCACGCCATGGTTGTTGAAGGTGATGGACCTGGCCTTTTCGTCAATCTTGACGACTTCAATGTCGTCTTCCCGCTGTCCCTGGGCGAGCATGTAGGATTGATCCCCCGGTTTGCCGGCGACGGTGGTTTTATACAGGGCTTCAGCCTGTCCCATGATGGACATGATGCCGTTGGGCGTGATTTTCACCTCCGGTTCGGGGGGTGCCGCGTTCGGGTCAGGAGGGGGGGGCGGCGGATTCAAGGCAAAAACATTGCGCACAACGATCGCCGCGTAGGGATTGTCTGTCAACGCGAGGTCGTCCGCGCGCAGGCTGGTGTTCAACGCCAGTCCGCCCGCGAGGCAAAGAGCAAATTTCCAGACGCGCTTCATGTTTACAAAATATACCGCGTGCCGACCCAAACTCAAACACCAACGGGGGACATTGGTTGCGGTCTTCGGCGGCAGATTTTTTAAGCGCACAAAATTTCCGCGCCGCCGGTCGGTTGGCCAGCCCTCCCCAATGACCGACCAGCCTGATGCGTCGCAATGAAGCGATGAGGGCTTTTGTTTTCAAAAAAGACCGCTCTGGGTCTGGGTTTACCGGCTTGGTCTGGCTACATCACAATCCCAATTGTATTCGTCGTTATTTTGTGTCTTAACTGGCTTAAGAAACGAAAATAATTTCAAATTAAGATAATACCAGTTTTACCATGCTCACATCACCCAAACTCCCCGGATTCCTGTCGCCCGCGCCGGCGAACGGCAATCTGATTTTGCAACCACGAATGGACACGGATAAACACGGATTGTCACCTCTGCAAAAGTGGCATAGCGGCTTTCGGCAGAAAGCCGCATTCTTTAATTCCCAAGGTTTTGCGGCGCTCTGCCGGGACGCCGCTACGTTTGACGGATGTCTTTGCAGAGGTCTCAAATTATTTTGCGGCGACCATTTTGATTTTTATTCGTGTGCATTGGCGTCCGTTCGTGGTTAAATAATCTTCTTTATGCTGACATCGCACGAACTTTTCGGATTCATGTCGCCCGCGCTGGCGAACGACATTTTGAATTTCACCCACGAATCGGACAAGACCACCTACAAGGCCACGGTCACCTCGGTGGCGGACTTGCGCAAGGTGCGCCCCGTGTTTCTGGAACGCCAGCCGCGCACGCAGCGCCATGCCATGATGGCGGCATCGCTCTCGCGCCCCGCGCTGGAGACCGCCGCGGGCGGTTTGCTCCGCGCCTGGCTGGTGAAGCAGCAGCGCCCCATGCTCGTGGAGTTCCTCAACGCGCTGGAAATCAAGAACGAGGAGGGCGTGGTGGAGGACCTGCCCAAGGAGGTGGACGACGCGAAGTTGAAGTCCGCCATTGATGTGCTGCTGGCCAAGCACCCGCCGGAAACCGTGGCCGTCTATCTGAACTGTTTCAACGACATGAACATGGCGGGCTGGGCGAACTTGAAGACGATGCTGGAATCGGATCCCCGCCTGCAACTGGGCGCGCACGCGTGAGGAAGCTGGTGTAGCCGCGTTTGTAAAAACGCGGTCGGCGATTTGCAGTTTGCAGATGATACAAGTCCGCATTTTCACAAATGCGGCTACGCTGCAATTGTCCGCGTTTTCACAAACGCGGCTACAGGCGGCAATACTTGGCTTGACCTTTTTCTTCCGCATGGCAGACTGTCCGGCTCGGTTTAATAATTTATGCAGCACATTAGAAATATCGCCATCATCGCGCACGTCGACCACGGCAAGACGACGCTCGTGGATTGTCTCCTGAAACAATCCGGCACGTTCCGCGCCAACCAGCACGAATCGAAGGAGGAGCGCCTGATGGATTCCATGGATTTGGAAAAGGAAAAGGGCATCACCATCCGCGCCAAGAACGCCGCGTTCAAATACAAGGATTACCACATCAACATCGTGGACACCCCGGGACACGCCGATTTCGGCGGCGAGGTGGAGCGCATCATGAACATGATTGATGGCGTGCTGCTGGTGGTGGATTCCGCCGAAGGCCCGCAGGCGCAGACGCGCTTCGTGCTGCGCAAAGCTTTGGAAGCAGGCGCCAAGCCCATCGTCGTCATCAACAAGATTGACCGCGAGAACGCGAACCCGAAAAAGGTGCTCGACCAGGTGTTCGAATTGTTCATGTCGCTCAACGCCACGGACGAGCAGTTGGATTTTCCGTTTATTTACGCCTCGGCCAAGCAGGGCTACGCCAAGACCGATCTTGCCCACGTCACCGGCACCATGGAGCCGTTGTTCGAGGCCATCACCAAGCACATCCCGCCGCCCCGTGCGAAGGCCGGCGACGGTTTTCAATTGCTCGTGGCGAACCTGGATTACTCTGATTACCTCGGACGTATCGCTTTCGGCAAGATTTACGAAGGCAAGGTCAAGCTCGGCGACCCCGCCATCTGCCGCCACGGCCACGGGAAGATTTCCAAGGGCAAAATCACGGCGATTTTCCATTTCGAGGGAATGAAACGAATCGAAGTTCCCGAGGCGCACGCAGGCGACATCGTCGGCCTCACGGGTTTCGAGGACGTATTCATCGGCGAGACCATTTGCGATTCCGAGGCGCGCACCATGCTGCCGTATATCCCGATTGACCCGCCGACCATCCAGATGGAATTCGCCGTCAACGACAGTCCGCTTGCCGGACAGGACGGCAAGCTCGTCACCGCGCGCCACATCTGGGACCGGCTCGTGAAGGAAATCCGCACCAACGTCGCGCTTCGCATCGCCCAGACCAGCGACCCGAAGATTTTCGCCGTCAGCGGCCGTGGCGAAATGCAGATTGCCATCCTCGTCGAGCAAATGCGGCGCGAAGGCTATGAAGTTTTGGTCTCCCGCCCCGAAGTTCTCTGGAAAAAGGACGCCAAGACCGGCCTCCCACTGGAGCCGATAGAAAAATTGTTCGTGGAAGTCCCGAGCGAGAACCTCGGCACCATCATGGAGAACCTTTCCGGCCGCAAGGCGCAGATCACGAACATGAACCACGTCGGCAACCAGGTCTCCGTCGAGGCGCTCGTGCCGATGCGCGGCCTCATCGGCTTTGAGACCGACCTTGTCAACTCCACCAAGGGCATGGGCGTTATGAGCCATTTGTTCCACGAATACGGCGAAGACCGTGGCGAAATCGCCGCGCGCAAGAACGGCTCGCTTGTCAGCATGGATTCCGGCGAGGCCACCAGCTACGCGCTGAACATGGTGCAGGAGCGCGGTCGCCTCATGATCGAGCCCGGCGACAACGTCTATGTCGGCATGATTGTCGGCGAGAATGCGCGCGAAAACGACATTCCGGTGAATCCCGTGAAGGAAAAGCGCCTCACCAACATGCGTTCGCAGGGCGACGGCAAGGGCATCATGCTCAACTCGCCGCTGAAATTGAGCCTAGAACGCGCGCTGGAGTATATTGACGTGGACGAATACGTGGAGGCGACGCCAAAAAATCTGCGGCTGCGGAAAAAAATCCTCGATGAGAACCAACGCAAACGTTCCGAGAAATCCCGCGTCATCAAGTTTATCGCCGAATAATCCGGCAACCCAATTCACTGCCGCCCGGAGGGTTTCGACCTTCCGGGCGGTTTGGTTTTGGTTAACCCAGGCTCAATTGAACCATGACCGGTAAAAGCTGCGGAGGGCCGCCCACCCGCTGGGAGAACCGCTGCAGCACATGGTCTGCAAAGGCGATGCGCTTGCCGGACAACCGGATCTCGGGGAAGAACCCGTCCGGCCCGTAAAACCGAAACCGGTGGACGCGCCCCAGCGGCGTTCTCTCCGTGAGCTGCTGGACGATGGTCATGGGACTGCCCGTCCTACCACGGTGGTCAAGGCGGGTGCGGATAAGTTTTGACAGGAATCCAACCGTCAGCTTTCATCAATTCATGACAGGAAGGACGAAGGGGTAAAAGTCAGGTCTCGTGCCTGTGTAAACACTTCGCCCTAATATCAATTTGACCTCGTGAAATTTGGTCGTCATCAAGAACGAAAAGGAATATGGCTGGATGCATTTCCGGTCCGGTGCGATTCTAAGTAATTCTATCATGCGCCGTCTCAATGGAAATGAGTTGGGTGTTCTGGTTATCGCGTCGGTGTTCATCGTTTGTGGGGCGTTCATGTTGATTGATCCGACGGAGTTGAATGTTGTTCATCGGGCATACAAAAGAACGGGCTCTACCATTGAACATGTCTCGAAGGAAGATTCGCAAATTTACGGAGCGGTCGCAATTATCCTGGGGTCTGGCCTAGTCTGGATGGTGTTCTACGGTCGGCGGAAATGAGGCGGCTCAACTATTGCGGTTTGCCGCAGTTGAAACTGAAGGCTGATTTCAATCGCGCCGTGGGTGATGAAAGGGAATGAGTCGGAATCGTTGGGCGGTGCGTCATTGCGGAGGGCAGGGGCTCAGGATTTGAGCGCGGGCTTGCCGGCGTATTCCATGCCGACGAGGCAGACGTCGTCTTCGAATTCGTGGCTGGTGGAAAAGCTGCGGACGGCTTCGAGCAGGTCGTCGAACATTTGTCCGGTGGGCTTGCCCACCTGTGCCTGCACGTCCACTAGGAGCCGTTGCTGGGTGTAGAGTTCCTCGTTTTCGCCCTGCACCTCGTAAAGGCCGTCGGTGAAGAGCATGATGAGGTCGCCGGGGGCGATCCTGGTCTCCGAGGTTTCGTAGGGGGGGTCGTCGAAGAGGCCGAGAGCGGGCTGGCCGTGGCCGCCGATGTTGGCGAGGGTCTGGATCTTGTCTTCGGCGCGGCGGAGGATGAGGGGCTTGGGATGGCCGGCGTTGGCGTAGCGCAGGACGCCGGTCTGGGAATTGGCGACGAGATAAAAGGCGGTGGTAAGCATGGGCGATCCGGTGCTTTTGAGGATGTTGCACAGGTCGGAGTTGAGCTTGCGCATGAAATTTCCGGGTTCGCGCGCGAAGGGCTTCAATTCCTCGGCCAGCGCACGGATCATGGCGGTGACGAGGGCGGCGCGGACGCCGTGACCGGCGACGTCGCAGATGAAGACGCTGGCTTCGGTGTCTGAAAGTGCGGAGAGGCTGAAGAAATCGCCGCTGACGGTTTCTGCGGGCTGGTAACGGTGGGTGAACTGGAAGGCGCTTTGTTCGGGCGCGGCGTTTTTTGGGAAAACGGGGTATTGCTGCGGCAGCATGGTGAGCTGGATTTCGCGGGCGGTGCGCAGGTTTTCCTCCATGATGAGGTTTTTGGCGCGGGTCTCCTCGCGGCTGCGGGCGAGTTCGCCGGTGGCGCGGCGGATCTGCTCCTCGGAATGTTTGCGCTCGGTGATGTCCTCGACTGTGCCTTCGTAATAAAGCAGTTTGCCCTCGGCGTCGCGCACGGCGCGGCAGTTTTCGGCGATCCAGATGATGTCGCCGTCCTTGCGGAAGATCTTGGACTCGAAGCCGCTCAAGGTGTCGCCCTCCTGCATGAGGCGGACGAATTCGTCGCGTCGGCCCTCTTCGACATAAAGGCTGTGGGCGATGTCGGTGATGCGGGCCATCAGTTCCGCCGGGGTGTCGTAGCCGTAAATTTTTGCGAGGGCGATGTTGGCGAGGAGGTAATGGCCGTCCGGCGTGGTGCGGAAGATGCCTTCAACCAGGTGGTCAAAGACGCCATAGTAGTTGTTTTTCTCCTGGATGAGGGCCAGGCGCTCGTTCTGCCGCTCCATCGCGCAACGGATGGTGCGCTCGAGCTTCTGCGGGGTGTATTCCTCGCGTGCAAGGAAATCCTGCGCGCCGGCGGCGATGGCTTCCACGGAGAACTCTGCGTCGGCGGCCGAGCCGAGGACGATGATGGGGATGCACGGTGCCTGGACTGAGAGCGAAGTGATCTGGAACAGGGCGGCGGCATTGACGGAGGCCGGCTCGAAGAGGATGGCGTTGAACGGGCTTTTCTTGAGCGTGGAAATAACGGCTTCAAATGAGGCGGATTGTATGGTGCCACCGGTTTTGGCCAGCGCGCCGGCAGCGTCGAGCGCGATGCGCCCGTCACCCCCCACCAACAAAACATTCAACGGTTGAGATTCCATAGTGCGGCCTGATTTGCCTTGAGGCGGAAAACCGGCCACCTTGTGCTACCAGCGGTTAGCATACAACTTTGGCGCGCGCCCGCAAGAGGCGGGAGGATTTTTCTGCAAATGAGGCTTGTTGCCGGGCGGAAGTTGCGGGTAATTTCAAACGATTTATGAAACCAACCCGCATCGGACTCTTCGGCATCGGCCTCGACGCCTACTGGCCGCAGTTCAAGGGACTCAAGCCGCGGCTCGAAGGCTATCTGCGCGTGGTGCAGAAGAATCTCGAGCGTCCCGGCGTCGAAATCGTCAACCTCGGCCTCATTGACAATCCCAAAAAGGCGCTGGAGGCCGGACACAAGTTCCGCGCGGCGGATGTGGATTTGATTTTTCTGCACGTCACGACCTATGCGCTGTCGTCCACGGTCCTGCCCGTTGTGCAGCGCGCCAAGGTTCCGGTCATCGTGCTGAATCTGCAGCCGGCTGCGGCGATTGATTACGCGAATTTTAACGCGATGGCCGACCGCACGGCGATGACCGGCGACTGGCTGGCGCATTGCGCGGCGTGTCCCGTGCCGGAAATTGCCAACGTGTTCAACCGCGCGGGGATTGATTTCCATCAGGTCACCGGGATGCTGCATGACGACCCGGTTTTCTGGAATGAAGTGGACGCGTGGATTGACGCCGCGCGTGTGGCGGACGTGATGTTCCACAACCGGCTCGGCCTGATGGGACATTATTATGGCGGGATGCTGGACATTTATTCCGACACGACGCTGCAGTGCGCGACGTTCGGCGGCCATCTGGAAATTCTCGAAGTGGACGAGCTTGCGGCGCTGCGCCGGGACGTTTCCGCCAAGCAAATCAAGGAGCGCGTGTCGAAGTTCAAGAAAGTTTTCGACGTGCAGGCCGATTGTTCGCAGGCGGAGCTGGAACGCGCCGCCAAAACTTCCGTCGCGCTGGACCGATTGGTGAAGGAGCACGATCTCGGCTCGCTCGCCTATTATTATATGGGCACCGGCCAGCCGGAAAATGAGGACGCGATCAGTTCAATCATATTGGGCAATTCACTTTTGACGGCTCGCGGAATTCCCGTTGCCGGTGAATACGAGGTCAAGAACGCGCAGGCGATGAAAATCATGGACACGTTCAGCGTCGGCGGGTCGTTCACGGAATATTACGCGATGGATTTCAACGACGACGTGGTGCTAATGGGTCACGACGGGCCGGGTCACATCAAGATCGCCGAGGGCAAAACCAAGGTGCGTCCGCTCAAAGTGTATCACGGCAAAGTGGGCAGGGGACTTTCGGTGGAAATGTCCGTCAAGCACGGCGCGGTGACGCTGCTGTCCGTCGTGGAAACGGCGGAGGGCAAATTAAAGTTGATCGTGGCCGAAGGCAAATCCGTTCCCGGCCCGATTCTGGAAATCGGGAACACTAACAGTCGCTACAAGTTCAGCATCGGCGCGCGCGCTTTCGTGAACAATTGGAACGCACACGGTCCGGCGCATCATTGCGCCGTCGGCGTCGGCCACATCGCGGGCAAAATTGACAAGCTTGGCAAGCTGCTCGGCATCGAGAGCGTCAAAGTTTGTTAAAAGCGGAGAGGATTGGCGCACCGGCGTTGCGCACCGGATTACTTCAGCTACACTGTATTCGTGCCAAGTGTTTTCATCAAGACTTACGGATGCCAGATGAACGAGCGCGACAGCGAAGCCGTCGCCGCGCAGCTCGTCGCCAAAGGCTATTCGCTTGCCAAAACTGAAAATGTCGCCGATGTGATTCTGCTGAACACTTGCAGCGTGCGCGATTTCGCGGAGCAGAAGGCCATCGGCAAAATGCAGAACCTCGCCGCTGACGTTCGTAAAAATCGGCCGGATGTCGTGCTCGGTTTCATGGGCTGCATGGCGCAGAGCCGTGGACAGGAATTGCTTGATAAGCTGCCCGACGTGGATCTAGTTATCGGCACGCAGAAATTTCACCATACGGCGGATTATCTCGAGGAAATCCTTTCCGGCGCGCGCAAAAAAATCGTGGACGTTGCCGCCGAGGAAAAAAGCGAGGCGACCATCCGCGAACATCTGCTCAACGGCAGCGCCAAGACGTCCGTATCCGCGTTCGTCAGCATCATGCAGGGCTGCAATCAATACTGCACGTTCTGCATCGTGCCCTACACGCGCGGCGAGGAACGCAGCCGGACGATTCCCGACATCGTCGCCGAATGCCGCGAACTCGTTTCGCGCGGCGTAAAGGAAATCACTTTGCTCGGCCAGATTGTCACGAGCTTCGGCAAGCGCGACATTCCAAATCAAAATGGAAAATCCGCATTTGTTCAACTCCTTGACGCTGTTCACGAAATCGAAGGCTTGGAAAGAATCCGCTTCACCTCGCCGCACCCGAAAGGTTACGGCGACGATTTGATCGAGGCCTACGCGCGTCTGCCAAAACTTTGCGAGAGCGCGCACATTCCCGTCCAAAGCGGCAACGACCGCGTGCTCAAGCTCATGCACCGCGGCTATACGCGCGAAAAATTTCTCGGCATCATCAAAAAATTGCGCGCCGCCAAGCCGGAAATCGGCATCACCACCGACATCATCGTCGGCTTTCCCGGCGAGACGGAACAGGATTTTGAGGAAACGCTCGCGCTCGCGCACGAGGTGGAATTCGACAACG
>Ga0302200_10003598_pt1 | contig 12947 bp, 9 predicted proteins | sample II_Bog_N3_1_FD_194585 | JGI IMG/M metagenome (GOLD analysis project Ga0302200, IMG submission 194585) | Peat permafrost microbial communities from Stordalen Mire near Abisko, Sweden - II_Bog_N3_1 | ecosystem: Environmental > Terrestrial > Soil > Wetlands > Peat | place: Sweden: Abisko, Stordalen... | reverse complement strand
CAGGCCCTCACCGACCTCATCGAGGAGGATCTTGGCTACCAACTGCACCAGGCGGTGCAGCGAGTAAAGTTCGAGCTGTCCTCCTCCGATGCCGCAGAATTCAGATTCTTCGATGGCAGCATGGACCTGCGGATCTCCGTCACGCGCACGGACTTTGAAGCTTGGATCGCGGACGAATTGCATGCGATCGAGGGGTCCGTCGATTCACTGCTGGCATCTTCCGGCGTCGATTCCCGCCGGGTCGATCGCGTATTTCTGACGGGCGGAAGCTCCTTCGTTCCCGCGGTCCGCCGCATCTTTACGAGGCGGTTTGGCGAGGACCGTGTGCGCAGCGGAAACGAGTTCACCTCCGTCGCCCGCGGCCTGGCGCTCTCCGCGAGAAGTCGTTGAGGACTCTTCAACCTGCGCGGTACCCGGCGAGACGCTGACGTCGTCAGGAATTCCCGCGTAATCTGTTCTGGTAGGTTCAGCGTTGACTCGCTGATGGGCCTGCTTCAAGGGATTGAAAGCACTTCGCGAAAGAGGCGTCTTCCCATGATCGGTCAGACCATCTCACGCTACCGCATTGTCGAGAAGTTGGGCGGCGGCGGGATGGGCGTTGTTTACAAGGCGGAGGATGTGACTTTACATCGCTTTGTCGCGATCAAATTTCTGCCCGAGGACATGCCGCGCGACCCTCAGACCCTGGCGCGTTTCCAGCGGGAGGCGCAGGCAGCCTCGTCGCTCAACCATCCGAATATATGCACGATTTATGAGATCGGCGAGGAAGACGGTCGGCCCTTCATCGTGATGGAGTTTCTGGACGGGATGACGTTGCGGCATCGCATTGCAGGACGCCCACTCGAAGCGGAAGCTCTTCTGCCCATCGCCATCGATATCACGCAGGCGCTGGAAGTGGCTCATTCTGCCGGCGTAGTTCACCGCGACATCAAGCCCGCCAACATCTTTGTGACCACGCACGGCGGCACCAAGATCCTGGACTTTGGCCTCGCCAAGGTGATCCCATCCGCCAGAAACGTGGTCGAAGCCGAGGAAGCGGCCGCTGCCCGGACCACGATGGGCGAAGAATATCTGACCAGTCCCGGCTCCATGCTGGGAACGGTGGCCTACATGTCGCCGGAACAGGTGCGGGGCAAAGACCTGGACACTCGCACCGATCTATTTTCTTTCGGGGCCGTTCTCTACGAGATGGCGACGGGCACGGTACCGTTCCGCGGCGAGAGTGCGGCCGTCATCTGTGAAGCGATCCTGAATCGCGCGCCGGTTCCTGCGGTTCGTTTGAGTCCCGATCTGTCTGTGGAACTGGAACGCGTCATCAACAAGGCTCTGGAGAAAGATCGCAATCTTCGCTATCAGCACGCATCCGACCTGCGAGCCGACTTGCAGCGGTTGAACCGCGACAGCAGTCGAAGCCATTGGGACGCATTGCCCTCGGGACAGGACGACCCACTGCGAGCAGACTCGAAGCCGCCAAGGTCTACGCCGCCGCAAAAAATACATCGGTGGAAGGCTTACTACTACGCCGTGGCTGCGATCGCTCTGTTGGCCGCGATAGCCGGAGCGTTTTTCTTCCACCGTCCGCCGCCCGCTGGTCCCCCGGTCAGCACGCAGTGGGAGCAGCTTACCTTCTTCACCGACTCCGCCGTCTATCCTACGCTGTCCCCGGACGGGCGCATGCTCGCGTTCATCCGGGGCGATAACTCGTTTATCGGGGAAGGCCAGGTCTATATCAAACTGCTTCCGGAGGGCGAGCCGCTCCAGCTTACGCATGACTCGGAGTCGAAATTTGCCCCGTCATTCTCTCCCGATAGCTCTCGGATTGCCTATAGCACGATCGATCCTTGGGACATCTGGGAAGTATCTGTTCTGGGCGGCGACGCTCATCTCCTGCTGCCCAACGCTTCCTCGTTGACCTGGATCGACGGGGGGAAGCATCTGCTCTTCTCGGAGATCAGAGAGGGGCTGCATATGGCAGTTGTGACCACGGATGAAGGCCGGGGGAATAGCCATGACGTCTACGTCCCGCCCGACAATCGCGCCATGGCGCATCACTCCTACCTTTCGCCGGATGGTCAATGGGTACTCATCGTTGAGATGAACAGTCAAGGACAAATAATTCCCTGCCGCATCGCTCCGTTCCGGGGCACGAGCGGCGTAAGAGTCGTCGGCCCTCCCAATCGCAAATGCCTCGCCGGCGCCTGGTCGCCCGACGGCAAATGGATCTACCTCACGGTCGCGACGGATGAAAATCATATCTGGCGGCAGCCCTTCCCGGACGGACAGCCCGAGCAGTTGACCTTTGGCCCAACCTCGCAGGAAGGAGTCGCAGTGGCCGCGGACGGCAAGTCGCTCATCACCTCGGTCGGCTCGCAGGACGACACCGTCTGGATGCACGACAAGGATGGGGACCACCAGATCTCTTCGGAAGGGGATGCTACCTCGCCGAAGTTTTCTTCCGATGGAAACAGCCTCTATTTCCTGATGACCAACGGCCAGACGCGCGGCCAGGAGCTATGGGTCAAGGACATACCCAGCGGAAAAGTTGACCGCGTCCTGCCGGATTATGCAATGCAGGATTACTCCGTATCCGCCGATGGAAGAGAGGTCGCCTTCTCTATGAAGGACCAGAGCGGCCATTCCAACATCTGGGTTGCTCCCACCAGTCGTCGCTCCTCTCCGGTGCGGATATCCTCTGCGGCTGTCGAAGATTCTCCCTTCTTCCTACCCGACGGCGACCTCCTTTTCCGCGCGATAGAGGGCGGCTCCAACTTTCTCTATCGCATGAAAACAGATGGCAGCGCCCGCCAGAAGATCACGCCCCAGCGCATTATGGATGTCAATTCCGTGTCCCCCGATGGCCGCTGGGTGATTGCAGGCTCACTGGACACCGACCCGGAGCACACGGCTGCGGTCAGAGCGTTTGCCGTGGATGGAAGCTCGATGGTGACGCTGTGCACGGTTGAATGCAGACTGAATTGGGACATGAGCGGGAAATTTGCGTTTCTCACCTTCTGGCATCAACCGGGTGGCAGCTACCAGTTGCCCATGACGCACGCCTCCGGGCTTCCACAGGCCCTGCCCTTCGAAACCTCGAGCATTCAAAAAATGCGGGATGCGAAATCGATCCCCGTGATCCCGCAGTACGTGGAAACGGCCGTGAATCCTACCGTCTACGCCTACACCCGGCAGAATACCCGCCGCAACCTCTACCGCATCCCGTTGCCATGAGCGCGTGCTCTGCATGTGCAGATCGATACTCAGCGACAAAAGAAAGCAGCGCTCAGGAGGCGCTGCAATCTCAGTTTCGACGAGGATAGTTTGCACCTACAACTCCATCGCGTGCCCAGCCACCAGTGCCTTCGCGCGCGTGACGAATTCCTCCACCGCCACGCCGCCCTGGTCGCCCTTGCCGCGAGTCCGCACGCTCACGCTGTTGGTCGCCGCTTCCTTGTCGCCCAGGATCAAAATGAACGGAACCTTCTGCAACCCAAAATCCCGAATCTTCGCATTCATCTTTTCGTTGCGCCCGTCGAGTTCTACGCGCAGCCCTGCGGCCTCGAGCGTCTTCTTCACGGTCTCGGCATATGCCATGTGTTTCTCGCTCGAGATCGGCACCAGCCCCACCTGCACCGGCGCCAGCCACAGCGGAAACGCGCCAGCGTAGTGCTCGATCAGCACGCCAAAGAACCGCTCCACCGAACCGAACAGAGCCCGATGAACCATCACGGGCCTGTGCAGTTCGCCATCTTCGCCCTTGTACTCCAGCTCGAACCGCTCCGGCAGATTGAAGTCGAACTGCACCGTCGACAGTTGCCACATCCGCCCCAGCACGTCCACCAGCTTGATGTCGATCTTCGGCCCATAGAACGCCGCCTCGCCAGGAATCACGCGATACGGAATCTGCCGCCGCGACAGCGCATGTTTCAGCGACTCGATCGCTTGGTTCCAGTGCGTCGCCGAGCCGGTATAGTCCTTCGGCTTGGCCGGGTCCCACGTCGACAGCTCGACCTTGAACTCCTTGAACCCGAACGTATCCAACACAGACTTGGCAAAGTCGATGCACGCCACAACCTCGTCTTCAATCTGGTCCGGAGTGCAGAAAATATGCGCATCGTCCTGGGTAAATCCACGCACCCGCAGCAGCCCGTGCATGGTGCCCGAGCGCTCGTAACGATAAACGTTACCTAACTCCGCATACCGCTGCGGCAGGTCGCGATAGCTGCGCGGGCTGCTCTTGTAGATCAAAATGTGGCCGGGGCAGTTCATCGGCTTCAGCCGGTATTCCGCGTCATCCAACTCCATCGGCGGATACATATTGTCCGAGTAATACCCTTCGTGTCCGCTGATCTTCCACAGTTCGCGGCGCATAATGTGTGGCGTGAACACCATATCGTACCCGCGCCGCAGACACTCTTCGCGCATCCAGTCTTCCATCACCTTGCGCACCAGCCCGCCCTTGGGATGCCAGAAGATCAGCCCCGCGCCCGCCACTTCCTGGATCGAAAAAAGATCGAGCTGCTTGCCCAGCACCCGATGGTCGCGCGCCTTGATCTCTTCCAGCCGCTTGAAGTGCGCGTCCAGATCCTTCGCGTTGAAAAACGCAGTCCCATAGATCCGCTGTAACTGCTGGTTCTTCTCATCGCCCAGCCAGTAGGCGCCCGCAATCGCCGTCAGCTTGAACGCCTTCACCCGCCCCGTCGACGGAATATGCGGCCCGCGGCAAAAATCCGTGAACCCGCCATTCTTGTAGAGTGAAATCTCGTCGCCCGGCTTGGTGAACTTCTCGATGAAGTACACCTTCATAAACTCGCCGTGCTCCGAATACTCCTTCAGCCCCGCATCCCGAGGCTCTTCCACGCGCACAAACTTCTCATCGCGCGCCACCACCTCGGCCATGCGCGCCTCAATCGACGCCAGGTCCGCCTCGGTAAACGGCGTCTCGCGATACACGTCGTAGAAAAATCCGCTGTCCGTCGCCGGCCCATGCCCCAGCTTGGTGTCGGGAAACAGTTCCAGAAGCGCCGTCGCCATCACGTGCGCAGTCGAGTGGCGCAACACCTTCAGCGCCGCTTCGTCCTGCTCCTTCAGCAGCCACAGCTCGACATCTTCGTTTAGCGGCGCCGCCAGATCCACAATCCGCTCGCCATCCCCACCCGCCCCATACATCGCATCTTCCGACGTAGTCTCGTCAGCCTCAGAACCGGGTGCCCCATCCAAGTTCTGCTTGGGTGGGTTGGACGTTAGCGGCTTAACCCGAGCCACCACCACCACGGCAGCCAGCCGCGGCGAGATGCTGTTCGCAATCTCAAAAGGGGTCGTCCCCCGCGCAACCTCGCGCCGGGAACCATCGGGCAACTGAATTTGAATCTGGTCTGTGCTCACACCTTAAAGAATACCGCGCCCAAGTCGGCCCGGCAGCGTCAATCGCGTTCCGCCCAACCCAACCGTCATTCTGACTCGCAGAGTCAGAATCTCCGTCGTTGTCTCGTACCCTCGCACCCGTTCCCTGAACTCTGGTTAGCGGCTTCCACCACCCTAGCGAAGGCGAGCCTCCGCGGCCCGTTTCTTCCGCGCTTCGGGCGTAGTTTCATGGTCCAGCACGACGGGCCGCTTCGCCGTCTGCTCCGGCAGCCGATCCGTCAGAACCACATTCAGCAGCGATTTATGAACATGAATGCGGCCGTTGTAGGCGATGTAGCCAAGTTTCCGAAAGCGATTCATGAAGTAGCTGACACGAGAGCGAGTCGTTCCAATCAGGTCGGCGAGAGCTCCTTGAGTGATGGCAGGAATGGTGGTCTCCGGCTCTCCCGGCTTCCCGAACTCAGCCATCAGCAGCAGCGTCCGCGCCAGACGTTTCTCACTGTTGTTGAAGAGTTGATCAATTAGATCTTCCTGGGTTCGGACCCCGCGGAGAAGCACAAAGTTCAGAAACAGATCGGAGAACTCGTGCTTCTCATGCAAGAGTCGCACCATCTCTTCACGATCCAACTTTATGGCTGTGCATGCAGTCGTTGAAGTCGCCGTCGCGATGCGAAGGGCTGTTGGTCCGGCCAGCGACTCCTCCCCGATAAAGTCCCCTGCGCTCAGCAGGGTGACGGTCGCCTCTTTGCCCCTCTCCGAGAGCACCGTGAGCTTTGCCCTGCCCGTTTCCAGAAAGAATATCGAGTTCGCAAGCCCGCCCTGACTAAAGAAGACATGGTTCGCTTTCACAGAGATTGGTTTGCGGGTTATGCCTGCGGCGGCGAGGTAGCTTGCAGGATCGAACTTGATTCTCTTCGTTCCAGGCATAGCTAAGACCTCGGCGGCGTTCCTCAGCAAGAAATGCCGCAGTCACGTGGACCGGGAACCGCACACTCTATCGATCATCGCAGCAGGATATGCGGGAATCTGTGCAGTTCTGCTCAGTTTGCGTGCGTAGCGAGAACTAACCTAACCAGCCAAACCACAGGTCCGCACTTGCCTTTGCTAACCACTAGCCACTAACCACTGCCTTAAAAGGAGGCGAAGAGAAACGGGTCCGCGCATCGAGCGCACCCGCTTCTCTTCACTATGCATCAGCGATCTATGCGGTCTGGCTCTGCTCTGACGTGGCCGTCGTCCGCAAAACCATGCCATTGGCTTTCGCCCACACATGTCCTCGCCAGATGCCGATGAGAGGGGCACCCGCGACTACAACAAACGCATAGATCAAGCAAATTTCCATGACGACTTCTCCTTTGTTGTGACCTCGACAGCCTGGGCGACCACCGAGTCGGAATAGCAAGGACAGATGGTTCTTAGCGTGTGGGCCGAACCCGCTCCAACGAGCCTGCTCGCCAGAGTGCAACCGGGCACATTCCGACTATCGCCCACATGTACCTACTTCACCAATCCCACCTTCGCGCGCCGAATCCCACTTTCGTGTTAATCCCGCGCCGCCCCCAAACAGAACCGCCATCCTGAGCGAAGCGCTCGAGCGCGGAGTCGAAGAGCCTGTCCTGAGCCCGCCGAAAGAATCCGCTACCCCGCCTGTCGAGCCGATACACTTCCCCTTTTCTGGCAATCGCCTTTCCCTTCGTCGGCTTGGCCTGTATGTCGATACGGCCTACTCCACCCTCCGCATACAATCATCCCATGCTCCAGCTAGCAGCCATCGTCGAACTCATTCTCTGCTGGATCGCCTGGGTCCTCGCCTTCGTCCGTGTACGCCGCGTCGCTGCCGGACAGCAAAAAGTCGTTCGCGCTCCCGCCTCCCGCTGGGGCATTCTCCTGGCAGGGTTCGGCTTCTTCTGCGTGATGGTCCGCGTCCACCCTGCCGCCTTCCACAAGTCAGCCCCGTCGCTCATCCTCTCCATGCTGCTTGCCCCACCCGCGGCGGCGCTAGCCTGGGCCGCCACCCGCCATCTCGGCAAGCAGTGGCGTTACGAAGCCGCCCTCAGTGCCGACCACGAACTCATTCAAACCGGCCCTTACCGCGTCCTCCGCCATCCCATTTACGCCTCCATGTTCGGAATGCTGCTAAGCGCTGGCTTCTGCCTTACCTGGTGGCCGATGTTCCTCGCGGGAATCCTCTTCTTCGTCGCTGGCACCGAAGTCCGCGTCCACGCCGAAGAGCGCCTCCTCGCCACCCGCTTTCCCGCCGCCTACGCCGACTACCGCGCCCGCACCCACGCCTACATCCCCTACCTCCGCTAATCTCGCCCCGCCGCATACAACCGGCCCATTCCCCAGCGCGCAGCCACCATTCATCCCCCGCAGGTCGCCATCAACCTACGTCGTCATCGTTATTCGGGCGCATCGCTATTGGCGCTCGTGTCCGGCAAAAGTGCATGCTCGCGTTTCTGCTGCATCGCCCGGTAGCCGCGTTCGGTGACGACCATGGTCTCCGCCAGGCGGTCCTGCGCGCATCGGCGATACGGGTGGATGAAGAACTGGATGAAGCCGAACCCACCTTCCAGCGCTGCCGCACCGTAGCCCAGCGCGCGCTCGACCGAGTGCCAGAAACTCAGGTGACGATGCACGATCGAGACAACCCGAATGCGCATCAGGCGTTTGCCCGGGGTGCGGCCTTTGCCCTTCCACAGCAGTATGCCGAAGTAGAGAATCGGCACCAGAACATCGGTGACGTCCTTGATGACTTTGCCGGCCCTGCTCTGCTCGTCAACGTGCACGGTCTTCACATTAAGGTGGCCTCCGGCCGTGACCTCGGGCTGGTTAACCAATTTCGCGCCCGGAAACATGTGTGCGATTTCGTCCGCCGACTTGCCGTGCCGCTGCATGTAGGAGAAGAAGCCCGCCGCAACCGCGGTCACAAGGGCACTTAGCACAATGGCGACGATCATCCAGTCAATAAGGAAGGCGAAGGCTCTGCGCCAGAAAGAGGCCAGCTCGATGCCGTCCAGCTCTTCCAGCCACTCGGTTTCTCGGGCGGAGAAGTTGCGCATAGGGACAAGTGTAAAGCCAGGCGCAGGCTCAACTCGCCTTCAGGGAGCGTGCGGTCGTGCCGAAACTTTGCGGAGATTATCCCCTTGACTCAAGGTAACAAAGCAGGTATTATGGTTTTGTTGGACTGGCATTGAGTTTATCTACCTCATTCTTTAGATGTTTGACAATCTTAGGATGAAAGACATGGTTGATAGCCTCTTCGGTCGTCATATCCTTCGGATGCTTCTTCGATTTGGGAGCCTTAGCCATGAAGCCACCTACCCTTTGTGAAGTTCTGAGAACCTTCGGTGAAGACCAATCCTGCCGGGAATACCTTGAGGCTCTGCGCTGGCCGGACAAGGTAAACTGCCCTCGCTGCCAGTCTCTGAAAATCTCCCGTGTATACGACCGCAAAGTGTTCGACTGTGACTCATGCCGCTATCAGTTCTCCGTCCTTGCAGGGACGGTCTTCCAAGATACTAAGCTTCCTTTGGCTACATGGTTCGCCGCTACCTACCTCATGTGCGAGTCCCGCAAGGGTATCTCTGCGAACCAAGTAAAGCGCATGATCGGCGGGAGTTACAAAACCTCCTGGTATCTCTGCCACCGCATTAGGGCCGCGATGAAGGAAGTTTGTCCCGAACCGCTTACGGGCGTGGTGGAGATGGATGAGACATACGTTGGCGGTCGCAATCGGCGACGTGGGCGCGGCGTCGGCAAAGAGGTCGTCTTTGGCATCAAACAGCGCGGCGGGGAACTCCGGTTCTTCCATGCCGACGATTGCAAATCTGGCACGCTCGCGCAATACATCAAAGAACACGTCAGCGGCGACGTGGATGTGATTATGACCGACGAATTCAGCGTGTATCCGTGGGCGCTCGACAAGTCGGGCCACTCCCGCGAGAAGCACAAGACGATCCAGCACAAGTCGGGCGTCTACGTGAATGGGGATGTGACCACGAACGGCATCGAGTCCGCCTTTAGCTTGCTCAAGCGGGGCATCGTGGGATCGTGGCATAAAATCTCTGCGAAGCATCTCTCTGCTTACCTCGACGAAATGACCTTCCGGTTCAACAATCGGACTAATCCGTACCTGTTCCGCGACACGATGCAAAAACTGATTGAGGCGCCCGTACTGGAGTATAGAAAGCTCACGGCTGAGGCAGCCTAGGCGGGCAAACTTCTTTCTGTATTGCCCTCAATTCGCCGAGCGCTCCATCTAAGTCAGGACGCGGAGGATATTCGAGGAATTTGCCCTCGACAATGTCAATGTTTGTGGTGGGCAGCGGCTTCTTCAAGCGCGCCTGGAGTTGCGGGACCACTTCCCAGAATCCCGGAATGATTGTGATAGCAAAATAGTCATTCTCTTTTTCTCGGTTGGCTTCGATTTCTTCTGGGGTGTAGACCTTCTGAATACCGCTGGGGACAATGATCCCTCGTTTCTCCTGAAAATCCACCCGATTAAATTGAGTAATCTTTAGTTCCGTTTGATAATAAAAAGAGTCAGCCTTGGCACATACTTCTCGGTTTTGGATATTGTTGTCTTCCGTGATCTGGTCTGCGGCGCGTCCGATAGCTGTAATGTTTTGGTTCTCCTGATTGGCAATGCCTTGGGCTGTCCCGAGAACCTTATCTGTTTGAATCCTAGCCTCAGAAAATTTCCCCATCGTTTTGTCGAACTGTTTTGAACTCGCGGTAATAGCCGCACTCAGCGTATAGGCAATGTTTTGAAACTGCTGCAATTGATTGCACTCGATATTGGCCTGCTCCCGGTCATGCTCATCTCGGTCGAGATAGAGTGTCCGGAGTTCAAGCCCAAAAAATAACAACATTACGAATGTCCAGATGGCCTTTTCGCCTCGGCCCATCCTTTCTGGGGGTCTAAAGAGCCAAGGCACAATCACCCCCAAGAAAGCGAGCACGGCTATCCAACTCCCAACAGGGGGATGCCAATTCCACCAAGGCTGGCTTATCACCGGGCAGGGATCGACCATGCGTCGATAATCTCAAGAGGCGCCACCCTGTGTCAAGGGGATAATCTCCAACTTTGCTCCGCCAACCATCATTCATCCCCCCGCCCGTCGTCATTCTGCGCAAAGCGCAGAATATCCGTAGTTGTCTTTCTTGGGCCTCTACTCCTTGAGCCCGGCAAACTCGCCGTTCTCTTGTTCTCGGCGCGCGGTGGACAACTCCAGCGGCTGGCCCGAACGCCTTGGGCCAAGATGGCAAAGCGCTGAAAGCGCGACACATACCAGCCTCAACCTACGGAAATGCCCGTTTTTCACTGTCAAGCCCCAAAAACTCCAATTCTGCCATCAACCCACACCCCATCAATCACTTACCCAGAAAAAATAGATGGCAGATGAGTTATGGTTCACCCTGTATAATGGTATTAGTAAGTTAAAGAAAGAGAGCCCGGGCCACCCGCCGGGCTTTCGCACTTAACTCCATCAGAAGGCAGGTGTGGTAAATAGTATACACTCGCCCGCAACCCCAATCATTGCAACAGAAAAGTGTGGCAAAAAAGACACACTCACGCGCAACCATAAGTATTTCAACGACATAGTTATCTACTCCACCAAGGGCATTCCCCTAGTTCCCGGCAGGAGTCGCCACCTTCAACACGAAAGGTTCCTGGTCCTTGCTCTCAAACTTGTTGTAGAAGGTGCGCAGCTCAGGAAACTGTTTCAGGTCGACGATGATGTCGGCGATCAGCAGGTTGCGACGCACCGTCACGCTGGTTGGCGTCGACTCTACCTGGAGCACATAGACGGCCGTCTTCTCGAACTGACTCTGGTCGCCGACGGGAAGCGACTCAATGCCCAGGGTCGCTGGGAAGGTAATCCGCACCGCATCCAACACCGAGTTGGCGTAGTCGAAGTAGACCGGCAACTCGCGCTTCGCATGCGGAAACGCTGGCTTTGTGTCGGCTTCGAAGATGTCGCTCGGCACCAGCAGCCGCTTTCCGGTGGAGGAAGCAATCTGTCCCTTGACGTCAAACTTGATGACCAGCGGCTCCTCGTAGTCCTCCAGCTTGTCAACGGACTTGACCTTGACGTCCATGCCTCCCGGCAGCAGCTTCTCCATTGCCGCCTGCAGGTCGTGATTCAAGCTGGTGGCATCGCCGCGCAGGTAGTTCTGGCGCCAGCTCAGCGCGGGAGCGCCACGATACGTCATCGTCACGGTCCCGGTCGCCTCCCCGCGTTCGTCCATGCTGAGCGTGGCGATCCGATCCGTACGCGAATCCTTGTACCCTTGCCCCGGGGTTAGGCCGAGTGCTGCGCCGCCATCGGTCTGGCGCAGGCCCTGCACCTGGGTGTGCTTCCACGCGAGTTGCCCATAGGGACAGTAGCGCTGGCCAGGATCGAAGTACTGGTCCTTGCCGTCCACATTGACGATTGCGATGTCATCATCGAACTGCGACAAGCTTAGATAGTACGGCAGGAACATGTTCCGATCGCGGTCGACCACGCCCATCAGGTACGCCTTCATCCCGGCAGCGCGGGCCATCGCGACAAAGAGTTGGGCAAGTTGACGGTCGCTGCCCCGTTTCCGCTCCCAGATGTCATCGGCATTTCTTATCTCGCCGAGACCCTGAGATTTTTCCTCGGCAGTTGACCGCTCACGACTGAAGGTCGTGTTCTCCAGCTTCATCACCGCCGCATAAATCTTCCGCAGTTTCTGCTCCGGCGTATCCGTGGCCGCAGCCAGATCCTTGACCGCGGCTTTTACCTTGGAGTCGGGCCCGATGAACTTGTCGCGGTCCTTCGCCCAGCTCTTGCCCTCGTTCTTCCAGAACTCGTCGTTCGAGTGGTAGTCCGAAAAGTAAAACAACACGCGGTAGCTCAGGCTCTCGATCGGCGGCATGAACTCATCGCTGGGTGCGGGCGGAACGTTGCTGATGTTCAGCTCCATCTTGATCTGTCCCGGCGAGATTTCGCTTCCGGGAACATCCGTCCGCTTCAGCTCAACTCCCTTCGGCAGAATCGGAGTCCACGCAAAGGCGATCCTTGGGTGGTTGCCATCCTGACCGGTCCATGTCAGCGGATTCCATAAGTAGTGAGCCTTGCGGGTGAACAAATCGGACTGCACAAACCAGGACGGAGAGAAGATAAGGTTATCGTCGTAACGCAACTCGTAGCGGTACTCGATAATGCTGCCAACCTCGACGTCGGGCATGGTGAAAACCTTCGCCATCTCCTTGAAGTCCTGGCCCTTCTCGATCAGCTTGTCGAAAGGCTTGCCGGTGAAGGGAACAATGGTGCCGTCGGGGTGGATAGTCCTGCCCGCGATCGCGTTGACGGTGTACCCTCCATAATCCCTGGTGTCGTAGGACTTCAGCTCTACGTTGGCGAATTCCTTACCGGCCTCGGTCAACACCTTGATGCGGGCGTAGGTGCTCCATATGTGGAGGTGGTCGTCGGTGATCTCTTCTCTGAAGAGGTAGACCGCTGCTGCTCCGGGAACCTCCGGCTGCGAGGTCATCTTCAACTCCTCGGCGGTGGGAACGGTCCATTGGTCGGCGCGGGCAATAGAGCAAGCAA
>Ga0302200_10003591_pt1 | contig 12964 bp, 15 predicted proteins | sample II_Bog_N3_1_FD_194585 | JGI IMG/M metagenome (GOLD analysis project Ga0302200, IMG submission 194585) | Peat permafrost microbial communities from Stordalen Mire near Abisko, Sweden - II_Bog_N3_1 | ecosystem: Environmental > Terrestrial > Soil > Wetlands > Peat | place: Sweden: Abisko... | reverse complement strand
GCTCCGCATGATGTTTACGCCGGACTTCGGCATGTTCATCGCGCCCGGTTGCAACGGAGTTAGAGGTTCGATAACGCTCGGCTATCTTGCATTGATCTTTGGCTATGCCCGCCGTCTGCGCCCCCGCCCGCTGATCCTCGTCTCGCTGGCAGCGCTTCTTCTGGGCTACGCGCTCAATCTCCTTCGGCTCTGCGTTCTCGTGGTTTACTACCGTATCGGTGTTAGTTTCCCTTCGATTCAAAAGCATGGCGCCGGCATCGACTACGCGATCGGCTGCACCCTGTTCTTGTTTGCCGCTCTCGGTCTTGGACTGCTGATTCGTTCGCTTGAACCGGGCGCCGCGGCCGACATCCCAAGGGTAGAAGAAAGTTCTAGGTCCGCAACGTTTGAGTTTTCTTTGGGAGCCCGGCGCCCAGGCCGTGCTGCGGTAGCGCGCGCGCTTTGCTTTTTCGCACTTACCCTTGCTTTCATTGTCCCGGAACTCCGCTCAGCCGACTGGCCGCTCGCGACGTGGCCTAACGAGCAGCAGGTCTTAAGTAGCTTCCCCGCGAGCGTAGGGCCCTATAGACTCACCCGTACCTGGGCCGAGCACGAGGGCAACGGAATGGTCAGTTTGGCAATGGGGGAGTATTCCGAATCCCCGGACACCGGCGACACAGTCAAGAGGTTTACGTTCGGTCTCTGGGTAGGCTCAGCCAGTCACCTCGTCACTGACAGCAAGTTCATCCAGGGAATACTGCCTCAGTGGACTGGTTCCTTAAGTGCCACTGCGGAACAAACGCTGCCGGTTCACTTCGTCACCAGCTTCTACGACGACGGTATCAGCCGCCAGTATGACGCGGAGTCAACCTGCTCCCCCAGCGGTTGCTTGGGCCGCCCCGGTGCGTATAGCCATGAAGGTTTTTTCTTTACGGCGCCGGGATTGTCCGATCTCACCTTCGCTTCCCATGGCAGGAGTCTTCCTATCCTGCTTCGGCGTGAGTGGTTGGATAGTGAACCCACAACACCCGCCGATCTCCGCGCGCAGTTTGAAGACGACGCGCGCCTCTTCATGGAGCAAGTCGATCTCCAATCGCTTGTGGCTCAAGATGGCTATCATTATTGATTCCAGAAATTATCTTCGTTGTGTCATTCGACAGAATTAGATCCGCGCGGTTCTTGAGCGTTTCTTAACCGTTAAGGCAATCGTGGGAAGCACGTTTCGTTCTGAGTTTGGCCGAGAATGATTCGGCCAGATTCCCACTGTGCTTTGTTTGGAATAACCGATTCATGGCCCGATCGTTGAGGCTTTTCTTTATTCTGTTCGGGCGCTCTCTACGCTTACGCCATCGCCTTCTCTTGGAAAACCTGGCGTTGCGAAAGCAGCTATCAGTTCTTGCGCGACATCACACTCGGCCCCGGTTTTCTAATACCGATCGATTCCTCTGGGTTATGTTGCGGCGTTTTCGGCCACGATGGAAGAGTTCTCTGATCCTCGTTCAACCCGAGACTGTTGTCTCTTCCGACCGCGTAAGCCTGGGTCAACGTCTGCAGGTTCTCGATGCAGCTCTCTTCCGCGCAATACATGGAATTCCCGCAAGAGAAACTAGACAATCCGCCAACGGGAAATCAATTTGGAGTTCCAATGAATGATCTTGGAGGCAGCGACTGTTACAAAATTGACTACAGTGGTGTAGTGCGAAAAAGCAGATGCGTGGCCGGAATCGGCCGTATCGCTTGAAATATCTATAGGTTGTAATGGTCGGGGCGGAGGGATTCGAACCCCCGACCCTCTGCTCCCAAAGCAGATGCGCTACCAGACTGCGCTACGCCCCGATTTCCTCTTTCGATTGTAACCCGAATCGATTTCACTCGACGCGCTCCGCGAAGCACCTTAGCCCGTTGCTGACCCGCCGCATCTGGATCATTCCGCGGCAGATTTGCCTCTCTCCGGCGCTCCGCACCGCATCCGCATCGATGCTACAATCGATAGGGTAGACGGCGGCTATAGTTCAGCGGCAGAACGCCTGACTGTGGCTCAGGATGTCGTGGGTTCGATCCCCACTAGCCGCCCCAATTTCCCTCCTAAGTCGATGGAACGCGAGGGTTTATCCATTTCTTCCGCCGTGCCATCCAACGCAGTGCCAGACCGTTCCTTTGCTCGCGCGCCTGGGGAAATTCCCGCTTGGTTGACTGCCTTCGAACCCCATCCCTGGCTCTCCAACGGCCATCTGCAAACCATCGTCGGCAACTTTCTTCCGCGGCCCGCGTTTCGTTTGCCTACCGTCGCCGAGACCGTCGAAGTCGATGCCTCCGATGGAAGCCGCGTTCTCTGCCACTGCCACTGGCAGCCTGAACCGGAGCGCGCTTCGCGTCTCACCGCGGTGCTGGTGCACGGTCTCGAGGGCTCGTCCGATTCCCGCTACATGCGGGGCATTACCATGCGCGCTTTCGCCGCGGGCATGAACGTCATCCGCATGAACATGCGCAACTGCGGCGGCAGCGATGCGCTCACGCCCACGCTCTATCACTCCGGCCGCTCGGGTGACGTGGGCGCCGTGGTCCGCCACTTCGCCGCGCGCTTCGGCCTGGAACGCGTCGCGCTCGTCGGATACTCCATGGGCGGTAATCTCGTGCTCAAGCTTGCCGGCGAGTGGGGCGCGCAGCCCCCGCTTGCCGCCGTCGCCACCGTCTGCCCGGCTATCGATCTCGCTACCGGCGCCGACGCTCTGCACGAACCCCTCAACCGCGGCTACGAGTGGCATTTTTTGCGCAATCTGCGGCGCCGGATGCGTCACAAAGCCGAGCTCTTTCCTGCCATCTATCAAATCGACGGCATCGGCCCTATTCGCTCCATTCGCGAGTTCGATCAGAAAATCGTCGCGCGCTACTGCGGCTTCCGCGACGCCGACGACTACTACTATCGCGCCGCCAGCGCCCGCGTCATCGACCGCATCGCCGTTCCCACGCTCATCCTCTGCGCCGAAGACGATCCCTTCATCCGTCTCTTGCCTGAGTCCCGCGCGCGCATCCTCGCCAATCCCCACATTCACTTTGTCGAGAGCCGTCACGGCGGCCACTGCGCTTTTCTGGCGCGCCGGTCGACCGGCGTCCATTGGGCCGAAGCCACCGTGGTTCGTTACCTTCAGGCCGCGGCGGATTAGGAAACAGTGTTTTGGCGAACGGTTGAGCAAGGTCGCCGCTCCCTTTTGGTCGCGTCGACTATAGTTCCGTGCTGCCCGGATGCTTCATTTCCTAATCCGCGATGTCGCCGCAGATCCGCCGACCCCCGCCGCACCCGGCGCTTCGTTCAATTCGCAGCTACAATGAAAAGCGTGGGCGAGTAGCTCAATCGGATAGAGCACCGGCCTTCTAAGCCGGGGGTTGTGGGTTCGATTCCCGCCTCGCCTACCATCGAAGTTCAAGACCCATGAATTCCCCGCGAACGCTCTTCATTACTCCGTGTGTTCTCCTCCTTGCCTTGCTGCCTATCGGCTTCGCGCAGCAGGTCAGCTTCCGTATCACACCGCTTCGTCCCGTTGAAGAACTGCGCGCAGAAGCGCTGAAGGCACAGCCCCCACGCGAGCAAGGGAACTTTCTCCAATCCGATCTTGTGGAGTTGACGAGGCTCGATCCTACAATCAAGCTCGATATCCGATACGCCACCACGAACAACTTCCTCGGGACCCCCGTCTACACCCAGGCGCGTGCCTTTCTTCAGCGGCCAGCGGCGGAAGCATTGCTTCGCGCTCATCACGAGCTGAAGGCCTACGGGTACGGTTTGATCATTCACGATGGGTATCGCCCTTGGTATGTCACAAAGATTTTCTGGGAAGCCACGCCCATCGACAAAAGGATATTTGTCGCCGATCCGGCGAGGGGATCCAACCACAATCGCGGATGTGCGGTGGATCTGTCGTTATACCTTCTCGCAACCGGAGAGGAAGTAACGATGCCCAGCGGCTACGACGAAATGTCCGAGCGCGCCTACGCAGATTTCCCCGGCGGCACGGCCGAAGAGCGCGCTCGCCGCGCCCTGCTGCGCCGGGCCATGGAGAGACAGGAATTCACAGTCAACCCGGAAGAATGGTGGCATTTTGACTATAAGGATTGGAAAAAGTATCCGATCCTGAATGTCAGGTTCGAGGATATTGGCAGGTAAAGAAACCGCAGCCGATCAATGCACCGGAGTATTGCGCGCCGGAGCACCGCTCAACTTCGGCAAGTTCCAGCGATGGGTCAACCGCGCATAGGCCGGCATCGGTAGTTGCAGCAGCAGCGGCCTGCGCTTCGGATCGAGCCAGGTGAGAAGCGTCTCCAGATCCATTGCAGACATAGCCGTGCATCCGGCGGTGCCTTGGTTGTGGTCGTGCCAGATATGGAGAAAGACGCACGAGCCGCCTCCCGGCTGCGGCACTTCCTGATTGCGCCTCGCAATCGTCCTGTTGAGATCCACTACGATTCCCGATCGGTACGACTCGCCAGCGTCACGCATGTGCTCTGAGCTATTCCAGTCGGCAGTCACGGCGGAACGATCCACGATGCGGTTATAGTATTTTGAATTGACGTCGTCGACGCATTCGATCGATTCGGTCAGCGTCAGATAAGGAAACTTCAGTCCCGGCAGAGGGTGATCGCTGTATCCAAATACAGTGCCAAGATCGAAGATGCCGGCCGGCGAATTTCCGTCTCCCTCCTTTTTCAATGGATCGGATGCCTGGCGGACATTGGGGTCTTCGGCCGCAACCAAGCCGATGCCCCACCCCATGCCATTCCTACCGACGACAATCGGAATCGGCTCGCCGAATGGGCGCCAACGCTTATGCGCGCGCTCAAATCGCTGCAACTGCCCCGTGACCGCGCCCCAGTTCGACGTGGTAACTACGATCAACTGAGTGGAACCAGCGAAAGGATCCCGGTTGGGGGCGCCGGCTTGGGCTGCGGAAAATGCAAGCCTGCTCCCGGGCAGCAACAGCAAAGCAAGGATGCAAACAGTTCTCATCGTCAACAGTGTAAGCGATGTCGTTCTCTAAACGGCAGAATCAATACAACGGCGCGGTGTCCCGCGCTTCGCGGGCGGCGGCGCTGTGCCGCACTATTCTTCTCAGGTGATTGGCCTCGACGGCTGCTGAGGTTATCGTCGGTTATCGAACGACGGTCGCGGTCCCCTGAAATTGTGAAGCTGTCCCGTTGACAATTCAAGAGAACAAACCCAGGGGGGAACAAACTTAGGGGAGATGAATCTTCAGCTTGTAGCAAACGAAGAGAATCACGATCGCGCCCAACGTAGAGAAAATGAGGCCAGCGGGGTGATATCGCTCGCTTCTCGAGCGAAAAATGATGTGGCTAACGCCGCCGCCAAGAAGCGATCCGATGATGCCGAGCACGATCGTCCAGGCCATCGTCAGGTGCACATGCATCACGGACTTTGCGATCACCCCGGAGATAAGCCCGATGATGATATACCAGATTATGTGAAACATACTTCTTCCTCCATGGTTTGCCTTCAGCAGAAATCTCCTGAATCGGCGCCAATTCCCACTTGAAGTGTTGCCATTTGGCGATGCTTATGGGAGCGAAGACAGGAGGGGCTGGCCAGTTGCAGCGGGAGCCTCGTGCCCAGCTTGCGCGGGAGCCCAATTTGAATCGAGAACGTTGACCATCGACCAGGGGCTGCCGGCCAAATCATAGTGAAACTCTCCCTGCTCATCGATCACAAGCCTGCTCGCCCGGTATAGGAATCCTGTGCTCTTGGTGTTATCGGCGTCATTCATGTCGAGTTGACCAACCAGCAGATCGAAGGACTGTGAATCAGAGCTTGGATTGACTTCATCGGGTTGAAGCGGACGGTTAGCGATAAAGGTGATCTGCCGCCCGGTTGGCGTTGTAACCATTTGGATGAAGGCAACGTCAAAGCTGAGACCTCCGGTAATCGAGCAAAGACCGGCCGCTTTCGTTTTGGAGAGCGCTGTGGCCAACTCCCGATCATGGCCCCGTTGAAATGCCAGTGAAAGAACCTGCAGATCCGCAGAGGTGGAATAGTTGTAAACGGTCAGCGTTACGCGGACCACGTTCCCGTCTTTCGTATACGTAGCCTGAATCTTCTCTGAACCTGGACTGCTGGAGAATCCCGGGGTAGCTGCAAATGCTAATAAGGCGGCCGGCAGCAAACTGAAGGATCCTAACTTGCGTGCCCATCGAATGATGCATGCGAGTCGTTTCATTTTGTAATACTCCAGGACCAAACCTTAGCGAGACGTGCTTTGCGTGCAATGAATTCGCATGATATGGCTGACTTATTCTCGTGCATCGTCTAGGCTTGGACGAGCTCATCGAAGATGGCACGAAATTGGATCAGAGCGGTGCGGAGCTTTTCAGTACTTTCTTCGGCTCGGTAAGGTAGCACCGCGATGGCGTGCGCAGCGCGATAGTTTTCCATGACGCGAGGGTAAGTGACGGAAACATCCGCGGCGCGCTGATCAAAGCTGTCCTTGGGATAGCCGAGGGACTCGAGGAGCGCAGCGATCAGATCATCAGCCTCAGTAACCGCGGCCTCGGGGTGATCGAGGAAGCGGGATTGCACGGTTTGCCACTGGGTGATAAATCGCTCCCGCGCGGGGGCGGCGAGTTCGCGGATATTGAGTGCGTGCACTCGGGATTCACGATCGGCCAGATTTGTCTCGGCTTTTTGCGGTGAGCCATGCACCCGGACAGCGCGGTCGTACTCCGACCCGAAGCGATTGCGGAAGGCCGCGGTCCTGGCTTTGCGGCGTCTAAGATAATCGCCAACGACGACGGCCACAACGACGAGTACAGCTAATGCGATGAAGAGCTGGGCATTCGTGAGTTGATGAAACATGGTGTTCGTCCTCCTGTGTGGGATTTCCGCGACAGCAAAGTTCGCATGGGAGCGGCTTCGCAGACGGGAAAGAAGCCTGCGCAAAGTCCATCATGCGCGGCCATGCGCGTGAATGCTGGCCACATTTGCACACCGTGGAATTGAGCGGGATGGAAGAAATACCCGGGAGAATGCCATCCGTAGTTGCAGCGCGAATAACTCCCGATCAATCCCGGTCGCGATTCCTCCAGGTTGTACCCCTGCCACTTGAATACCGCTCGGTGGCGCCCCGCTCGCGAATGTTGAGGGCGTTCAAGCGAGTTTGGCGATCATATGGGTTCTCGCTGTCGCACCAGGAGCTTTGCCGGAGAAGGTCGCGGTCGTACTCGGGCCCGAAATAGTTGCGGAAAGGCGCCATTTCTTCACCGCGGTTCTCAAAATACGCTCTGACGGCCCTGATGGCCCCGAGAATGAGGGCGAAGGCGCCCACGGTCAACAGGACAATCGCAAGGTGGGACATAGCGTTCTCCTTTGCATAGAATGCCCGCGGCAGCTGGATCAGCATAGCCACGCAGGCGGACCTCACGTCAACTCTGAAGCAGGCTGAGGCGGGAGGCTGGTCAAAATTGCTCATTTCGGAGCAATGTTGGGGCGAAGCGCGAAGTTTTTGGGTGGGTCAACGTTGCTGCCTCATTCCCGGGGGGTGCCAGAGGGCCCCAGATGAACGGGTTCGCAGCTGGGTGTTGCCCTGGTCCAGAATGATCAATTTGTGATGAAATTCCGTCCCGGTCAAATCTATCCAGACTTTCGAAACAGGAAGTCAAATACTAATCCTGGTCAAGGTTCTGACGACAACGAGAATCTCGCCCGCAGAGGGCGCAGGAGGATTCAATGTCACAAACCTTCGTGGAAAGAACGGCTGACAAAATCGCCGAATCGGCTCACCATGCTCTCGCGCAACATGCGCCATTGCCGAGGCGGTAATGGAGAAGAGATGACCGGAAGCAAGCACAACCATGAAGGAAATTGCGGCGACGGCGGCGAACCTGAGCCCGGCCCCTACTGGAAGCGCATGCATCGTGACTGGCGCTTCTGGATCGGCGCGGTCTTCATGGCGGCTGCGCTCGCTGTTTACGTTCTCAGTGGCGACCTGGCATGGGTTCCACATGGCCACCGGCTCCCCTAAGCTAGGGGTCGACGATCGACAACGTTGCTGTACGCAAATTGGCGCTTTCATTGAGGCGCCAGGTGCGATTGTCTCCTCAGCCGTTCTTGAGCAAAACTGAACAGCCTTCATCTCGCTGCTCAAGGAGACTACTTCGAGGTGCGCTAATCAATCGCGGCAGCGGCGATTCTGGCCGTTGCGGCCTTATCTTCGGAGGTGTCCCTTTCACCATTCCCAGAGGAAACCTCATTTGGTGCAAGTAGACTAAGACGAAGCAAGCCGCCCGCCCGCTGGGCGCAGTCAAGGAACCCGGAGGGTCGTCGGGATGCAAATGCAGCCTCCTCTCAGTCCACAAGATACGCAGGAGCCTGTTCCTGCTCCTGATGGCGAGACACTGCCTCAAGGTCAGACGAAGGGAAATCGCGTTAACTGGATCTTTGCGACTACCCTCGCAACCTTTCATCTTGCCGCGATGGCAGCATTTTTCTGCTTCCGATGGTCGGCGCTTATTGCGTTTGTAGTGGTATGGGTGCTGGCGCAGAATGTCGGGATAGGGATGGGCTACCACCGTCTGCTAACTCACCGCGGATACGCTACTCCTAAGTGGTTGGAGTACTGCATTACTACTTGCGGTACGCTTGCCCTCCAGGGCGGGCCCATCTACTGGGTCGGCGTTCATCGCATGCACCACAGATATACCGATAAGTGGGGAGACCCGCACTCGCCGCGTGACGGTAAGTGGTGGTCCCATATGGGATGGATCTTGAACGGCTCTCTTCGCAATCAAACAAAAGAGCTCAAGCACTATACCCCGGATCTGGCGCGCGACGGCTACTACGTCTGGCTCAGTAAGTATCACTGGATTCCATTGACTGTCGCTGGCATTACGCTTTTTGCGTTCGGAGGATGGTCCTGGCTCATGTGGGGCGCAGTTCTGCCGGCAACCATCGGATTTCACGTCACCTGGATGGTCAATTCCGTCACGCATTTGTGGGGTACACGGCGCTTTTCCACGAGCGATGACTCAAAGAACAATTTTTGGGTAGCGCTCGTGACCGGCGGGGAGGGATGGCACAACAACCATCACGCATATCCTGTATCTGCCCGTCACGGCCTGGCCTGGTATGAGATCGATGTCAATTACTATGGCATTCGTCTCCTGGGAAGACTCGGCCTTGCGAGCCAAATCAAGGCTGCCAGCCTGAAACCAGGAGAAGGAGTGCGAGCGATTTCCGCATCGCGAAACGCTGCTGGAACCTAGATGGCTGAGCGCTCCCGCGGGGCAATGTCATAAACGCATGGTCGCGAATAATTCTATGCGCCCCGGGGTCCAACGTGATCAACGTTGAACATTCTTGGCTGCGCCTTCTGACATAAAGTTGTGAAAGATAGCGTCGATCCTGGAGAAGCCTCTGATGGTGCCCAACACGAAGGCAAAGAACGATCACGACTTCAACTCGAGGAAAATCCTTGCAGCGATCGGCAAGGGTGTAAGAGTCGTGGCCTTTCCCAGGGAAAAAACAGTTTTCTCGCAGGGAGACGCGGCCGGCGCAATCTTCTATATCCATGAAGGCAAGGTTCGACTCACCGTTGTATCAAAGTTTGGCAAGGAAGTGACCCTAAGCATGTTAAGCGAGGGGGAGTTCTTCGGAGACGGTGGCCTGGCTGGACAGCCTTTGCGCATGGACTCCGCAACCGCAATGTCGGACTGCAAATTTCTGCAGATTGACAAGAAAGCAATGATACTTGCCCTGCAGCGGGATTGCACTCTCTCAGAGTTGTACGTCGCATATTTGTTGGCGCGGAACCTCCGATATCATGAGGCTTTGGTTGACCAGCTTTTCGATCCCTGCGAAAAGAGAGTAGCTCGGGCTCTGCTCCTGCTTGCTCGTTTCGGCAAGGACGGTACTCCCGAGACTGCAATCAAGGATGTCTGCCAAGAGACCCTCGCCGATATGGCGGGCACAACCCGGTTGCGCGTCGGGTTTTTCATGAACAGGTTCAGAGAAGCAGGGTTCCTTGCTTATAGCAGGAGCGGGCTCGAAATCCGTAGTTCACTTCTTGCTGTAGTTCTTCATGACTAGCTTGCGCGTCTCCATCGCGCCAACATTGCTCGCAGGCAGTGATAAGTGGCAGCTTGCCGTTCACGCCCTATTTCCTCCTAGTGCTGGTGCGTGGGGAACTGCGCGGCAACTTGCTCAACGCAGGGGGGTGAGACTGTCGCGATTGTTCAAGGAGATGTGAGCAATATTGCACAGTAATCCTGGCGTTGGTTTTGCAACATCTTCATCAGGTGCCCTCCCCATCAGCGGCGGCAGCGATGCCAGATCATTCGGCTAAATTCCCCTGAAGGCCGCACCCCTTCGACGCTGCCGCTGCACCTCTCAGGGCTTCATGACCTGATTCCATTCGTCCTATTCTCACAGTTCAAAAGTGCACATCCATCCCAAGTTGCTTGGAGTAGATTCAGGCAATGATGAGCCGCTTCATGCGCCGGATACTTAAGCTTGGACCGATTATGGGGGACGTGGCACTGTCCTCTGTAGGGTGCTTCGCAATGATGCGTGGATTCCGCTTGCTGGCAGTTGGGGAAAAAGGATCGGACACGACCGGCTCCGCTCGCGCCGCTGGCACGCCTCGCAAGCATTTGGCGGGTATTGGCGCCGCACTCTTCCTTTTGGCCTTCGTCGCAAGTGAAGCTGCGGCAACTATTGTGGCGCTTCGCCGCTGATCTCGAAAGCGATATTGAAACTCCATTTTGCCCGTTAGCCTGTTTGACTTGAGGAGCCTGCGATGTCCGCACCGAACATTTCCGTGAATCCGCGACCGAGAACTTCAATTCTGCGCGATGCGCCGACTCTGGTATTCGGAAGAAAACCAGCATTCACCCTGCAGCCGGCGCCCAGCCGCCCACTTCCTGCCCGGATAGCGGTGATCGGAAACCACCTTCCCCGGCAATGTGGGATCGCAACCTTTACAACTGACTTGAGCAATGCGATCACTGAAGAGTACGGAATCGCAGTGTTATCGGTAGTGGCCGTCAACGACGCCCAATCCTCTTACGCTTACCCCGCGCGGGTGCGGTTCCAGATCGCCGAAGACGACATATCCTCGTATCGCGCAGCCGCCAATTTTCTCAATGCCAGCAGCGTTGATTTAGTGTGTTTGCAGCATGAGTACGGGATCTTTGGGGGAAAGGCGGGCAGCCATGTCCTGGAGCTGCTGCAGCGCCTTACTATGCCAGTGGTAACAACGCTCCATACGGTTCTAAGTCAGCCGGACCTCGATCAACGAGTTGTTATGCAGAAGATCGCCGCGCGCTCCGATCGTCTTATTGTGATGAGCGAATACTCTTCTCGCGTTTTGCGAGATATATTTGGAGTGCCAGGCGAAAAGATCGATCTGATTCCTCATGGCATCCCCGATTTGCCCTTTGTAGAGCCGGAGGTTTACAAAGGCGCGCTCGGCGTCGCGGGAAAGCTTGTATTGCTCACCTTCGGCTTGCTGTCTCCCAACAAGGGGTTCGAGAGCGTGATTCGCGCCCTGCCGCGCATCCTAGGCCGCCACAGCGACGCTGTCTACGTTATCGCAGGCGCCACTCACCCGCATGTCAGGGCTCGCGAGGGCGATCGATATCGGGATCAGTTGCAGGCCCTGGCCAGGGAACTGGGAGTCGAGCGAGAGGTGATATTCCACAACCGGTTCTTCAGCCCTCAGGAAATGGCCTCGCAGGTCGGGTCGGCCGACATCTATATCACGCCGTACTGTCACGTGGCGCAGGCGGTATCGGGGACCCTGGCTTTTGCCATGGGCGCGGGGAAAGCCATCATCTCCACTCCCTACTGGCACGCCGCCGAGCTCCTCGACGATGGGCGCGGTACGTTGGTTCCCTTTGAGGATCCGGCGGCAATCGCGGCTGCGGCAATTAAGCTCCTGGACAACGATCTGGAGCGCGATGCAATGCGCAAACGCGCTTACCTCTATGCTCGCGAAATGGTCTGGAACCGGGTGGCGCAATCTTATATGCGCTCCTTCTCACGGGCTCAGTCATGTCGCACGCAACCTGCGCATCTGGGATTTCCCGCCCAGGCTGTAAAGAAGACCGCTGAAGGTCGGCTCCTAAGTGCCTGAGCGCTCTCCCAGTGCGGGTCGGGAGAAAAATACACTGTTAGTAAATTGCAATTGATGTCGAATCGCTTCTGAAAATGAGGATAAGAAAGGCGTCGCTTCGCAACGACGCCCTTGGTGTTTCAATTGGTCATTATTAGTGCGCAGGCCAAGAAACCTTCGTTGTGACCGGGCTTCATATTTGAGATGATCATCTCCCAAACGAATAGTCACAAGCTTGGCAAGCTACTATTTGTTACGCACGGATTTGCGTTATGTGGAAGTGACTGAGTTATCAAGGGTCACTGCGCTCGGCGACACTGGGGCTGTCGATTCGGAGACGTCTACGCGCCAGCCAGCGCGGGACTGGAGTCGATGTGGGGCACCTAAGAGCTTGCCGCCGCTCGCTCTATCGGAACAGACCCAACAAGTAGCACACCAGCAGAATCACGAGCACTGTGCCAAGCCCTATGCCTGCGCCTCCGCCCCTACCCCACCTGCTGTAGCCGTAATATCCTCCGCCTCCGCCAAAAACTAGGATCAGAACAATAATGAGAATGATCAGCATCTCGCGTCTCCTTCACTCCGGGTATCCCGGGTTGTTACTTTCGTTCGATTATGCCGCGTCCGTCTCTCTCTCTCGATGATTAACCGAAGAGAGTACGGCCTAATCCTGCATGGACTGCGGAGAGCTTCCACAGTCCGTCCGACTGCCAGCGGAGCGGGAGCCTGTCAATGTTCCCGACCCCTCAGGCCGCTTCACAAAGCGCGGCGTCCGGTGACCAGGTTGACGACCAGGACGATCAGAGCGATGACCAGCAGAATGTGAATCAGGCCGCCGGCGATGTGGAAGCTGAAGCCCAGAATCCACAAAA
>Ga0302200_10003589_pt1 | contig 12979 bp, 8 predicted proteins | sample II_Bog_N3_1_FD_194585 | JGI IMG/M metagenome (GOLD analysis project Ga0302200, IMG submission 194585) | Peat permafrost microbial communities from Stordalen Mire near Abisko, Sweden - II_Bog_N3_1 | ecosystem: Environmental > Terrestrial > Soil > Wetlands > Peat | place: Sweden: Abisko, Stordalen... | reverse complement strand
CCCGTTGGCCGGTTTTGCCATTGCCGGGCCGGATAAACACTTCGTCTGGGCCGAAGCCCGGATTGCCGGTGATCAGGTGGTCGTCAGCAGCAGCGAGGTTCAGCAGCCCGTTTATGTCAGGTATGCCTGGGCAGATAACCCTGAAGGAGCGAATTTAATAAACAACGCGGGATTGCCTGCCTCTCCTTTCCGCACCGATCGGCCTTAATAAACCGGAACCCGGATAAGCCGGGCCCGTCTCTGAACATTTAATGTATAAGTTTTGACAATAGAGCAATTCAATGCCGTCTGCATATGATAATTTTATTCACGTCAGGAACAGCGACTATAACAGGATCTCCCGCTGACAGGACTTGCAGGATCCAGCAGAGTTTGTCTTTGCGGGATCCTGCAGGTGAGCCGGGACATTTGCCTGTACTCTGTAAGCCGATTAGTATGAAGAAGAAAAAGGTCAAACCTAAAAAGAAAATTACATTGGCGGAACTGGCGGCCTTTTTACACTTGTCCCCGTCGACCGTAAGCCAGGCGCTAAACGGGCATCCGAAAGTCAAACCCGCAACACGGGCATACGTAGCTGCTGCGGCAGGATACAAAGGTTATTTCAAAAAAAATATTGTTGCCGCTGATCCTCTTACAAACGGCAGGGTGACCATGCGGGATCTGGCGAACCGGCTGAATATCTCAGCATGCACGGTATGCCGCGCATTACAACGTTCAGAAACAGTTTCCCCAAAAACGACGGCAAAGGTGTTAGCAGCGGCAGCAGAGATGGGTTATGAGCTGAATAACAATGCCAGGAACCTTGTCGCCCGTAACAGTGAAAAAAACGGTTCCTCAAAGCCAACCATTTATACCATAGCTAAAACCCTGCGGATTTCCCCGTCCACCGTCAGCCGGGCCTTTTCACCTACAGCATCGGTTGCGCCGGCAACCCGGGAACGTATCTTCAGGCAGGCGGCCAAAGTCAAGTTCTCACCTGACCCGGATGCTGCCGCGCTTAAGGCAGGTCATGACCCGGAAAACCTTCCGGCAAAACCATCTGCAAACCGCGGGGCTTCCGGGCAGCCTGCAGTAAAAGCGGACAAGTTACCTGGCTTACCGATAACATAACTGATAAAATGAAAAAATCTCATTTAAAGACACTGATAGTCATTCTCTCCGCAGGCCTTTTTACACCGACATTCGGCCAGTCCAACAAAATGCTGCTTTTTAAACTTTCCGACGTCCGGTTGCTGCAAAGCCCCTTTCTTTCGGCAGAGCAGACTGACCTCGCATATATGCTTAAATTGGAACCCGACAGGCTGTTGGCCCCATTTCTGCGTGAAGCGGGCCTGCAACCGAAAGCGAAAAGCTATGGCAACTGGGAAAGCACCGGCCTTGACGGCCACACCGGCGGACATTACCTTACCGCGCTTGCACAAATGTATGCGGCAACAAAATCTGCTGAATGTAAACGGCGCCTCGACTATATGGTAAGTGAGCTTGGCCGCTGCCAGGAAAAGAATGGAAACGGGTATATAGGCGGCGTTCCCGGAGGCATGCACATGTGGGCACAGTTTAAATTGGGTGATTTCAGCGAATTCAATAAAAAGTGGGTACCCTGGTACAACCTGCATAAACTGTTTGCAGGCTTGCGCGATTGCTATTTACTGGCGGGCAATGAACAGGCCCGGCAGGAATTCCTAAAACTTACCGACTGGGCATATAACGAAACAAGCGGCTTAAGTGAAAAGCAAATGCAAACAATGCTCAACACCGAGCAAGGCGGGATGGACGAAGTGCTGGCGGACGCTTATGCCATTACGGGTCACCATAAATATTTGGTGCTGGCAGAAAGGTTCTGCCAGCACCAAATTCTGGATCCACTGGAGAACCATGAAGACAGGCTAACCGGCCTGCACGCCAATACACAGATACCTAAAGTAATAGGCTTTGAGCGGATAGCCGAACTGAGCAACGACAGCAGTTATGCTGCTGCCGCGCGCTTTTTTTGGCAGACAGTCGTACGCAACCGCAGCATTTCGATCGGCGGTAACAGCGTTCGCGAACACTTCAACCCAACTGATAATTTCTCGCCGATGATCGAATCGGAACAGGGCCCTGAAACCTGTAACAGCAATAACATGCTTAAACTATCTAAGATGCTGTTCTTAGATGAGGATAAACCTGAATACATGGATTTTTACGAAAGGCTGCTTTATAACCATATCCTGTCTTCCCAACACCCCGGCGCCGGCGGGTTCGTGTATTTTACGCCGATCCACCCGCAGCATTACCGGGTGTATTCCACTGCCGATGAGAGCTTCTGGTGCTGTGTAGGCACGGGCATGGAAAACCATGGAAAGTATGGCGAACTGATCTATACGCATAAAAATAACGACATTTATCTAAACCTGTTCATACCTTCGGTGCTGAACTGGAAGGATAAGGGCATTAGGCTCATACAGCAGAATGGATTTCCTGACCAGGAACAAACAACCCTGTCCGTAGAGGTAACCTCACCAAAATTATTTACCTTATTTGTCAGGAAACCTTATTGGGTCATTGATGGGGGATTTGTCCTGAAAGTCAATGGGAAGGTGCTGCCTGAAAACGGCCACGGGAACTATGCGGGCATCCGCCGTACATGGCATAAAGGCGATAAGGTGACTGTCATGCTACCCATGAAAAATTATACGGAATACCTGCCGGACCACTCCGACTGGATATCATTTTTACATGGTCCGATCGTTCTGGCAGCACCAACGGATACCACAAACATGAGCGGCCTGTTTGCTAATGATAGCCGTTGGGGACATATTGCAGGGGGACCTTTATATGCGTTGACAAAATCCCCGCTGCTGGTTAAAACGGGGAATAACCCTGCTTCCGGTCTTAAAAAAGAAGGCTCCAGGGAAATGACTTTTGAAATAAGCGATATGATCCTGCAGCCGCAATTTAAAAACCTGAAGCTTATCCCGTTCTATCGCGTCCATGACACGCGGTATATGCTCTACTGGCCAATTACCGTTAAAGACAGTATCAGCGAAAAAGAAGCAGAGCTTGTCGCGCTGGATGAAACTTATCTCAAATTAGCCCCACGGACCATTGACCAGGTTTCACCCGGAGAACAGCAGTCTGAGGTTGACCACCATTTGCAGCTCAACAGCAGCCAATCCGGCTTTAACAATAACTCGCATTGGCGGTATGCATCGGGCACTTTTAGCTATCAGATGCGTTTCTCATCCTTAGCCAGGACTTTGCATATTGCTTACCGCTCCTCCACCGTAAAGTGTTCCTTTGATATCCTCGTCAACAAATTAAAAGTGGCACATATTGAGATGGAAGCAGATACAGCCAATAGTACCATCAGCGCCGATTATACATTGCCGCCGGACATAAAGGGTCCCTTGCTTGTCGAATTCCTGGCGACCAACGGAATGCAGACAGCGGATATCACTGATGTACGGATATTAACAAGTAAAATGTGACAGGTAAAAATGGACATATGGAAAAAGCAGTTTCAATATCAATCCACTTACAAGCCACTGGAAAACAGGTATCTATCCCGATTGCCTATACTATAAATACTGAGGATGGCATAGATAACCTCCGACTTATCAATTGCAAAGTTGATCTGCCCGATGAGGAAATACCGGAATGGTTGTCTCCTGCAATAGCCTTATTGAATAAAAACGTCATTTATATCTTAACAAGTTTGGTGAGATTAACCATTACAATTATCTGCATTTTATATTATAAAGATGCCATACTATTTAAATCCCACAGAAAATATTGTGGCACTTGTTTCCCCGTATTTAATGAAGCAAAGCTTCGTGGTTTACTTTACGTCATAATCTGTAATCTAAGTCGTTAGACTCTTTTAGATCACCAGATCACTTACTTAATGAGCGAAGCAAATGCTTGAAAACCGGAATTGATTTTGACAATCCGAATGAATTTGATAAAAAGGCAAATGAGATGAGGCTGTCTCAAAAGTAAAATCGACGTCACTGAGAATTGTCTGTATGAAAACGTTCTCCGCACAACTATCCGAATAAAGTAAAGAATAGAGGTTATTCCCGGACTTTTGAGGCAGTCCCCTTTAATTTCATTAAACATTTAGCTTAGTAAATAAGCATTTTGTGATATCGCTGGCGAACGCAACGGTATAATTTTACATCGAGACAGGAATAATTCCTGCCGATCCAATTAACCTTTATTTACCACTTTTATGAAAAGAAAACTAATTCCTTTATGGGTCGCAGCAGTGCTTTTTGCAGGTTGCGCCAAAAATGATTCGGAGACTCCAAATTCTCCGAAACTGCGACATGCAGGTACGGCTACATCCTTAAGCGCAAATGTTTCAGGTACAGCTGCGATCAATGCCGGCACCGTCCAACAGACAGTCCAGGGATTTGGCGGTGCGAGTATTTTAGCCTGGGAAGCTGATTTAACCAGTACCCAAAGAACGGAGGCCTTTTCTACCACCAACGGCATAGGCTTGAGCATACTTCGTGTAATGGTCCCCAGCACCGGTTCCGGAAGTTTCGCAGCTGAAAAACCTACCATAGATGCCGCGAAAAGCTATGGCGCCAAAGTGGTTGCAACAGCATGGAACGCACCGTCCAGCATGATGACAGGCGTCCACCTGAACACCGGTTCATACGCCGCATATGCATCTTATTTAAGTTCCTATAACAGTGCCGTCGGCGGGGTCTACGCCATCAGCCCTTTTAACGAACCTAACTATAGTGGGTCCGGGTGGATGGAAGCTACAGCAACAGAGGTGGCAAATTTTGTTGCGGCGCAGGGAACTAATTGCGGCGCTCCAATAATGGCGCCCGAGCCTTTCAATATGGACCAGACTTTCATTAATACTTATCTTAGTAATGCTACCGCAAAATCGAACACCAGTTTTGTCTGCGGGCATATTTACGGTGTCACTCCGTATAACTTGGGGAGTATCAGCAAATCGGTCTGGATGACTGAACATTATACCAATTCAAGTGTCAGCGGGGATGACTGGAACAATGCAATGACGGCAGGCAAGGAAATCAACGACTGCATGAACGCAGGCTGGGCTGCATATGTATGGTGGTATATCCGCCGAAGCTACGGCCCGATTGACGAAAGCAGCAATATTACCAAACTTGGTTATGTAATGGCGCAATACGCCCGGTACATCCGGCCTGGCTACAGTAAAATATCTTGTACCTACAATCCTTCCACCGGGGTGTATGTTACGGCTTACAAGAGCGGGACCAAGCTGGTCGTCGTCATCGTCAATCAAAATAACGCGACAACATACCAACCTTTTACCTATAGCGGGATAACAGTTACCGGTTTCAACCGGTATGCAACAACCAGTACGGCCAATCTTGCCGCTAATTCCATCACCGTATCAGGTGGCAGTTTTGCCATCAATCTTTTACCCTCCAGTGTAACCACATTGGTATCACTTTAAAGTAAACAATAGCAATGCAGAGCGACAACTTTCCTCTGCACTGCTATTGTATGTATTGTCAATCAGCCTGCTCCGCCCTTTGCTTTGTCCATTTTTTACTTATTAAATACTGTTTAGCAGCCGGATAATTTATGCCGCTTCGTGAATGTGCGTGGTTAGACTAATTTCTTATGAATTGTTTATTGTGTTGAGCCATGAAAGGGTAATGAGGGCTTTATCAATACAATCGTCCGGAGCACCGTTTCTTTATAAAATACCTAAACCGCGTAAATAAGGGGCATGTTAGTACAGGCTCGTACCTGGCCGCCACTAAATGCATTTCTCCCTGCAGGCACTACTTATTTATCCCATAGTGAGCAGGGTTCTTTAATTCTTCAATGAAGTACCAAAGTTGCTATTCATTCACATCAGGCCCATCGTTTTTTCCTGAACGAAGCATATCTGATTTATTTATGGGCTTTATCTATGCCGTAAATAAAAAACGCAAATATTAAACATTAGAAAGAACATTTTAGACAATTGGAACAGTTCGCGTCCCTGCGATTTCTGAAGTTTGACAACAAGAGTTTTACACAACTGACCGATCCCTGGCGGAGAACCATTATAAATAAATATATCAAATAACTGACTTAACAAAAAAATTGATGGCGACAGGTCATTGAATGATTTCGCGATCGACTGAAAACATCAACGATGTCCCAAAGGCATTTTTGAGGCGCTTTCAGTAGAGCACGGCCTCTTAACCTGAATGTAACTCTAACTATTTATAAACCAATTAATAATCCATATGATAAAAAAAACAACACGTAAACTCACCCATTAATCCCGACAGGTAAGACTTGTCCGGATATCAAAAGAATTTTTAACCATTATTACTTTTTTATGAAAAAACTTCAACTTTTTAAAATCTGGAAAATTATGATGCTCACCCTATCGGTGAATCTGTTTTCCTTTACCCTTTATGCGCAGACGATAGCACTGCGAGGCAAAATAGTGAATCAGAAAGGCGAGCCGCTGATCGGTGCCACCGTTCGCATTCCCGGAACATCAACTGCAGCCACCGCTAATGTAGAAGGAAGTTTCACTTTAGATGTTCCAAATGGCACCAAAGAAATTGTGATCTCCTTTGTCGGCTATACTGATTTGACGAAAACAATTCCATCCGGGTCCAAAAATCTCGGAACCATTACCTTAAGTCCCTCTTCAAAAGATCTGAGTGAAGTGGTGGTTGTAGGTTATGGCACCTTAAAAAGGGAGAACGTTACCGGAACCGTAGCCACCATTGATGCTAAAACCCTGAAAGAAATACCAGCTTCAAATGTTTTTCAACAGTTACAAGGCAGGGTGGCTGGTCTGGATGTCGTTTCCAGTACCAACGGGCCTGTAATTACCATACGGGGAGATCGAACCATAGGTGCCTCGCCGGGCACGGACGGTCCGCTCATCATTCTGGACGGCCAGCCCTTTTATAACTCTATTGAAAATATAAATCCAAATGACATCAAGAGTGTCGATGTATTAAAAGGCGCTTCAGCAACAGCTATTTATGGTTCACGTGCGTCCGGTGGGGTAATTCTCATCACCACCAACAGGGGCCGCGTCGGGCAGACCGTCACCAGCTATGACAATTACTACGGCGTCAGTACCCCTGAGGGCAGTATGAAATTGCTTAACGGTAAGCAATTTGCCCAGTTAGAAACCGATGCGACGCAGGGTGCATTGCTCCAGAGTAACGTTGTAGGAAACAATTATGCCTTATCTGCCACGGAAAACAAGGCTCTGAACGCGGGTATCAGTACAAACTACCCTGATCTTTTACTGAAGAATGGGTATATCTCGGATCAAAGCCTCAGGGTATCGGGCGGTACAGATAGAACACAGTTTACTGTCGGTGCCGGCTATCGCATCAATACAGGTTTGGAGCCTAATAACAGTACTAAACGTGTTTCATTGAATGCTACGCTTGATCACAGGATAAACAAATATATTAAATTCGGGCTCAGTAGTTTAACTACTGTACGGATGATCAATGCCGGGGGCGGTAACCAGCTACAGTCAGCAGACTATATGAGCCCGCTGACCTACCCTTACAATGCAGATGGTTCGATCAACCTGTTGCCGCAATCGGATCAATTCGATGCCACTACCGGCAACCCGCTTTATCCTGGTTCCCGTCCGGACCTGTATTATAACTACACGCGCAGTTTTGAAAGTAACAGTATTTTATATGGAGAGCTTAACCCTATCGAGCACTTAAAATACCGGTATAGTGTAAATTATAGCTATAATCAATCACTGGCCGGAACCTACAATGGTGTTAACGGCATCGGTATCTTAACCATACCGCAAACTACAGCAAGTACCACCAACAATTATTCATACCGTTTAACACAGGAGCACTTATTAACGTATGATAACGTCTTTGCTGAAAAACATGCAGTGAACTTTGTTGCGGTTTTTTCAAATGAACTTGCACATACTGAAAATTCCGGGTTCAACGCTACAGGCATACCTTCTAATGCGAACCTGAATTCCAACCTGGCGCTGGCGCAAACTGTCATTCCGCAAAGCGGGGCCTACAGCGAGCAGGGCCTCGTCTCTTATGTGGGACGCCTGAATTATGCTTACGACAGGAAATATGATCTTACACTCGCTATCCGCTCTGATGCCAACTCAGCGCTGGCTGCCGGCCATCAGCGGACAACTTATCCATCTGTCGGTTTAGGTTGGGTCATCAGCAATGAAGATTTCATGAAGCAGTTTACTTTCATTGATAACTTAAAGCTGCGCGGTGGCTATGGACAAACATCAACGATCACTACAATTTCACCTTACAACACTTTGGGCCAGCTAAGCTCGAGTAAATACCAGTTTGGCGGGGCCTCCACAGGGGATCAGCAGGGCGTAAGAGTGACGACGCTTGTCAATTCAAATCTTACCTGGCAGCGAAGCGCAGAATATAATTTAGCATTGGATTTTGCCGTCCTTAAAAATCGTATTACGGGCTCTGTCGAGGCCTACCAAACCAAGACGACCGGGATTATTTTGCCTAACCAATTGCCGGTGACCAATGGTGCCTCTTCCCAGGTTTCTAATTTGGGCACATCCCAAAATAAAGGATTGGAACTAACATTGAGCAGCGTTAACCTTCGAAGTGAACGAGGGATCAATTGGTCCACTGACTTCAATATCGGCTTTGACCGCGAAAAAATCCTAAGCCTCCCGAATGGAGCTTTGGAAAACATTAGTTCAGGTGAATTCGTAGGTCAGCCGCTTAACGTAATCTATGATGTGCGGAAAATAGGCATCTGGCAAACCAACGAAGCTACAGAGGCGGCCGTTTATGGACAAAAACCTGGTTCTATCAAGATACAGGATCTTAACGGTGACGGAAAGATTGATGCCAAAGACGATCAGATAATCGGCCACTTCAATCCTAATTACACTTTTGGTTTGACCAACCGCGTCAGTTATAAGAATTTTGACATAAGCATTGTTGTACAAGCGCGGATGGGCTTTACCACGGTTGTACCCTATGTGTCATCCTCTAACTCATCTACCAATGGCTGGCAATTCCTGAACCTGGGACGCCATAACCAGCCGGTAATAAATTACTGGACACCTACCAATCCTTCAAACGCGTTTCCTGAGCCTAATGCGTATACCCAAATGCCTTATTATTCTACCCTGCAATATTATGACGGGTCCTTTATTCGGGCAAAAAGCATCAACTTAGGATACAACTTTTCCGACAAACTGGCGAAAAAAATCGGTATGAGTTCATTAAGGATTTACACCAGCGTATCTAATCCATTCTTTATTTACGCGCCGATTCGCCGTCATGGATTTTCCGTGCCTGACGCGGAATCCGGCTTTGCCTACAACGCGGGAGCGGTACCGGCTGACCCATCAGTTAGCGGTAACATCGGCGGCGCAAATGCCGGTAACGGTGGCCAGTATTACCGTGGCGTCAGTGTGAACAACGCCGCCGAAAATACAAGGGATTTTATTTTAGGTATTAATGCAAGATTTTAATTGATGTTTTATGAAAATATTTAATAAATACACGGTAATTTTTACAGCAGTCGCAATGCTAACAGCAGCAACAGGTTGTAAAAAGCTTTTGGTAGAAAATCCGCGCGCCGGGCTTTATCCAAATTATTTCAGCACAGCGGGCGGCGTTCAAGCTGCCGTTGTCGGGGTATACAACGACTTAAGAAGTTCTTTTTCAGGTGAAGGTTTAGTTTTTATGTACGATGGCACCGACCAAAACATACCGGGCGGCAGTGCAGGAACCACAGCGCCATTATATAATTCATTTAAAGGGATCACCTCATCCAACTCACCCGATATTACAGGTTTGTATGTGGATATCAATACACTTAACGGCGTATTTCAATATGCATCAGCAATCACAGATCCGACTGCACGTACCCAATACGTTGCCCAGGCTAAGTTTTTAAGGGGTTTCATTTATTTTTGGCTGGTCCAAACTTATGGGGGGCTTACGGCTACACAAAAAAGCGGTGTCCCGCTGCATACAACTTTTATCACAAAAGCCACCACATCGGACGTACCCGCCCAGTTATCTGACCTATACAAACTGATCATTCAGGATTTTACGGATGCCGCTGCCGGACTACCGAACACGGTCACCAGTTCAAACCCTTTTTCAGCCGCAGGTGTGGGCAAAAGCGCCACTGCGGCGACAGCCAAAGCCTTTTTGGCCAAAGCCTACCTCACCCGTGGTTATACAGAGGCGAAGCAACCCAGCGATTTTCAGCAGGCTGCTGACATTACCGCGGACCTGATTACAAATAAGGGAACCTATGGACTTGACCTTTGGCAGGATTATTTTGATGAACATAAACCTGCGAATGACTACGGTCAGGAAAATATGTTTGCAATTGATTATGGAGGTATTTCTGATCCTAATTATACCAATTACACACTTCAGGGGTCCGGAGGTTACGGCATTAATGAACTATATGTCCTTGCAAGGTTCAACTATGTTGGGCCCGGTGTTGACAATGTTAAAGGTATCGATGCGGTGCCGCAGGTGATCAGCACGGCTAAACCCGGCATGTTGAGGGATGTTTACAATGGCCGCCCATATGTTCGCTTAGCCCCCAATAAACCATATACCATGGACGTGGCTTTTGCCGATCAAATACACGATACCCGTTACGACGCTACTTTTCAAACTTTCTGGATTTGCAATAGGGTAACAACACCAGGTCTTGAAAGCGACGGAGTGACGTTGAAAGGCACGCTTGTACCGACTTCTAACGTATCCTTATCTTCGTTTAATGTACCTACAGATGGTGATACTGCTATATTAATGCCGAGTGCCGATGTTACGATGGCCCGCCGTGATGCATTTAAAGGATTAATCATTACGCCAAAACAATTTACCGCGCTAAATTTCCCAACCGTGAAGAAGTTTGATGATCCTAAACGAACCGCTACAGGAGACTTTTCCAGCAGGCCGATAATTTTAATGCGCTTTTCTGAAGTTTACTTGATGAATGCTGAAGCAAACTATATGTTAGGTAATGCCACAATTGCCGCCGCCTCACTAAATGTACTCAGGCAGCGGGCTGCCTATCGCAGCCCGGCCGATTCCAATTCCATTGCTAAAAACCAGTTTTATGTAACGGCTTCAACGCAGAGTACTGCCAATACGGCCAATGCCGGAGCTATGCTGTTAACGCCAGCGCAACAGGCGCAGCTCGCTATTCCAAACAATACGACTACAGCAGGATCATTATGCGGAATGGATTTGATACTGGATGAATACAGCCGGGAGCTTTATGGTGACCCGCGCCGCTGGTATGACCTGGTAAGGACCCAGCAATTGGTAAGGCGAAATCAAATGTATAATATAGCTGGCGGTCCAAATGTTCAGCCCTATCACGCACGTTGGCCGATACCTCAAAGTTTAATAAACAACGTATTATCCGGCCCGCCATATCCACAAAATAACGGCTATTAACCCTATCCTTTTATACAATCGGAGGCTGTCCCAGAAATGGGATGGCCTTTTTTATTGTTTTTAAACTTGTTAAAAACAGCATGCGAACGGCTGGACATCTTCCGGCATAATTACATATTATTCACAATCCCAACTGCAGAGGCTTCATTTAATACTCCGGAGAGACACCTGAAAATGATGGATGAACATCCTGACATTGTTAACCGCGTAGCCGCTTATCACATATCCGCTTAACCGGGGAAACACGCTCCTGGTTGATGCCGGGCAATGCTATACGAACACAGTGTTGTTAATAGAGGAAAAATCTTCATTAATTAGCTGAAATGCAATCAACGCTCCGGCTGACCGGGCACAATCAAACTGACATAACTCCCGATAAAAGGGTTATAAGAGGGTTGATAGGTGATATAACCGAAATCCCTCAATTGCCTGATGCACTTATGGTATGTCACAATGCTGCCGATATGTGTCTGTTCAATGATCTGCCGGCGGGAGATAGACACCGGATTAACCAGCCCGTTCAACAGCCATTTATTTAACAAACTCATATAGATGCTAAAATGCCAGACAGTGATCCGGTGGTCATTAGCCATGACCTTGAAAACTTCGTTAAAAATTAGCTGGCTATTCATACCCCTCGCTTCCCTTTGCCAACATACGTTGTATATCCTGATAACGGTAATAATACGTACCGCCGATCCTGGAATATTGCAGCTTGCCCGTTGCGCGCAATGTTAAGAGCGTGCCGGCGGAAATTTTTAAGAGTTTCCTTACCTCCGCGGCTTTCAGCCATTCTTTTACCTGTGGGTCACTTTTGCCCAGCAGGATTTAATATCATTCAGCAGCTCCTGCCGGAATAGTTGTAAATCTTCTTTGGTTATTACTTCCACACTCATCTCACTTCACTTTTTACATCTCTAAAACTGACCGCTAAAACCTTGCTTTTACAGTTACGCTTAAAGGACGGCTCATAACGGATATAGCCGAATGCATGCAGGTCCTTCACGCTTCTATGGTGGGTTGCCTGGGCCGAAACTTTGCCGATGCGCATTCGTTGCCATATTCATTTGATTTTAATGGTTAATTAATAGGTTCAAAGTTAAGTTGTTGATTTGAAACGATCCTCATCAATTTTTGGGGAGGATAGGTGAATGTGAAACGGGCACGTTAGCTTTGGATTTGATTAGTGATCGGGATTTGTACGATGGATTTTACAAATGAGGTTTTTCGCTTTCCCGAATACAGGAATTGGACCTCGCTTATCTTTTAAAGATACTTGGTCACGATGTGGGGTCGCGGAGAAAAAATGATACCTATTACTGGTACCTGCCGCCTTTGGGGAATGAGCGGATGGCGAGTTTTCATGTTGATCCTCGGACAAGGATGGTACGATTTCGGGCTGATGGCGGAGGGCAATTCGGTCGACTTTTTACTCAGGTATCACGATTGTTTAGTAACGGACCTTTTGGAGAGGATAAATGTTTCTTTTTCGCCTCACCAGCTTCATCTATTGGAACTTGGCCTGTATGAAGGGCGTG
>Ga0302200_10003585_pt1 | contig 12983 bp, 14 predicted proteins | sample II_Bog_N3_1_FD_194585 | JGI IMG/M metagenome (GOLD analysis project Ga0302200, IMG submission 194585) | Peat permafrost microbial communities from Stordalen Mire near Abisko, Sweden - II_Bog_N3_1 | ecosystem: Environmental > Terrestrial > Soil > Wetlands > Peat | place: Sweden: Abisko... | reverse complement strand
AAAGAAATTGTTAGTTGTTGTTTTCAAACGCAAGCGTTCGAAAACCGCACATCTGGCTTGATACATGTTGGTGTACATATATCTTTTTGTTTTCTACATTGTTTAGTTTTCAAAGAACACGTCGCTGGCACTTGCTTAAGTCAGCTTGTATAGATTATCACATCCGCAAGCGGTTGTCAATATCTTTTTTTGAAACCGTTTGATGTCCGTTGCATCAAAACGCAAGTGAATCAAGGATTTCTTTTTTTGTTTTTGCCGTATTATTGGCGACTCGTATTATGTTACATGTTTTCAGCTTTGCTGTCAATACTTTTATTTTATCTTTTAAATGGCTGCTTGCCATTTTCCGTTCGTGCCAATTCTCTCCATATTTTATTGACAACTGGTTTTACTGCTTTAATCTTAAAATCAGTATAGCCATAAGCCATAATTGCTGCTGTGAGAACTGCCACTAATTCTTCATCGTTTTTACCCACCAGCGCCAATTGGCTTGCATCTGTTTCTATTTCCACGATTTCAACCGGCTTTGATTCTGAAAACAAGCCTTTTACTTCTTCTATTATTGATGAAAAGAATCCCTTACTCATATATTCCCCTGCTTCCCTAATTTATAAGCAGCCCTTTTGAGACTACTAAAAACATACTTTTTACAACCCCATCACTGATTTATAAAAGAGGCGGCGCGGCTCGCCGCCTTTTTTAAGGATCATTCAAGTTAAAACTACTTTGAATCAAAACTGCTAATGAGCTGTAATTTTTGGTCCCTTTTTAATTGTTTAATAGCATACTCTCGTTTTTGTGCTTCTTGTTTCGTAATAAAGCTCTCAAAATAAACAAGTTTCACAGGTATACGGCAACGAGTGTATTTTGCCCCTTTTTTACTGTTATGATCTGCCAAACGCTTTTTTAAATCACTTGTCCAACCCGTATAGAATGTTCCATCGGCGCATTCAACAATATAAGTAAAGGCATCCATTATTTCTGGTCTTGAATTGTTATTGTATTGATAACAACATCTTCAACAGGTCTGTCATTTGGACCGGTTTGAACTTTGCCAATTGCTTTTACAACATCCATATTTTTAATAACTTTACCAAAAACAGCATGTTTCCCATCAAGCCATGGCGTTTTGTCTAATGTAATAAAAAATTGTGAGCCACCTGTATTAGGACCAGCATTTGCCATTGATAAAATACCCGGCGCATCATGCTTTAAGTCAGGACTGAATTCATCTTTAATAGTATAACCCGGTCCGCCCATACCAGTGCCCTCTGGATCACCGCCTTGAATCATGAAACCATCGATAACACGATGAAAAATAAGGTTATTATAAAAGCCTTTTTCCACTAGTGTTATAAAATTCTTCGTTGTCTGCGGAGCTTTATCTTCAAAAAGTTCCACTGTAAACTGACCTTTATTCGTATCAAAAACAGCTACTCTATTTTTGGCGTTTGTCGTTGGTTTTGCTACATCAGCCTTTGTATCAACCTGTCCCGCTGCACTCCCAAAACAACCTGTTGTAAGAAGCATGAACATGGTAACGATTGTAAGCATTAAAGTTTTTTTAGACATTGATCAACTCTCCTGTTTTATTATTTGTATAGTTTCACCTGGTTTGACTGGAATCCAAAGTGGAATATCAGCTCCTGGCTCAAATAAGTCTTTTGTGGGAATCCATGGAGCATTTTGCGCATTATGCATCGTAATCAATTGTTTGATTGTCGTCCTGCGACAAAACTCTTTGACGCCTAAATCACAAAACTCTTCCATTCTTAAATCTACCGGAAAAAATGCTACATCAGCTTCTAATCCAGCCAATTTTTTCATCTGCTTCATAAACCCATTTTTCGCTAATGAATTATTTTCTTCCGTATCACCTTTCCAGTGCCACCAATTAAAGTCACCAGCATGAAAAATAGTCCAGCCTTCTACTTCAACTAAAAATGAAATACCAGCATCCGTTGAACTAAAGGACTTCACTTTAATTTTGTCTGATATATATGAATCGTATGTATCTAAATAGTTTACTTTTTGTGCATCGATTTTTTCTACTTCCGAATTTTGTTTAATATCAAAGCTTAAAAAATATCGTGCAACGTGTTCTTGAAACGAACTGATTACTGGATTAAAGTGATCATAATGAACATGTGAACTAAAAACATAGATTTGTTTTCCCATTTGCATTACCGGAATTATATCATGGTGTGGATCCTGAAAATAATCAAATACCAACACAGTTTGATCTAATTCAACGATAAATCCACTATTTAGCATATAGGTTATTTTTGCTTGTTTTAGCATATCTGTTCTCCTTATCATAAAATTCATATCGATTCAACCTGTTGTTTTATTTTAGCACGTATTAGGCGATAAATCGAATCCATTCAAAGAACTTTCCAGAAATTAAGTTCCGTTTTTTTGCTTACAATATCAATTTTACCGATTGCAGCGACGTTTTTTCTTGCTGCTTACAGTTAAATTGCTATTGCCTCTAGATTTATTGACTGCAAATCCCTGATTGACAGCAAGTGGACGTTCACGTTTCCATACAATAAAATATTTTACCAAAATGAGCAGCATACTTATGCCAAAAATTACATCCATAACACTTTGCAATGTATCGCCAAAAGGCCACTGACGTGTTAATAAATGCCAGCAAAAAATAAAAGTAAACGCAATATCGGTTAGTTTACCAGACATTAGCAGTTCCCCTTTCCTATAAAGTTTCCTCAACCATAACGGGTACCAATGCAAATGCATTGACATCAACAAGACCTAAATCCGTAAGTTTTAATTCTGGAATGACCGGCAATGCCAAAAATGCTAACGTCAAAAAAGGATCATAATAATCATAAATCCCCAATTCATGGGCAATTTTCTTCAAAAATGACAGCCTTTCTTCAACAAAAGCAACACTCTGATCCGACATCAACCCGGCAATGGGCAGCGCCAGCGATCCCAGCACTTTACCCCCAGCCACAATGGTCACGCCGCCTTGAATACGTTCTAATTCTTTTGCCGCCAATATAATATCCTCATCACAATCACCAATTGCAATAAGATTATGCGAATCATGCGCAATCGTCGAAGCAATCGCGCCTTTTTTCAGACCAAAACCTTGTACCAAGCCAACCCCAATATTACCAGTCGCATGATGTCGTTCAAATACAGCTAGTTTTAAGAGATTCTGACTTGCATCCGCCATCACCCAGCCGTCCTGCACTGGTACTTTCATTCTGAGATTTTTAGTTATAATTTGATGGGGTACGAGTCCAATCACTCTTGCCGTATCACCATATGCGACAATTTTCAGTTTAGCCGGATCAATTGGTGCCAAATGCATGGTGCGTTCAATGTCCATAGGAATTTTTGCCATACTATCAAATAATGCTTCTTTATTTTTTGCAGCCATAACACCATCTTTAAAGACCATACAGGGTTTCCATTCCTTCAAATCATCAAAGACAAGAAGATCCGCTTTATATTTGGGTGCAATCGCCCCCGTATCTTCCAGATGAAAATACCGTGCTGAATTAATTGTTGCCATTTGCAACGCCGTCGCAACCGGAATGCCTTCCTCTACAGCAACTTTTACCATATGATTGATATGTCCTTCTGAAATCAAGTCAGCTGGATGGCGATCATCGGCGGCAAAGCAGCAAAATTGAGAGGTATACGCATTAATCATAGGCAGAAGCGGGCGCAAATTTTTAGCAGCCGAGCCTTCACGAATCATAATATACATTCCCGCCCGCAGTTTTTCCATTGCCTGCTGAGGCGTTACACATTCATGATCCGACTGTACCCCTGCTGCAGCATAAGCCATTAAATCATTACCAGATAGTCCCGGAGCATGTCCATCAATTTTTTTATGCTTTGCCAAACGAATTTTATCCAATACCATCGGATCCGCTGAAAGAACCCCAGGATAATTCATCATTTCACCCAAACCCAAAATTCGTGGATGATCAATCAACTCTGCCAGATCTGCTGCTAAAAGTTTTGCCCCTGAATTTTCTAAATGGGTTGCCGGTACACAAGATGGCAGCATCATGTAAACATTCAGCGGTAAATCTTCTGTCGCATCGAGCAAATAACGAATTCCCGCCATCCCCATAACATTCGCAATTTCATGCGGATCAGCAATCACCGTCGTTGTACCAGCTGGCACAACAGCGCGAGCAAATTCGAGTGGACTAAGCATTGAACTTTCCAAGTGGATATGTCCATCAATAAAACCTGGAGTAACATATTTTCCTCTTAAATCAATTTCCTGTTCACCATCATAGCTTCCAATTCCAGCAATTCGCCCTTCAACAATCGCAATATCGCCTTTTATAAATTCACCAGTAAACACGTGGAACACTTCAGCATTCTTCAAAACAAGCTCAGCTTTTCGCTCACCTTTCGCTGTCATAATCAGTTTTTTTAATAAATTCATCTTTTCACCTGCAAAATTATACTTGATTTTCTTTATCATTCTATTATATTATCAAATCAGCAAAAAATAAATACAAGAAACGAGGGATTTTTTATGAATGAAGATCTGCAATCGGCTGTTATCGATAAATTAACAAAAACCTGTACTTGCAAAAGCATTAATCGTATGACTGTCAAAAAAGCTATCGCCAGCGGTTGTCATACCGTTGAAGCCGTCAACAAAGCCGTTGGAACCGGAAGCGGTGCCTGTAAAGGGCGTGGCTGTGGGCCGCGCATCCAAGAAATACTTGACGATGTTTTAAACAAATAAAAAACTCACTCACTCGTAGAAAAAGATGCCGTGATTTCATTCACAGCATCTTTTTTTCATGGCTCCTATTTTTTAATAACAGCCGCTAAATGTTCTTTTTCTTTACGATCTTTTATCATCTTATCAATTTTGTCGCGTGGTAGAGTAAATCCACGCCCCATTACTTCGTTGGCACTGAGTACAATCATAAATGCCGTTGGATCAATAATATTTGCAATGATCTTAATTTTAGCAATTTGTGTCAGATTCACCACAACAAAAATAACTTTTTTTTCTTGATGGGTAAAAGCACCTTCCCCTTTGAGGAATGTAACCCCACGACCAACCTCTTTGATGATCTCGTCCGCAATATCTACTGTTTTATCTGAAACTAAAATAATCGTTTTTTTATTATTAAAACCTGCTACCACTTTATCTGTAACCAACGAACTAACAAACATGGATATCAATGTAAACATGGCTAATTTTATCCCAAAAAGCATCGCTGCTATTACCATAATTACACAATTAAAAGCAAAAATAACGCCGCCCATGTTTAGTGAATAATATTTTTTTGCAATGGCAGCTACAATATCGAGACCACCAGAATTACCATTCACCCGAAAAATAATTCCATAGCCGATTCCTGTGAATACACCACCATAAATCGCGGCTAGCATGGGATCATCGACTACATTGTAAGCTTCTAAAAATTGCAGTCCATCAATACAAAATGAAAACAGCACTGTACCAAAAATCACATCAATCACATAAGCCTTGCCCATCGTTTTGTAAGCTGCAAATAATAACGGTAAATTATAAACTAACATTTGTGTACCTATTGGTAAACCGAATAAGTAATAACAACTGATTGCAATTCCACTGATACCGCCACTGAGCAAATTATTGGGTACTAAAAATAAGTTAATCGCCGCACTACTGATTAAGCAGCCAATTGAGATCAGACCATAACGCACAACTTTTCCCTGCATTATTTACCTCCTGGTCGAATATTTACTATTGACTCGTTTTGACACGACTGGTATCAATATCCTTTGACCCCATGTAAATTGTATTTACATCGTCTGGATTAACTGGTTGATCTAAGTCGGCATCCGATTTTTTTATATCACTATTTTCATCGATGATTAAATTGGTGATACGGAATCCAGTCAAATACCCTTGATCCGGGTCAAGCTGTAAAAGTAATTTTTCCTGTTTATTTTTTCCATTCATATAAATATAAAATATTTTACCACCAAGCATAGTTTTTATTGATTTTCCATAAATACTCTGCATCTTATATGGCGTTGCTCCAATTTGAATACCATGCGCATCAACATAGTTTTTATTACCAATCTGCATATCGACCACTCGATTTTGAATAGTATCGAGACCAATTTTTGTATCGTCTTTATACACATAATATGTCACCATTGTACCAGCAACCAATTTACTTAGATCAAAGCGAGGATTTCCAATTTTTTCAGTCATCGCTTGATAATCATCACCCAGTTTTATTCCTTTATAACTAAAACTCGCATCATCTGTTACGGCAAGAGCTGTCCCAGACAGCATCAATAGTAAGCATAAAAGTAGTATTATTTTTTTCAACATCTATAAATCCTCCTGCTCACTTTAAATTCAACTTAGCCAGCGCTTCGGCAAGAGCTGTATTTATTGGTTCTTCTGTTTGCTTTTTCTGTTCATTGAGATATCGTGCTACTTCACTTTTCGACACACGATTGACATTTTCCTTGCTTTTTCTTTTTTGGAATGAAGCTAATTTTTCCCGATAGCCACAGGAACATACAAAAATCTTGCCTTCACCCTCGCCACGCATTTCAAGTTTTTTATGACAAGTTGGACAGCGGGCATTCGTAACCAAAGAAATCGATTTTCTATATCCGCATTCTCGGTCTTGGCAAACGAACATTTTACCTTTTTTCCCATTAACTTCAAGCATAAACTTTCCACATTCCGGACATTTTGTCCGTGTCATATTATCATGATGGAATTTGGCTTGTGAATTTTTGATTTGTTGAACAAGCAATTTTGCATATTCTTTAATATGTCCAATAAACGCCGTCTGAGCCAATGACCCTTTGGCAATAGAAATTAATTGTTGTTCCCATTTTGCCGTGAGTGCCGGTTCCTTAAGATCATTTGGGACCAGTTCCAAAAGCTGACGACCTTTCGCTGTCATAAAGATATCCTGTCCACGTTTTTCAATCACAAAGCTGCCAAATAGTTTTTCAATGATGTCTGCCCTTGTTGCTACCGTTCCCAGCCCGCCTGTTTCACCGATAGTTTGTTTTAACGATTTGCTGTCGCCTGCCATATACTGTATGGGGTTTTCCATCGCGGCCAAAAGAGTACCTTCCGTAAACGGTGCTGGCGGTTTTGTCTGCCCCTGCGTTAAAATCATTTTTATGTTTTTCAGCACATCACCTTTATGCAAATTCGGCAATGCTTGCTCGGCAATCGTCTCATTACTCTTATCCTCATCATAAATACCCCGGTAAACTTCTTTCCAGCCTAAACTCGATACGATCTTACCACGCGCCATAAAATTTTCTTGTTTTATTTTCACTGTCAGTGTGGTTTGTTCATATTCAAAAGGCGGATAAAGAACTGCAATAAAACGCTTTACAACAAGATCATAAATCTTTCTTTCCTTATCACTTAAAGCCGTCAGATTCACAAATTGCTCCGTTGGGATAATCGCATGATGATCAGATACCTTTGTATCATCTACAAAATGTTTACTTGGCCTAATTTGTTTGCCTGCCTGAAAGGCAATTTTTGTATAAGGACCAACACCACAGGCTTTAAGTCGATCTTGCAGCGTCGGTACGATATCAGCAGAAATATAACGGGAATCCGTCCGTGGATAGGTCAATACTTTATGTGACTCATACAATTTCTGCATAATCGAAACCGTTTCTTTGGCAGAAAATGAAAAAATTTTATTTGCATCACGTTGTAATTCTGTCAAATCATACAGCTGTGGTGCAAAAGATTTTTTAGCTGTTTTTTCTATCTGCACAACCTCTGCGTGTGCTCCCGCCAACGATTTGAGTAAATCATCCATTCTATTTTTATCAAAGGAATGCATCCCTGAATTTTTTGCATCCTGCCATGTCAATTTCAGTGTGCCCGACTGTGCACTAAGTCCATAATATGTTTTAGCAATAAAATTATGAATTTCATTTTCGCGCATTGCAATGATTGACAATGTCGGAGTCTGAACTCTGCCACAAGAAAGTTGGGCATTATATTTACAAGTCAAAGCCCTTGTTGCATTGATACCTACATACCAATCTGACTCAGCTCTCGCTACCGCCGAATGATACAGATTTTCATAGTCCTTACCAGCACGAAGCTTAGAAAAGCCTTCTTTAATTGCTTTATCCGTGACCGATGAGATCCACAATCTTTTCACTGGCTTGTGAACTTGGGCTTTCTCTAAGATCCAGCGCGCTACCAGTTCGCCTTCACGACCAGCATCCGTCGCAATAACGATTTCTGTTACATCTTTGCGGCGCAACTGTTCCTTTACCGCATGATACTGCTTAGATGTTTGCCGAATCACTACCAAATCCAATTCTTTTGGCATAATCGGCAGTTCATCGATCTTCCATGTTTTATAATTTTCGCCGTAGGCTTCTGGATCAGCCAGCGTAACAAGATGCCCCAACGCCCATGTCACAATATATTTACTGCCTTCGATAAAACCATTACCCGATTTCGTACAACCAAGTACGCGGGCTAAATCGCGACCTACCGAGGGTTTTTCTGCTAATACACAAATTTTACTCATAAGAAACCTCACTCTATTTATCGTTATAACTTTATAGTAACACAACTTCATGAAAATAATCAAAATCCAATGAAATTCTAAGAAAAATCGAAACAAACTGGTCGCCTGATCTCTGATCGTGGTCAACAAATCATCGAACCTCTGCCAGCAAAACGCGGCAAAAACACCCCCAACGCAAATCAAGTGTCTCTGCCGCATTTTCTTATATTAAATTTTGTTTAAAAAGAAACGAAATTTCCATTTTTAAATACAGCGACTTCTTTGCCATCTTTCATAATACCAGTAATTTCTAAATCTTCGGTTCCAACCATAAAATCCTCGTGAACCAAAGATTCATTTACGCCTGCTTTTTGCAGTTCCTCAGCGCTCATATTTTCCCCATTTTTGATGCAAACCGGATAGGCTTTACCGAAAGCTAAATGACATGATGCATTTTCATCAAATAATGTATTATAAAACAAAATTTTGGAATTAGAAATCGGTGAATCGTACGGCACGAGTGCTACTTCCCCCAGACGCGCTGATCCTTCATCTGTTTCCAGAAGTTTTACCAGTATTTCCTGCCCTTGCTCAGCCGAATACGCGATAACTTTTCCTTTTTTAAAGGTCAACGTGAATTTATCAATCAAATTCCCATGATAATTGAGCGGTTTTGAACTGACAACCGTTCCATTCACACTATCTGCTTTTGGCATACTATAAACTTCTTCCGTTGGCATATTCGCTACAAACGGTCTTTTATCTGGTGTCAGCTCGGCGCCGCTGATCCAAAGATGTCCATCGGGAAGTTCAATTTTTAGATCTGTACCGGCAGCATTCTTATAATGCAAATATTTAAAATCATACTGATTCATGAAATCTTTTGCTTTTTCAAGATTGGCTAAATGTTTCTCCCAATTTTTCACAGGATCACTTTCAGCATCAATCCGCACCGTTTGAAAAATAGTCTGCCAAAGTTTATCCACAGCCTCTGTGGTTTGCATTTCGGGAAAAACCTTTCCCGCCCAAGCAACTGTTGGAATTGAAACAACACACCAAGCATTCTGGTTGCTCATCATCCGTTCTCGATATTCTTTCAACGCTGTACTGCTAGATTTTTGAGCTCTGGCCATACGCTCTGCATTCACAGCCTTAAAGATTTCTGGATCTGACGCGGCAATGGAAATAAACGCTGCATCTTGTTTGGCATAACCAATATACAACTGCTTTCGCCATTCAGGAAAAGCATCAAAAACCTCTTCCGGTGCCATCGTAAACTTGATTTTTTCGAGTTTTTCGTCATTCCAGCTTACAATAACCTCTTTTGCCCCAGCGCTATAAGCCGTCGTCGCTAAGAGTCTTGTAAACTGAGCACATTCGATAGGTGAATTGATCACCAGCAGTTGATCTTTTTTTAAATTGACACCTGTATGAATAACCAGGCGAGCATATTTTTCTAATTTATTTTGCACACAAAACACCTCCAAGATATAACATTCTTCTTTGATTATTGTATCATATCCCAAGCAATAGCGAAAATCAAAATTCCCCGTTTGCCATAACGATCGATCTATATTATAATAATGCATATATTTTTAATATGAAAAGAAGGTTTTTACTATGACAGATATCTATACCTGTGCTAAAAAACATTATGATTGGGCTGTAAATTTACGCCGCTATTTTCATGTTCATCCCGAACTCAGTGGTCAAGAATACAAAACCCAAGAAAAAATATGTCAGGAATTACAACTGCTTGGAGTTCCTTTTTATAAAGCGGCTAAAACAGGAGTCATCGCTGAAATCAAAGGGGGCAAACCGGGAAAAACCATTGCCATTCGCACTGATATTGATGCACTGCCATTACAAGATGAATGCGGTCAAAGTTATCAGTCACAAAATAAGGGAGCCTGTCACGCCTGCGGGCATGACGGACATATGGCTGTTCTTTTTGGTACCATCCGCATTTTAAACGACTTAAAAGCAGATTTGGCTGGAACGTTTCGTTTTCTCTTTCAGCCCAGCGAAGAAGAATTTCCCAGTGGTGCTGAAGCTTTAATTGAAGCCGGTGCATTAGATGGTATTGATGCCATCATTGGAGCACATATTTGGCAGCCAGTTCCATTAGGTACGATTGGTATTTCTTACGGAAATCTAATGGCTGCACCAGATAAATTCCAGATAAAAATTAAAGGTAAAGGCGGGCATGGTTCGATGCCCGAGCAAACAATTGATCCCATATTGACCGCGGCTCAAATCATCTTAGGTTTAAACACCATTGTCAGCCGCAACATTGATCCGCTTGATCTGGGTGTTGTTTCGGTAGGTTCCATTCACGCTGGGCAGGCATTCAATATTATCCCCGAAACAGCAGTCATTGAAGGTACGGTTCGTTCTTTTTCCGAGAAAATCCAAAAACTAATTTTCAACCGCATCGAAATGATTACGCAGGGAACATGTAATGCCAACGGAGCCACTTACACCATTGATACCGTCACCGAACGTCCCGCCGTCATCAACAACCCCGTTTATGCAAAAGCAATAAAAGATGCCGTGGATCTTTGCGAAAGTAACATTGAAGCTAAAGAGATTCCGCCTGTTATGTCAGGTGAGGATTTTTCCTATTATCTTCATCAAGTACCTGGTGCATTTTTCTTTATCGGTACCGGATCTGCTAAAAGCACCTATCCGCACCACCATCCTAAATTCGATATCGATGAGAAATGTATCCTCTATGGTATGGAAATCATGGCTCGTGCCGCCATTCGCTTAGCAAACACCTAATAAAAAAGGGTTGACCGGAAAATCCGGTCAACCTTTTTTTTATATAACTTTTCCGATCATCTCCTATAACTAAGAGATTTTTGTTTTGCTTATTTTTCTGGTTTACCCTAACGATTTTAGCCATTCCCCCTTTCAATGAAAAAATTGAAAGTTAATGATTTCATTCAATCAGAGTTCGAATCATATCCGTACGGCTAATCATTCCGACCAGATTGCCGGTTTTGACTACCGGGATGCGCTTGATATGATATTCAATCATCAATTTCCCAACTTCACTAATATCAACATCGTCCTCGACAACAATGACTTTTTTCGTCATAATTTCCTCCGCCGAAAAAGCAATCATTTTTCTAAAATCTTCATTATATTGTTTTAAACCACGATAATACACAATTGCCCCTAAAATATTGAGTGCATCAGGAATTCTTGGCACAACTTCTTTGTGCAGAAGATCACCTTCGCTGACAATTCCCAACAATGTGCCATCAGGCGCCACTACTGGTACACCAGAAATCCTATTTTCCACAAGTACCTTAGCAAGCTCTTGAATTGTCGTTTTTGGACCTACTGTTATCAAATTATCGGCCATAATATCTCGTGCTTTCATAAAGAACACCCCATTTTACTAGGCTCGTATTAACCTTTAAAGCTTTTTGATTATTTCGTTAATATACTAATTCTATTTTTAAAATCAATCTCCTGCTAAAAGCAGCCGTTTTAAATTTATTTATGATTATATTTTTTATTACACTGCTTCATTTAAAAAGCAGGATTTTTTTCTTTTATCTATAATTTATAATTATATCACTAGCAGAGTAAGTCGTTGTGCGTCAAGTGTCAGATGAACGGGGAGTTGACATCTGAACGAAAAGCTAAGAGCTTGCGGTACAGCCACTGCATCCCGCTGTTACATTATAGAGAACATCTCTCTTATGTAGCAACGTCGCTATTAAAATTACATAGGGAGGTGTTTTTTTGTTTTCTTCTAAAACAAAAGCCGTAGTTTTTAGCGGTGTCTTTATCGCCTTAACGGTAATTCTCACGCATGTTTTTGCCATCCAGACACCATTTTTACGCATCAGCTTTGGTTTCTTACCCATTGCTGTATTTGCCATGTTATTTGGTCCATGGAAAGCAGGTCTAATGTCCGCAACAGCTGATATATTAGGTGGTATGATTTTTTCTTCTGGTCTTTTTTTCCCAGGATTTACATTGAGTGCTTTCCTTGCTGGTATCATTTATGGCTATTTTTTCTATAAGAAAAAAATTACGATTAAAACACTTTTTCTCGCCAGCAGTCTGATTTTATTATTCATTGATCTGGGACTCAATACAATTTGGCTTAGCATACTATACAATAAAGCTGCTGAAGCGATTATAGTAAGTCGTGCCATAAAGTCATTACTGATGCTCCCGATTCATATTTTTCTACTCTATATGGTTCACAAGCCATTATTATTGTACTATAAACCGCTAAAATAAAAGAAATGGAGATTCCTGCAATTTTACAGGAATCTCCATTTCTTTTTATAATTTATCAACTGAGTAAATTTCACATTTATGGCTCCATATAAATCAAGGGTCCTAATGGCTAAAAAAAGGACTTCACCCCTAAACCTGCCGAAATAATCAAGTGACCAAACAATCAAACCCGGCAGGGCGAAAGGT
>Ga0302200_10003577_pt1 | contig 13004 bp, 11 predicted proteins | sample II_Bog_N3_1_FD_194585 | JGI IMG/M metagenome (GOLD analysis project Ga0302200, IMG submission 194585) | Peat permafrost microbial communities from Stordalen Mire near Abisko, Sweden - II_Bog_N3_1 | ecosystem: Environmental > Terrestrial > Soil > Wetlands > Peat | place: Sweden: Abisko... | reverse complement strand
ACCAATTAAAGGAATAGCTGAAAATAAGTTAGTAATTACAGTAGCACCCCAAAAACTCATTTGTCCCCAAGGTAAAACATAACCCATAAAAGCAGTAGCCATCATTAAAATAAAAATTAAAACACCTGAACACCATAAATGTTCTCTAGGTGTTATATAAGAACCGTAATATAAACCTCTAAACATATGTGTATAAACTACAATAAAAAAAAAAGATGCACCATTTGCATGAGTATATCTAATTAACCAACCGTAATTTACATCTCTCATTATATGCTCAACACTATTAAAGGCTAAATCAATATGAGGAGTATAATGCATTGCTAAAAAAATCCCAGTTAATATTTGCACTACTAACATTAAACCTGCTAAAGATCCAAAACCAAAATAATAATTTTGATTTATAGGTGTAGGATAATCTACTAAATGATTATTTACAACTGATAATAATGAATTTTTTATCCATCTCATATATTATAATAAAATAAAAAGTAAAACCTATAATAAAAATATATTTAATAATTTAATTATTTTTTCTATTCCAAGGACTATTAAATTCAAATAATCTATATTTTTGAGATAAATGAATAGGTTCATATACTACTCTTTTTTTTAATTCATTATAATATACTTCTAAATAACCGCTTAATGGAAAATCTTTTCTTAAAGGATAACCTTCAAAACCATAATCAGTTAAAATTCTACGTAAATCAGGATGATTTACAAAAAAGATACCAAACATATCCCAAACTTCACGCTCCCACCAAGATGCGCCTTTATATATATTAGTTATAGAATCTATGGATTGTAATTCATTAATTATAATTTTTATTCTAATTCTAGTATTAAATCTAATACTTAATAAATTATAAATAACTTCAAATCTATTTAATCTATTTAAATAATCAACAGCACAAATATCTGAAATAACCTTATATTGGCAATTAGTATGATATTTTAAGAAAAAAAAAATAGGTATCATTTTATTAGCTGGTATATTTAATGATAATTCTTTTTTATTTAAGGTATAATTAATTATTGGAAGTGTTTTTAATAAATATTGACTATATTTTGTATTTAATGTCATAATTTTAAAAATTAAACGAGAAAAGTGGGACTCGAACCCACAACCTACAGTTTTGGAGACCATCATTCTACCAATTGAAATATTTTCTCTTATCGGGAGAATGAGATTCGAACTCATGATCTCCTGTTCCCAAAACAGGTACATTAACCAAACTATGCTACCTCCCGTATTTAATGATGATAGGACTTGAACCTATAACATTAGGATTATGATTCCTACGTTCTACCAATTAAACTACATCATCATTTTTTATTTAAAAAGGTCGAAGTGGGATTTGAACCCACGAGTTATTAAAAATAACTGATGGTTTAGCAAACCACTGCCTTAAACCACTTAGCTATTCGACCATTTATAAAATAATATAAATATTATTTTATATAATTTTATTTCAATTTAAATTAAAATGCGAATAAAATTAAGAAAGCAATCATTAAAGAAAATAATGCAATTGCTTCAGTTAACGCGAAACCTAAAATAGCAGCTCTCATTAGTTCTTGTTGTAAAGAAGGATTTCTAGAAATACCTAAAATTAAAGAACCAAAAACATTACCAATACCTACTCCAGCACCAGCTAATCCAATAGTAGCTAAACCAGCACCTAAAAATTTTGCAGCTTGTAATAACATAAAAATTAATTATATAGTTTTAATTTTCCATGATTCAAAAATTTATACATATAAAATAAAATACAACCTCTAGGACTCGAACCTAGATAATGTAGCTTAGAAGGCTAAGACTCTACCAATTAAGTTAAGGCTGTATTTTTTATTTTATTTTTGTTTAATATTATAAACGGCATTTAAATAATCTCTAGATAATTGTTTATATAAATTTTTAGTTAAAAATTTTTTATTTTTTTTTTCTTTAATAGTTAAAGTAACCGCACCTATTAAAGCAATTAATAAAATTAATCCGGCAGCTAAAATAAAAAAAGCATTATAAGTATATAAAATTTGTCCTAAAGTTTCTATATTTGTTATTAAATCTATTTTTAAATGCCATTGATTATGATAATAAGGAAAATTTTCATAAGCAGGTGAATATCTTAAAGTCCAAGCCTCACATAATCTAGAATATGTACCCATTACTAAATTTTTATGTATAAAATATTGATAAGAAGTAAATGATTTACTAAATATAGTAAAAGTTTCAATAAAAAAAATAAAACTTATTAAGAAAATTATAGGTAAATAACCATAATTATTATTTTTATTTTCAATTTTTTTAATATCTAGCATCATAACAACGAATAGAAATAAAACGGTAATAGCGCCTACATAAATAATAATTAACATTATAGCTAAAAATTCTACTTCAGCAACTAATAATAAACCAGTCATATTTGTAAAAACTAAGATTAAAAAAAATACAGAATAAACTGTATTTTTAGAATATATAACAAATATAGCCGAAGTTAAGGCTATACTTGAAAATAAAAAAAAAAAAAAAACTTCATGATTGATAAAAAACATTTTTATTAAAAAAAATAATATAATATAAAAATAAGAGAGAACAAAAACAACTCTCTTATATAATAAAATTTTTTTTAAAAATTAAATTTATTAATTTTTACCAACAATTTTTAAATTACTTCCGGTTATTTTTAGTATAAGTGGTTTATCTTTAGCTTTTATATTATATCATTTTAATTTTAAATTTTTTTATCAACTTAAGATTTCTAAAATAGGTTTATTTTTTTATAATTTTTTAAACAAAAAATGGTTTTTTGATAAAATTTATTATGAATTTATTAATCAAAATATTTTACAAATAAGTTATAATACTACTTATAAATTAATTGATAAAGGTATTATTGAATTTTTTGGACCTTATGGTTTATTACATTTATTTTCAAATTGGAGTAAAAAAATAATTTTTTTACAAACAGGTTATATTTATCATTATTCTCTGTTAATTTTCTTAAGTTTAATATTTTTAATTGGTTTATTATTAATATCCATATATATTAATGCTATAAACTTTATTTTTTTAATATTTACTTTTTTTTTTTTTTTAAAAAAATTTAATTAATAAAAATATATATATTTTTTATAAAATATATATATATCTTAAAAAACGAATATTTATATATTTTTATAAAATTATTTGTTTTAATTTTATTTATATTTTTATTTTATTAGTGTAATATATATATATATTATTTTTTAATTTAAAAAAATTTATAAAATCTGAAACTATTTTAAATTCATGTATAAAAAAAAAATTTATTTAAATACTTTGTAAAAAAGGGAATTAAAATTTAAATTAAATTATAATTAAATATTACTAAAAAATATATAATTTTATCTTATAATATAAAAGATAAAGTTAATTATAAATAAATTTTTATTTATTTCAATAAAAAATAAAATTAATTTTAAAATTAATTTTTTATTTAATAGAGTTTGATCCTGGCTCAGAATAAATGCTATTGGTATGCTTAACACATGCAAGTCGAATGTTTTTGAAACATGGCAAACGGGTGCGTAACACGTGAATTATCTACCCTTTAATTCAGCATAATTATTTTTAATAAAAATTCTGAATAAAAAATAAAGTTTTAAAAACGTTAAAGGATGAGTTTGCGGAAGATTAGGTAGTTGGTGGTGTAATGGACTACCAAGCCGACGATCTTTAGCTGATTTGAAAGAATGATCAGCCACATTGGGACTGAGACACGGCCCAAACTTTTTTAAAGGCAGCAGTGAGGAATATTGGACAATGGGCGAAAGCTTGATCCAGCAATACCAAGTGAGTGAAGAAGGCTAATAGGTTGTAAAGCTCTTTCATTAAGGAAGAAAAAAGACAGTACTTAAAAAAGAAGTTCCGGCTAATTTCGTGCCAGCAGCCGCGGTAATACGAGAGGAGCGAGCATTATTCGAAATGATTAGGCGTAAAGGGTTTGTAGGTTGTTTTTTAAGTTGAAAAAAAAAGATTAAAGCTTAACTTTATTTATTTTTTCAAAACTGATAAACTAGAGTATAAATAGAGGATAATAGAATTCTTATTGTAAGGATAAAATCTTTTAATAATAAGAGGAATTTTCAAGGCGAAGGCAATTATCTGGGTATATACTGACATTGAGGAACGAAAGCTTGGGGAGCGAACGGGATTAGATACCCCGGTAGTCCATGCTGTAAACGATGAGTGCTCATATTTAGAGAAATTTAGATATTTTAAGAAGCTAACGCGATAAGCACTCCGCCTGAAGAGTATAATCGCAAGATTGAAATTCAAAGGAATTGACGGGAGTCTACACAAGCGGTGGAGCATGTGGTTTAATTCGATAATACGCGCAGAACCTTACCAATTCTTGTAAATATTTTTAAAAAATTTTTTAAAAAATACAGGCGTTGCATGGCTGTCGTCAGCTCGTGTTGTGAGATGTTTGGTTTATTCCCTTAACGAGCGAAACCCCTATTTTTAGTTGCTAATTTATATAAAAGATAGACTCTTTTTATAAATGCACTTTAAAAAAAGTTAATGACATATTAATGGAAATGGGGATTACGTCAAGTCTTCATGGCCCTTATGAATTGGGCTACACACGTGCTACAATGATAAATACAATGAGAGGCAATAATAATAAAAAATTGGAGCAAATCTTTAAAATTTATCTTAGTTCGGATTATGGGCTGCAACTCGCCCATATAAAGTTGGAATCGCTAGTAATCGCAAAACAGCATGTTGCGGTGAATATGTTACTAGACTTTGTACACACCGCCCGTCACATCATGGAAGTTAATTCATTTTAAAGCCGTTTATTTGTGTAATATTATTTTAAAAAAATAATTATTTATTTATTTTATTTATTAAATATAATTTTATATATTGAAATTACTAAGAAGGGTTTAGTAACTGTGATGAAGTCGTAACAAGGTAGTCGTAGGGGAACCTGTGGCTGGAAGAGCTCTGATAAAATTATAAAAATAAATATTACAATATTTATATAATTTAAATTTCATAAATGAATAAAAAACAAAAATAATATAATTTTTTCGTTTTAATTTTATTTATATTTTTATTTTATTAGTAAAAGTATAAAAGTTATATAAAAAAAGCATAGAGGGGATGCCTAGGCATTAATTAATATTTTTAGGACGTAATAAAAACGAAAAGCTATATGGAATAATTATTTATTTATATATATAGATTTCCTAAAGAAAACTTTTTCTTTGTGAAAATTTGAAACGTAGTGAATTGAAATATCTTAGTAACTATTGAAAAAATCAAACGAGATTCCGTGAGTAATGACGAGTGAAAATGGAAAATAGGTTATAAAAAAAGTTTAAAATGATATATATATTCCGAAAAATTTGAAAAAATTTACATTAAAAGGTTATAGTCCTGTAGGATATCATTCATAAAATAATTATTTATTTTATTTTTTTATAAGTAAAAAGAGGTATGTGTAATCTTTTTTGAATATTGGGGGACCACCCTCAAAACCTATAAAATAATTAATGACCGATAGTGAACAAGTACTGTAAAGGAAAGGTGAAATAGAGCTTTCGAGTTTGAAATAATTCTGAAACTCTATGCTAATAATCAATTGGAGCTTTTTTATAAAGTGACAGTGTACCTTTTGCATAATGGGCCAGCAAGTTTATTTTTTTAGCAAGCTTAATTTATTAATAAAATAGGCGTAGAGAAATCAAGTTTTAAAAAGCTTTATTAAGTTATGAAAATAAGACCCGAAACTGAGTGATCTAATTATGAACAGATTGAAGAATAGGTAAAACTATTTGGAGGATCGAACCCACGTATGTGGCATTATACGGGGATGATTTGTGATTAGGGGTGAAAGGCCAATCAAACTCAGAGATAGCTGGTTTTCCGCGAAATCTATTGAAGTAGAGCATTTAAAAATCTTTTTTTGGGGTAGAGCACTCATTAAGCTAGGGGGGTTAAAACCTTACTGAACTTTTAGAAACTCCGAATACAAAAATAAGTATTTAAATAGACAGACATTGGGCGCTAAGGTCCATTGTCGAGAGGGAAACAGCCCAGATTGAACGCTAAGGTCCTTAAATAATTTTCTAAGTGATAAAGGAAGTGAAAAAATAAAGACAACCAATAGGTAGGCTTGGAAGCAGCCATCCTTTAAAGAAAGCGTAATAGCTCATTGGTCTAGTTTTTTTGCACCGAAAATGTATCGGGACTAAAGAAATTTACCGAAGCGTCAAGTTTATTATATTTTTTATAATAAACGGTAGCGGAACATTCTGTATGTTGCTAAAGATATGTTGTTAAATATATTGAAGATATCAGAATAGAAAATGCTGGCATTAGTAACAAAAAATAATGACAAGAATCATTATCACCGAAAATCCAAGGGTTTCTATGTTAAGATTAACTACATAGAGTTAGACGGCCCCTAAGCAGAACTTGACGAAAGCAAGCTGTGATGGGAAAATTTTAAAATTAAATTTCTAATAAAAAGCGACAAAATAGCAATATTTTCAAGAAACAACTTTTTTTAATAAATATAAATAATATAAAACTATACTAGAATTCTTTTAATAAGAATAAAAGTCAATTTAATTTTATGTCAAAATAATTAAAAAGTCCAACTAGTTTTAAAAAAGTATTTTACTTATTAATGTTTATATTATTTATATTAAAACAACCGTACTCTAAACCAACACAGGTGGATAGGTCGAGTAGACCAAGGTGTATGAGATAATTATGTTGAAGGAACTCGGCAAAATGACTCTGTAACTTCGGGAGAAAGAGTACCTAATTTAAATAGACATTTATATTAGGTGGCACAGAATTGGGGGTTGCGACTGTTTAATAAAAACACAGGACTCTGCTAAATCGTAAGATGATGTATAGGGTCTGACACCTGCCCGGTGCTGGAAGATTAATAGGAGATGTTTGCGCATTGAATGAAAGTCCCAGTAAACGGCGGCCGTAACTCTGACGGTCCTAAGGTAGCGAAATTCCTTGTCGGGTAAGTTCCGACCTGCATGAATGGTGTAACGACATCCCCGCTGTCTCCAACATAAACTCAGTGAATTTGAATTATCCGTGAAGATGCGGATTCTCTATAGTTAGACGGAAAGACCCCGTGAACCTTTACTACATCTTTATATTGTTATCTTATAAAATATGTGTAGAATAAGTGGTAATCTTAGACCTTCACGCTAGTGAACTGTTTAGATTTCTTTGAAATACCACTCTTATTATTATAAATAACTAATATTTCTTATGAAATAGACCATGTATGGTTGGTAGTTTGACTGGGGCGGTCACCTCCCAAAGAGTAACGGAGGTGTACAAAGGTAAGCTCAAATTGGCTATATATCAATTGTGGAATGTAATGGTACAAGCTTGCTTGACTGTAAGATAGACATATCAAACAGGGACGAAAGTCGGTCATAGTGATCCGATAATTCTTTGTGGAAAGATTATCGCTCAACGGATAAAAGGTACTCCGGGGATAACAGGCTGATGACTCCTAAGAGCTCCTATCGACGGAGTCGTTTGGCACCTCGATGTCGACTCATCACATCCTGGAGCTGAAGAAGGTTCCAAGGGTTCGGCTGTTCGCCGATTAAAGTGGTACGTGAGTTGGGTTTAGAACGTCGTGAGACAGTTTGGATCCTATCTTCTATAGATATTTTGAAAAATGAAAGACTCTAATTCTAGTACGAGAGGACCGAAGAGGATAAATCTCTGGTGTATCGGTTGTTCTATATGGGCAACGCCGAGTAGCTAAATTTATATTGGATAATTGCTGAAAGCATCTAAGCAAGAAGCCGTTCTTAAAATTTTTTCATAAAATTGTTTTAGACTAAAACTTTGATAGGTGAAAAGTGTAAATATTGTAAAATATGTAGCTTATTCATACTAAATATTTTTAAAATAATATATTTAAAATATATTATTTAATTTAAAAAACGTTAATTAATTAATTTTAAAATTAATAATGTCGAAATTTATTCCCTTAAATGGAAATACCAAAAATAATTTTGGGTCCATTATTAATTAAATTATTTATTTAATAATAAATATTTATTTTTTTTTTTTTTTAGAAAAATTAGAATTATCATCTTTATCTAATAAATTGACAGTGGTATTAAATTTAATATTATATCTTAATTTTTGAACTTCAATATAAATATCATCTCGTTTAACAATACTTTTACTTTTATTATTTAGAGTACTTAAAATTTCATTTAAAATATTTTTTAAAAAATTTGTTTTTCTTTTTCTAGAAAAAGATAACATCCAATTAATTGCATCTTTTATTTGTTTTTCTTTATTTAAAAACATTAAAAAATATTTATTTTTTCTTTTACGAGTTCTTCTTTTACTTACAGGTACATTTATTAATTTTAATTTAGGTGCTAAAATATCAATTGTTTTTATTAATATAAATAAAGGTTTTTGTTTTGTTTTTTTCCTTAATTCTATTAAAATATTATTATAAAGATTCTCAGCTATACTTTTTTTACCTTTTTTTAATAACATTTTAATAAATAAATTTCTTATAAGATTATTTTGGTCGTTTAGTTCCATATTTTGATCTTGAAGTTTTTCGAGTTAAAACACCTGTTAAATCATATTTACCACGAATAATATGATATTTAACACCTGGTAAATCTTGCACCCTACCACCTCTTATTAAAACAACCGAATGTTCTTGTAATGTATGACCAATACCAGGTATATAACAAATAACAGAATATTCATTAGTTAATTTAACTTTTGCTACTTTTCTTAAAGCAGAATTAGGTTTTTTAGGTGTTTTTATATATACTTTTGTACATACACCCTTTTTTTGAGGACATTTTTGAAGTGCTGGACTTTTATTTATTTTTTTTTTTTTTAAACGTTTTTGTTTTTGTAAAAATAATTGATTAATAGTTGTCATAAAAAAATAGTATAATATAATATAGTATATAAATGGGTAATAACGGATTTGAACCGCTAACATTTTCGGTGTAAACGAAATACTCTGCCAATTGAGTTAATTACCCTTTTAATATAATTATGGGCCTAAGTAGATTCGAACTACTGACTTTACACTTATCAGGCGTATACTCTAACCAACTGAGTTATAGGCCCTTTATTTATACCAATTTTAGAGTAAAAGGATTCGAACCTTTGATTTTCCATACCAAAAACGGATGCCTTACCACTTGGCCATACTCTAAAAAATATGCTTAGAAAGATTTGAACTTTCATCTAATAGATCCGCAATCTAAGGCTTTATCCTATTAAGCTATAAGCATATTTAATTTTTTTTAATTTTTGTTTTCAATAAAGTATTTTGAGGTATTATTTTTTTAATAATAATTAAAAAATATATTAAAATATATAAATTATTATTTAATATATAAAAAGTTTGTTTATAATAATTATAATTAAAATGTTCTCTTGACTTTTTATATACATGTGGTGATCTTAATACTGTATATATTGTATTTTTTTTTTTTTGAGATATATTTCCTTTTATTATTATATTTTTATTTTTTAAAAATTGTTTTATTTTAAATAAATATGTTTTAATATTTTTTAAATTTTGTAAAGATTTAATAGTTAATTTTAATGTATACATAATTATAATATATATATATGATTAATTTGTCTAGAGGCGGACTCGAACCACCGACACAAAGATTTTCAGTCTTTTACTCTAACCAACTGAGCTATCTAAACTTTATAATTATATTAATAAATATAAATATAATTTATTTAAATTTATTAATATAAAATTTGGATATAAAAAAAATAATAATAAAAATTGTGTATTTATTATTAATATAATACCATTTATTTTAGAAATTTGATCTATAAATAATTTTTTAGAAATTTTTTCAAAAAAAATAATTTTTATCATTCTTAGATAATAAAAAGAACTTAATATACTAACTAATATACTAAAAAAAATTAATCCGTAATATTTAGCTTTAATTGCAGTAATAAATAAAAATAATTTAGAAAAAAAACCAGCTAAAGGTGGTATACCTGACATAGAAAAAACATTTAATATAATAATAAAAGCTAATATTTTATTATATGAAAATAGATTTGATAAATCAGTTAAATATTTAATTGGTTTTTTATTTATATTTAAAGATAAATATGAAGTCCATAAATTAATACTCATAATTATATAAATAATCATATATAATAAAATATAAGGAATTGAATCCAATAAATTTGATGTAAACCCTATTAATATAAAACCTACATGACTTATAGAACTATATGCTAATAATCTTTTAATTTTTTTTTGTTGCAGCGCGGCTAATGAACCTATAAACATAGATAATACCGCACTTACATAAAAAATAATTTCAAAAAAAGATGAAATATCAATTAATATATCAAATACGAATCGAATTAGAATACCTACAAAGGCTATTTTAGGTACAATAGCAAAAAAAGCAGTAATATTATTAGGTGCACCTTCATAAACATCCGGTAACCAAAAATGAAAAGGAGCAGCACCTATTTTAAAAAATAAACCAATAAATATAAATAAAAATCCATTTAAAGCTCCTATAATTAAATCTATATTTTCAATATAATATATATTAGATAATATTAAAAAAATATTTCCAAAATTTAAAGAACCAAATACACCATAAATTAAAGATGAGCCAAAAAGAATAAAACTGGAAGCTATAGAACCTAAAATAAAATATTTTAAAGAGGCCTCAACAGCTAAAGCTGATTTACGTTTTGATGCTGTTAATATATAAAAAGATAAACTTTGTAATTCAACAGCTAAATACAAAGTAATAAAATTAAATGAAGATACTAATAACATTAAACCTAATAATGAAATTAATATTAAAATATTAATTTCAAATGAAAACATTTTTTGTTTTATTATATAATTTGTTTGAATAATATAACATAAAATAGTACAAATAATTAAAATACTTTTAATAAATTGAGTTAAATTATCTGTAAATAATGCTCCATTCATTAAAGTTATTGATGTGTTTTGTATATTGAACATTAATAATAATGTTATTAATAATAAAAAAATAATTAAATTATTAATTATTTTTATTATTAATATTTTTTTATTATTAAAATTTCTATAAAAAGTACCAAATAATAAAAAAAATAAAATAATTAATGTTATAAAAAATTCGGGGATTAATAATTCAAAGTTATTATAAAAAATTGATTGTAGAATCATAATTAAAAATTAAAATCTATTTATAAATTATATTAAAATAGACTTTACTATATAAAATTAACTTTTTTTGTATTTTAAATCAAATAAATAAATAAATAAATATTAAACTACGTATTTTAAATAAATAATATAAATATAAATTTATATTATTTATTTAAAAATTGATTAGTAAATTCGGTAGCTAAACTACGTAATTTAGTTTCTAAATCTTTACTAATTTCTTTTTTAGTTGCAATTTCTATTAAAATATCATTATGATTATTTTTAATAAATTGTAACCAAGCAGTTTCAAATTGTCCTATTTTTTTAACTTCAATTTTATCTAAAAAACCTCTAACACCTAAAAAAATAATAACAATTTGATCTTCAACATTTAAAGGTACATTTAATCCTTGTTTTAACATCTCAGTTAAACGAACCCCTCTATGTAATTGTTGTTGAGTAGCAGCATCTAAATCTGAACCAAATTGAGAAAAAGCTTGTACTTCTCTAAATTGTGCTAATTCTAATTTCATAGAACCTGCAATTTGTTTCATAGCTTTAATTTGTGCTGAAGAACCAACACGACTTACAGATAAACCTACACTAATTGCTGGTCTTTGACCTTGATTAAATAATATATTATATTATTTATTATCTTCTTCTACCACTATAATGTAAAATATAACAAATCATAGCTTCAATTTTTGATTTTGACATATCAACCCAATCATAGCTATTTATAAATTTTTCACTCTCTTTCATAATGTGTGGTAATCTTTTATAGAAAGTCATATCATGAGTTACATTCCATTCTTTATCCACAGCATTATTAAATAATTGTGATACTTTTTCAATAGTATAATTATGATCTTTAATTCCAACCAAATTAGAAGCTACTTCACCTGCAACGGCAGTTTTTGCAGCAGCGGCAGTTTTTGCAGCAGCGGCAGTTTTTGCAGCAGCGGCAGTTTTTGCAGCAGCGGCAGTTTTTGCAGCAACAACAGTTTTTGCGGCAGCAGCAGTTTTTGCGGCAGCAGCAGTTTTAGCAACAGCAGTACCAGCAACAGCAGTACCAGCAATAGCAATGTCAGCAGCAGGAATATCAAAACTGCTATTAATAAAATTTAGTTCTTCAGCTGTAAAATCACTTGAATTTGAACCATTGTTAAAATAATAAAACATAAAACTTGTTATGAATATACAAACAAAACTTATAAAAAGTTTATTAGAAAAAGTAGAATTTTCTTTTTTATCAATAGAAAGTTCATCTGGGCTAAAAATACCAAAATTTTTATTAAGGAACTCATTATTTTCTTTACTAAAATATAATTCAAATATGTTATCAGAAATATACTTAATAATTTCAAAGGGGTCCTTTAATAACCAAATTAAACTATGATAATTAATAAAAAAAAAAATAGAAATAAAAAATTTAATAATAAAATTAAATTTTTTAGAGGTAAAAAATTGTAAAAATCGAGATAACATTTATAATAATTAAAAAATAAATTAAATTTTTATATTTTTTATTTGAAACAAATAATTAATATATATTATTAATTTATTTTATATATAATATAAATAAATTTTATATTTTTTATTATATAAAATTTATTTATTTATCCAAGGATTATTGTCATTCACTTTTTCGCCTTTAGTTAAAGTAATATAAATAATATAAAAGAAAAATAAAGAAGCGAATAATGACACATATGAACCAAAAGATGATAAAGCATTCCAACCAGAATATGCATCAGGAAAATCCGG
>Ga0302200_10003574_pt1 | contig 13010 bp, 13 predicted proteins | sample II_Bog_N3_1_FD_194585 | JGI IMG/M metagenome (GOLD analysis project Ga0302200, IMG submission 194585) | Peat permafrost microbial communities from Stordalen Mire near Abisko, Sweden - II_Bog_N3_1 | ecosystem: Environmental > Terrestrial > Soil > Wetlands > Peat | place: Sweden: Abisko... | reverse complement strand
TCAAGCTCACGTTCCCACGCTGGCGCGGTAAACAATCGGCCAGCCGCAGATATTGATGCTCATTGATTTCCACCCGCCCATTTTAACCAAATACACGCCTGAGTCAATTAGTGTTAACACGCCCTAAAAGAACTATCGGTGCATCAAATAGAACCATCGGCGCATCGGTTGGGATGCAATTACCCGCCAAATCTGTCCGACATCGCATCAATTTGATGCAATTGCCCGCCGTTTTGATCCGACATCGCGTCGTTTTGATGCGATTGCCCGCTATTTTTGTCCGACATTGTATCCCAACCGATGCAACGATGCGTCAAATTGACGCATCGATGGTTCTCCGCGATGCGACGATGGTTGAAAAGGACGCAACCGTGCATCAAACACTATCAGGCAGGCACCACCGGGAACCGGACGGCGCGCACGGAGTGTCGCGCCCTACCATCAAACCGGTTTTTTTCGTCAATCGAGGTGGAACTGTCTAAAAATCGCCAGATTTGGCAAAAAGCAGGATTTTTAAGAGAAAATGGGCAGGCCGTTTGCCAAAATACCCTGTCTGTTTGGCAAACAGACAGGTCTAAATGCCATTCGGACAGGTCTGGATTCAAATCAGAACGGGTATTTTGCCATTCTACCGAGGTCGTTTACCAAAATACCCCGGTAGAATGTGAAACGACCTGCCGGAAATGCCATTCTACCGAGGTCGAATGGCAATCTACCTCGGTCGTTTGGTAAACTACCTCGGTAGATTAATAGAATACCCCGGTAGTTTGTCAAACGACCGGTTCCTTTTGGCGGGCGGCAAGGTGCTTTTTCCAAAGCCGGCTGGTAGTTCTTGCTTCTTCCGCAGCCGAGACACGCAAGAATGCCTGCCCCGCCAAAACTTAACCTTACCCGCCAAACAAGGCCACCGGCAGCGGGCTGCCGCAATAGATGCACCGGGAGAACTTGGCGGAGTTGAGCCGCTGGCACTGGGGACAGGCCGTGGGCGGGGCTTTGGCGGCCTTGCCGTCCAGCCGGCCGTCGCGCAGGTCAATCGCCTTCACCGCGTCCGCCAGTTGTTCGTCGGTGTAGCCGTGCTCCTGTTTCAGAAAACCCCACAGCGCCTCGGTGAGCATGAGCAGCCGGTCAACGTCGTGGCGCAGCAGTTCGGTCTCGGTCATGGCCGCGCGCGCGCTGGCCTGCGCGCTGCTGGCATCGGCTTGCGCCGCCGACGTGGCGGCTTGGGAATAAAGTGCGCCGTAAGAGGTAAACATAAATTCAGACAGGCGCGCCCGGGTTCAATGAACCTCCGGCTCGACCCACTTGTTGTGTTCCTTGATGAGGTCCACGAGACGCTCGACGGCCTCGGCCTCCGGGATGTTGAACTTGATGGCCTGCTTGCCGACGTAGAGGTTGATCTTGTTCGGCGCGCCACCCACGTAGCCAAAGTCGGCATCCGCCATCTCGCCGGGGCCGTTCACGATGCATCCCATGATGGCAATCTTCACGCCCTTGAGATGCTCCGTCCGCGCCTTGATGCGCGCGGTGACGGTCTGGAGATTGAACAGCGTCCGGCCGCAGCTCGGGCACGCGACGTAATCCGTCTTGAACGAACGGCAGCCCGCCGCCTGCAAAATGTTATACGCCAGCCGCAGCGACAAGCCCGCGCCGCTCTCGCCGCGAACCAAAATCGCGTCGCCAATGCCATCCGCCAGCAGCGCGCCAATGACCACGCCCGCCTGCAACAGCGCGATGTTCGGCAGCAAGGGAACCGGCTCGAAATTGATGCAGTCCTTGAGCAGGATGGGATTGTTGCGCCCGAGCCGCTTGAGCTTCGCCGCAAGCAGGCGGAACGCGGTGATGGCCGGCAAGGCCACGCCGTCCTTGACGGTGACAAGCTGCGTCTCGCAGTTGATCTCGAAATCCTGCGTGGGGTCAATCTCCGCGATGTTCAAGTCTTCATAGACCGCTTCGGGGCGCACGTCGTCCTTGGGGCGAATCTTCGGCGCGACCTTGTCCCACGTCGCGCGCGTCACGACCACGCGGATGAGCTGTTCGCCGCCGCACTTGATGGTTTCGTTGAGCGGAATCTCCGGCGTGGCCCGCTTCTCGAAATGAAAAGGGTCAAACGGAAATTCGGAGTGCGGAATGCGGATTGCGGAGTTGGAAAGCTTAGGAATGAGCGAGAGCAGCTCGCGGCAGACGGGTATCTCATGCGGCGAATCTTCCGTGAGCGAGACGCGGATGGTGTCGCCCAAACCGTCGCACAACAGCGAACCAATGCCGATGGCCGACTTGATGCGTCCGTCCTCGCCCTCGCCAGCCTCGGTGACGCCCAAATGGATCGGATAGTTCCAATCCGCACCCAAGTCATTCAACCGCGCGACCAGGAGTCGGTAGCATTCGATCATCACCTTCGGGTTGCTCGACTTCATGGAGAACTTGAAGTTGTGGAAGTCGTGCTGGCGGCAGATGTGGGCGAACTCCAGCGCGCTCTCAATCATCCCCAGCGGCGAATCGCCGAAGCGGTTCATGATGCGGTCGGAGAGCGAGCCGTGGTTGGTGCCGATGCGGATGGCGCGCTTGAGGCGCTTGCACTCGAGGACGAGCGGCGTGAACTTTTCCTCAATGCGCTTCAGCTCGGCGGCATACTGCTCGTCCGTGTATTCCTTGATGGCGAACTTTTTGGTGTCGGCGTAATTGCCGGGGTTCACGCGAATGACCTCCACCCACTTCACCGCTTCCAGCGCGGCTTCGGGCTTGAAATGGATGTCGGCAACAATCGGCACGAGGCAATTCTTCGCGCGCAATTCGGCGACGATGTTCTGGAGATTGGCCGCGTCCTTCACCGTCGGCGCGGTGATGCGGACGATTTGGCAGCCGACGGCGACAAGGTCAAGCGTCTGCTTCACGCAGGCGGCGGTGTCCATCGTGTCGCAGGTGATCATGGACTGCACGACGACGGGATGATCGCCGCCGCCGATGACGCCGCCGTGCGCGGGGTCGCCAATGACAATCTCGCGGGTTTTCCGGCGTTGAAAGAAATACGGGGATTCGCAGTAACGCATAAAGTTAAATCATTTTGGCGCGGCAAAGACGATGGGCACGTCGCGGTCGGCGTGCGCGCTGCGCAGCCAGTCGCCGGTGTCGAAGAACGCGATGTAAACCATGAAGGTGATGAGCAGCGCGGCAAAGGCGGTCTGGATGCGCTCCAGAATCTTCGCATGCACCGGCCGTCGGCGAATCCATTCGATGAGCGAGAGCGTGATGTGCCCGCCATCCAGCACCGGCAGCGGGAGCATATTCAGCAGCGCGAGATTCACGTTGAGGATGACGCTGAACCACAGCACGCGCCGCCAGCCGTCCTCGTCCTGAAACAGATTGCTATAGACGCGGATGATCATCACCGCGCCGCCGAGCTGCTGCACACCAATCTCGCTATGTGAGAACAGCGCGCCGAAGGTGTTAAAGATTTGTCCCGCGCTGGCCTGGAGCTGTTCCGCCGGGCTGGGATAGACGAGCGTCTTGTTCGTGTCACCCTGCCAGGCCGTGATGCCGAGGAGTGGATAGGCATTGGTCGGCTGTAGCGGCTTCACCGGCAGGATGGCGCGGTCGAACTGTTCGCCGCCGCGACGGATGGTAAGCGTGATTGGTTTCACCACACCGTTGCTCATCTCTTCCTGCGCGGAGTCCACGGCGAACGGGCTGTAAATCTTTTGGCCGTCCAACGCCAAAATCTCATCGCCCGGCTTGAGGCCGGCCATGGCGGCGGGACTGTTCGTGGCGATTTCGGCGATGTCCGCCTTGGCGGCGGACGTGATGAGAATCTTCCGCAGCGCGCGGCGCTCATACCAGTGCGTCTTCGCGTGAAACGGCACGGCGTAAACCGTCGATTCTTTGCCGTCGCGCAGATACTTGATGGCGACGTTCGTGCCGGTGCTGGTGACGACGCGCCACGTCACGCTGTCGGACGTGGTCGGCGCGAAATGATGCACCGGATGGCCGTCCACTTCGAGAATCGTGTCGCCGGGCAACAGTCCGGCCTTGGCGGCGGGGCCGGTCGGGTCAATCCAGCCGACGGTCGTAGAATTATCCGCCTCCACGCTCGGCTTGCCAACCTGCCAGACGACGACGGCAAAAACAAACGCCAGCAGAAAGCTGAACAGCGGCCCGGCGAACGCCACGATGATCTTGTCGAGCGGCGAGACGGGCGGCAAAGTTTCGGCCAGGTGTTCCATTTCGGCCTTGTCGCCGCCGACGCGATCCGACCAGGGTTCAACGATTTTCTTTTCCGGCTGACCGCTTTTGCCCTCGATGGTTTCCATCGTGGCCATCTGCGGCAGCGAAACGTAGCCGCCGGCGGGAATCCAGCCCAGCGCGTATTCCACGCCGCCGATTTTCTTTTTCCAAAGCGGCTTGCCGAACCAGATGGCGAAGCGCTCGACCTTGAGCCCGCGCCACTTGGCGGCGAGGAAATGGCCGAGCTCATGGACGCCGATGAGCAGGTTGAACAGCAGCACCACTTCCAGCGCCACGAGGATATATCGTAAAATTGTCATGTCGAAACGGGGAAATAATAACCGCGAAATGATTTATCGCAATCATAGAGCGCAGGGAACGGCAAACCGTTCAAATCCGGAAAGCCGGCCGGAACAAGGGATCTCACAACCCGGCGACCGCCTCAAGCCGGCGGGGCCTTGAAAAATCCTGCTGGACGGCCACGCGCGGCAGTCATAGGCTGGGAACATGAAATCAGCGGCCCGCTGGAACCACCGGATGGCCGCCGTCCATCAAATACCATGAACCTCCTCAACACCTTCATATTCTACCCGCACATTTCGAACTGGATTGCCTGCCTCACCTTTTTTGCGGCCTTTGTGCTGACCTTGGTGCCCAATGCCAAAAGAGTGAAGTCCGCAGCGGTGCTGTATTGTTTTGGTCTCCTGGCCCGGCTCATTTACCTCGCGGTTTATAATTTCAGCGTGGTCACTTCGGGCAGCAACGGTTCGTCGGCCGATGTGCATCCGACGATGGCCATTGTTTGCTCGGTTTGGGCGTTGGTTTATGCGACCGCCGCCGTCTGGCTGCTTTGGCCATCCATACCGCAGGCGCGCGCCCTGTTTCTGGGCAAGCTGCTGCATCTGGTGATTCTGCCGCCGTTGGTGCTTTGGCTTTCGATTGGTCTGGTGAACCACAGCATCACCCTGCTGCCTTACGACCTGACCTGGCTGGTTTATGCGCTCCTTTGGTTCCGGATTCGCGAGGCGTATGCCCGCTGAATCTGATATTGTCAAATTCCATTCCGGCCTTCCTGCTTTCCTGATTAAAACTTTCCGACGTGGCATTGGAAAAACCTTCTGGACGGCCACGCGCGGCAGGCATAGTGTGGGAACATGAAATCAGAAGCTGGGCTGCCAATCAATCATTCCTCTTTATCTTTATTATTAAATGGGCGAGGAAACAGTCTGTGCAATACGCCCCACACAACCAACACAATGACGGTAAGCGGCACGGAAGTTTTGCAAAGTCCGACTAGTGACTCCCATAAGACAACTGGCCAATTAAATTGTAGTTGTCCCATTTGACCCGTTACCTGATGAGATGCCATACACTGCCTAGAAACCTCGAGTATACGCTCAATTGCCACAAAGATTTGAACAAAAATTAGGTAACTCAAAACAAATCCGCCCAATGATTTTGTTACGATAAACCGCCAACCGTGTCTTCGAATTCCAAATAAACTCACAATGCTCGCCGCAACTGATGTTATTGGACCAAATGCTGAAACAAAAATTACCGTTTCAAAAAAATAGTCCTTATAACCCACGAACAAGAGAGCCAAAATTACGCAGATGCCCCACACGGCTATTACTACAAGTGGAGTGATCAGGGCATACCAAGCTGCAATGCTGAAAAATGAGCGATTAGGATTGGGCGTGTTATTCATGTTGCCAGGTTTCCACACTGCTCAAATAAAGCGCACTCCGCACAGGTCGGAGTGCGCTTTTTTAAGACCATTACAATGTGTCGCTAACTTCTTATTGAGTTTTGTCATTGCGGGGCAGATTGGCGGCGATTTGCTGGCCGATCATTTCCGCGTGTTGTTTCATCCGCTTGTCCATCTTGAGGCTTTTCCAGTGATAAATCGCCATGTATGCGGCGATTAACCAGAGAATCAGCGGAGGAGCGATAAATAAAAAAAGCGCGAGCCCGACCAATGCCATCGCTAATGTTATCACAAACATCCCAATTTTTTTCTGAATCAGGAAATACAGGGGCGGACAGATTATTGCTAGTGCGATCATAATGTTAATTCCTTTCTGTGGTTTGTTGTTTTTGTTGCAATATTTGTTTCACTGCGGTTTCTGGTCTTTGTCTGTTTTTTTCGTGTTTTTCTGCTTTTGCTGCGGTTGACCTTTTTGCTGCGACTGTTGTTGTTTGGTCTGGCCAGGCCCAACATTCGGATGCTGTTCGCCATGACCTGGCTCACCAGACCGAACGCCACCGATTTGTTTTCATGTCCCTGTGCATCTCTTCTGTAAATCTCATTGCGAATAGCGTGTTCTCGCCAATCAGGATGGTCTCTTTCCCATCCGTGGAAACGCTCCAGCCGGTATGAATCACAGACCAGCCAGACATTGCCTGCTCCCAAATAGACATACTGGCCACCAACGAAACCAAAGGTTTCCTCACCAACCACGACGTAAGTTTCAGGAACCATTACCACAGGTTCCGGTGCCACATATACCGTTGCCGGAGCAATTACGAATGGCTGGAATGCCACCGTCCCGTTTGGCTGCATTACACAGCCCGACATAAACACTTATCCTCCTGCCGCTATGGACAGGCTACATACACGCACGTTTTTTGTTTTCATTGTTCAATTTTGGTTGTTTGTTTTTGTTATGTGGCTGCTTTATTCGGCGAGTTCCATGACCCAAATGTTCCATTGCAAACCGCGATTTGAGCGGAAGAAGATGGTCTTGCCGTCTGAACTTACAATGGGATGGTCGTCACGCGAACCGTTTGTGGTCAGCTGTTTCGGGTTCGAACCATCCGCATTCATCATCCAGATGTCATAATTTTGAGTTCCATTGGAAATCCCACGGTCACTGGCAAAGAAGATTTTGGTGCCGTCGGGGGACCAGGCCGGGTGAATGTCATTGCAGTCGGAAGCCGTGGTTAATTGCGTGGGCTGGGAACCATCGGGCTGCATCGTCCAGATTTTCAGCTTGCCGATATTGCGATCCATCACACAGTAAAGAACCGTCTTGCCATCCGGTGACCAACGCCCCTCCTGACCTTCGCGAAGCTGCAACGGCAATCCCGTGGGCAGCCCGTTGGCCGCCAGTTGCAGGCTCCACAATTGTGGAACGGTTGACCCTTGGGTGTAGGCTGTCCACAATAGCGTGTGGCCATCAGGAGAAATCTGCGGATAACGGTCAATGGTCGTTCCTGATGTCACCATGCTATATCCTCCCCCTTGGTTAATGGCTGACATTCGGAATATGCTGTTTTTGCCAGCGCGGCTTGAGGAGAAATAGGTGAATTGTCCATCAGGCGAAAACGTGGGAGCCTCATCAAAATAATGGCCTTCCGTGAACCGCTGCAAACGGCCGCCGGCGGAAACATCAATCGCCCATAAATTTGAGAAGTGAGCCAAGGTTCCATCCGGAGCCGGCTCTTGATCCAGCACGTCCATCAACAACCGCTTGCCATCAGGCGATAGGGCGCTGCCGCCAACCCAACGTGTGGCCGGAAAATCCGAGAGGCGGTGAATCGCCTTCACTGACGGAGAGCGCTCAATCACATCGCTGTCCGCGAAAACGGTGCTGAATTGCACCTGCAACCCCTTGTCGGCAACCGTGACTTCCGGCAGCAGATAACCCGGAATTTGCGTTCCCATGTTCACCTCAACCGTGCTGGGCGAGGTCGGATTCAGAGTGACATTCTTGGAATTGTAAGAAAGAAGCCGTAGCGTATAATTTTGAATTGTATTGGCAACCGAGATGACCATGGGGGTCTGACCAATCTTTTCGCCCGTTTCCGCAAAAATATCGGCTCCACTTGGAGTGCTCGATAACGTAACCTTCGGAAATTCTAAATTGAAAGTAACTTCCGCCGGCTGGCCCGAAGATAGCCAGATGGGTTTGTTGACATATCCGTCCATTCTTAACTCCCCAACCCAAGAGCCGGCGATCTGGCCGACCTTTGGAATTTGAAAGGGGGTCGTGCCGACCTGGGCTCCCTTGCTATAAACGCTCGCTCCGGTGGGATTGCTATTAATCATCACCGGGGTTCCGCAGCCGGCAAGGAAAAGCGTCGTAATTATTAGTAGTATAGAAGCAAGGGATGTTAATTGGATTTGTTTTTTCATATTTTTGTAATTTTCGTTTTATTTTTTTACTGTTTATGTTTCAAATTTAAGATTTTCACCCCGCCACCGGGATGCTCACGACATCGCTCCATTGGCCGACGCGCTGGTCGGATTGGATGTAGATGCCCTTGTATTTCCACAGCGCGCTCGTGCCGGCGGGCGGCATGGCGGCGGTGTCGGTGTAATTGGGGATGCTGTCTATGGCCAGAAACACAAAACCCTTGCCATCGCCGCGATCCATCCACAGTTCCAAGGCGTCCATGCCCTGTTTATACCAACCCACCACCACCTGCCCGGCGGTCAGTTGCACGTAAAGAACGGGCTTGAGCGTGGTCGGGTCCACGGGTGTGTCCGTGCCGATGATCTGCAAATCGGCGCCAATGGCGTCGGTGTATTTTTTATTGGTCTTGATGTTGGCGACCAGCGCGGTGAGGCGCTTGAAGATGCCGGGGGCGACCATTGCCGGAGCCGCGCCCAGCACGGGAGCCACGGGCACGTCGCCCAAGGCGGGGTCACCGCCGTTGCGGGCGGCGTTTTTATAGGCCGTCCATTGCTGGGAATACGCGGCCACCTGCCCCTGCGCGTTGAGGCAGAAATGGAAGAAAAGGCCATCGGCCGTGGTGGAGGCAACGTCGGCGGGGTCGAGATTCAACGTGGCCTGGTATTTGGGCAGCTTGCTGCTGATGTTGGTCAGGAGTGAGTCTTTGCCGTTGTCATCGGCGGGGAGCCAGTAGCTTTTCATGGTCTTTGATGTGTTGTTGTTTGTTTGTTGTTTTTGCGGTTAATCCGTAAAAATTGAGAAAGGGATGGAAACCGGCGTTTTGGGGCAGATTTGGGACAAAATGCTGGTTTTGAGCCTCTTGCAATGACTGATAGGCGTCTGATAACGATTGATTGGCGTCTGGCAACGGCTGATTGGCCCCGCGCAATGGCGGATGGAGGCCACGCAGCGGCTGACGGAACCCATGCAACGGCTGGCTGGCCTCCTTCAGCGGTTGAAGGAACTCCGGCAACCAGCGAAGGAAGCCACGCGGCGGCGGATGGAACCCGCGCAGTCATGGCGTGGCCTCCGCCAGTGATTGAATGAGGCCATGCACCCGTCGCGTGAACCCACAGAATCGTCGAGTGAGGCTGGAGAATGGTTGAAGGGACTTTTTCTGCCCGCAGCGGGAATCGGCTTGAAAAATGGAAAATGTTTCCGCCGCGCCACTCGCCGCGTTTAGCGGCGAGCCATGACCGGCGAGCCATGACCGGCGAGCCATGACCGGCGAGCCAACGCCGGTGCCAAAAGTATTATCGCCATGCTCATAAACTTATCCAGTGAAACCGCCTGATAAAAACAAGAAATTTAATGACTGTCAAGCGGCAGTTGAAAACCAGTTTATGACTCGTGGAACTCGTCCCTCCGAAACGTCCCTGCCGAAAATAAAAACCCCGTTGGAAATTCAGGGAGCTGGAAAGCGGGTCGTGGATTTTACTGCGCCGCCGCCCGCCGCGCCCAGGCGTCCGCCGCCAAAATCTGTTCCAGCGTCGGATGCTCCACCACTTCATGCGCATCCATCGTCCGCCGGACGGTCTCGGTGATCTGCGGGAAATTGATTTTGCGGTTCACAAAGGCGTCCACGGCCACCTCGTTGGCGGCGTTGAAGACCGCCGGCAGCGTCCCGCACGTCTCCCCGGCACGGCGCGCGAGCAGGATGGACGGGAACCGTTCCGTGTCCGGCTCCTCAAACGTCAGCGTGCCGAGCTTGGGGAAATTCGTCTGCACGCGGTCGCTCGCGGCGCGGCCGGGATACGTCAGCGCGTATTGGATGGGCAAACACATGTCCGGCGTCGAGAGCTGCGCGATGAGCGAGCCGTCCACAAACTCCACCATCGAATGCACGATACTCTGCGGATGCACCACCACGCCCACGCGCGCCATCTCGATGTCGAACAGCCAGCGCGCCTCGATCATTTCCAGCCCCTTGTTGAAGAGCGTGGCGGAATCAATCGTGACCTTGCGACCCATGACCCACGACGGATGTTTCAGCGCGCGTTCGACGGTGATCTCGGAAAACTTTTCCTTCGGCCAAAGCGTCTTGTCACGGAACGGCCCGCCGCTGGCGGTGAGCCAAAGCTTGCGCACGGATTCCGTCGGCTTGCCGTCGAGGCATTGAAAGATGGCGGAGTGTTCGCTGTCCACCGCGAGGACTTTCACGCCATGCTTGCGCGCCTCGCTCATCACAATTTCACCGGCCATCACTAAAATTTCCTTGGACGCGACAGCGATGTCCTTGCCCGCGCGGATCGCCGCCAGTGCCGGCTGCAATCCCGCCGTGCCGACGATGGCGATGAGCACGATGTCGGCCGCCGGCAGCGTGGCGAGCTTGAGCAAACCGTCGTTGCCGCAGAAAACCTGCGTGGACGCGCCGAGGGTGCTTTGCAATTCTTTCGCCTTCGCCGGGTCGTTGATGGAAATAACGGCAGGCTTGTGCTTGCGCGTCTGTTCCAGCAGCAAATCGGAGTTGCCGCCCGCCGCGAGGCCGATCAGGCGGATTTGATCCGGCAAATCTTCGGCGACCTTGACGGTGCTGGTGCCAATGCTGCCGGTGCTGCCCAAGAGAACTACGTTCTTCATTTGTGATTTACGATATACGATTTACGCGCCGCGAGACGAGCGTGCAGTTTTTGACGAGGCGACGACGATGGCGAGAAGTTCATTCGCTTCCTGCATCAACTTTTTAAGGCGTGCCGGTTTGATCAATCCGTTTTCCACCAGCAATTCCATCCAGAACAAAGATTCGTCACATTCTTCCTCGACGATGCGGAGCTTGTTGATGAAGTCAGCGTTGGACTTGGCACGGCAAACCGCGCGGTAGTTAGCACCCACCGACGTCCCGCTGCGAAGCAACTGTTTGCCCAGCGTCTGGGCGACCCAATGGCTTGGAAGTGCCGAGCAAAGTTTCACGATGCGATTGGCATAGGCCTTCGTGCGGAGCTTCATTTCATCGCGGGTCATAGGCATTGGCTGGAAAATGTTTGCGGCGCGTAAATCGTATATCGCAAATCGTAAATTTCAGGGATGCGTCAGAATATGTCGCAAATATAGATACATGATCGGCGCGTTGAACAATAGGCTGTCGAGCAGGTCAAGAATGCCGCCGATGCCGGGAAACAGCGCGCCGGAATCCTTCACGCCCGCCTCGCGCTTGAAGAGCGATTCAATCAAATCGCCGATGACCGCCGTGATGCTCAAGATCACGCCGAGGATGACGGCGTGCAGATAATTCATCCCGACCATTTTTGCGCCGAAGAAATGCACGAACGCCAGGCTCGCGCCGGTTGAAACCAGAATCGCGCCGCCAAATCCTTCCCACGTCTTGCCGGGGCTGATGCGCGGAATCATCTTGTGCCGGCCGATGAGCGAGCCGATGGCATACGCGCCCATGTCGCTGAACTTGGTGATGAGGATGAAGTAGAGCAGGAAAAATTTCCCCGCGTCCGCCGGGCTACCGGGCGCGAACGGGAAAAAATTGATTTTCTGGATGAAGTTCAGCAGCCACGGCACATACATGAGGCCGAAAAGCGTCGTGGCCATCGCCACGAAGCCGGCAGCATTGTTTTTGGCGAAAAGTTGGCGCACGCACAGGCCGAGCACGAACAGGATCAGGAAACCGGTTTCAAAATCGTTCACGCGCGCCGGCGAGCCGGTCGTGCCGAGGTGGCCGGTGACGTTCAGAAAAGTCCCGACCATCAGCAGCAGGCCGCCGGCAACGCCGGAGATCTTGAAGCAAGCCAGCCCGCGTTTTTCCACCAGGCCGTAAAATTCCACCAGCCCGGCCAGCGCCAGAAACGCGACGAGCAGCACAAACACGCCGTCGGAAATAATGCGGCTGCCGGAAAACATCGCCGCAACCACCACCGTCCACAGCACCACCGTGGACAGCAGCCGGCGCAGAAAGACCTGGGCCTTGGACGGGGTGGCGGCGGTTGGTGCGGACATGCGCGCGGAAATTAACAGGGGCCATGCGAAAAGCCAACGCGATTTGCTTTTGAAAACTGTGGCCGCCCGCAAGGCCAAAAAAGAAAAGAGGCCGGACACTACTCCGGCCTCAATGAGAACTGATGCTCTTAAACACTTTGACGTTTGCACGTCCAACAACAAGGTTAGAATAACACAGTCCGGCGGTTTGGCTTGTCACCAGTTGTGGTTACAATACCAAAAAAGCTTTCCGTCAGCGCTGGAGGAATTTTGCCACCGCTTCCGTGCGCGTGCGCACCTGGAGTTTCTCGTAGATGCGGCGGATGTAGGTGTGGACGGTCTCGTAGCCGATGTTGAGCTTTTCGGCGATTTCTTTGTAGATCAAACCCTGCGCCAGCAAATCCAGCACCTGCTGTTCACGCTCGGAAAGCTCGGACAAATTGCCACTAGACGCGGCGGCGGGTGCGGCGGGCTTCTGGAACGACTGCACCACCAGCCGCGCGATATGCGTGGTCATCGGGGAACCGCCGCGCTGCATCTCGCGGATGGCCTCGATCAAATCTTTCGTCGGCGTGCGCTTGAGCATATAACCGTTGGCGCCGGCGGCGAGCGCGTTGAAAATATTTTCCGTGTCCTCGTAAACCGTCAGCATCATCACCTGCGTCTGCGGCAACAGCGCTTTCAGTTTGC
>Ga0302200_10003572_pt1 | contig 13015 bp, 10 predicted proteins | sample II_Bog_N3_1_FD_194585 | JGI IMG/M metagenome (GOLD analysis project Ga0302200, IMG submission 194585) | Peat permafrost microbial communities from Stordalen Mire near Abisko, Sweden - II_Bog_N3_1 | ecosystem: Environmental > Terrestrial > Soil > Wetlands > Peat | place: Sweden: Abisko... | reverse complement strand
TGGTCGGCATCTTGTGCGATGTCATCGAGGACATTGATGCCCCACGCCTGCAAAATCGTTTCCAGTCCGGTCGGCCGCGCCTGCGTGGCGTAGTTGAACAAAATCAGCAGCCGCCCGCCCTCGCGCAAATACTGGTCGATCTGCTGCCGTTCCGGTTCGCTCAAGGCATGGTCGGGCGCGGCAATGATGAGCAGATTGCAATCCATCGGCACCCCGGCGTTGCCCACCCAGTTCAGGTTGGTGACGCTGATATAATTTTGCTGCAGCACGGCCGCAAATTTCTGATAGCCGATGTTGCCGGAATCCGTCAGCGACGGCTCGCCGTGGCCCTGCAAAAAATAGGCCCTGAGCGGCTGGGGATTGGCCAGCCCCAGCAGCATCGCGGTGAACGCCAGCTCGCCGTTGAAGGCGACCGGCCGGCGCTCAAATTCCAGCTCCTTCTGCGTCGGGTCTTTCGCCGCCACCTGCACGGTTTTGTATTGCGTGAGCGCGGCTCCGGGAAAAACTTTCACCCGCCCGCCGCAGTCGAAGATGACCAGATCCTTGTCCGACTGGGCGCTGAAAAATTGTTTATATTGTTCCTTCACCTGTTCCGCCGCGCCGGCGTCGCGGACATAATCCACCGTGCGCACGGAAATGTTTTTGTTCGCCGCCTGATATTCTTCCAGCAGCGCCACGATGGTCGGGTAAAAATCCGCCTTGCGGTCGTAGTAAAGCGTCACGTCCACGCGGTTGGTCAGCGAATGCAGCACTGTAAGCGTGCGCGACGACAGTTTCACGTCGGTCTGCGAACTCAAATAAAACCGGTAAAAAAGCTTCGCCCCCAGAAAATTCGCCATCACCACCACCGCCAGCACCAGCGCCGTGCGCAGCCCCACGTCCAAGCCGATCTGCCAGCGGCTGGCGCGCGAGAAGCTGGGTTTGGATTTGGCTTCGGCGCTCATGTTATTTCCAGCGGCGGCTTTCCACCACGCGTAGGGTCAGGAACAAAAAAAGGAACGTCGCGCTCACGTAAAAAATCACCGCGCGCGTGTCCACCGCGCCGCGCGCCAGGTCGTTCATCTGGTCGAACAGGTTGAGGCACGACCAAAGCTGCGACTGCCATTGCTCGGAAACGGGATTGTTTTTCGCCCACCACGCCAGCGCGAACTGGCTGACGCCGAACGCGAGCGCAATCATCGCCGCCACCATTTGGCTGCGCGTCAGCGACGATGCCAGGCAGCCGAAGGATAGAAAAAACCCGCCGGCCATGAAAATGCCCAGGTACATGCCGCCGATGGTGCCGTAGTCCAGCGCGTTGGCCTGGTTGGTGAAGCGGCCGACGATCAGCAGGCAGACCAGCAGCGGCAGCCACATCACCGCATAAAACAAAAACGCCGCCGTGAACTTTGCCGCCACCACCTGCAAATCGCCGACCTGCGTGGTCATCAGCGTTTCAAACGTGCCGCTGGCCTTTTCCAGCGCAAACAGGCGCATCGTGATCACCGGCGCCGTCAGCAGCACGATCATCCAGAAATAAAACGAGCCGAAAAACATCTGCGTCACCGGCATCGGCCAGGCATCGCCGCCCAGCGCGTCAATCAATTGCACAAAGCTTTCCCCGGTCAAAAACGTGATGGCCGCGATGATGACATAGCCCTTCAGCTAAAATAAAAACGACGATAACTCGCGCCGCAGGAGGACCCAGAAAATTCTCATTCCGCTTCCTCCGCTTTGGGTTTGGTCACCTGCACGTAAATATCCTCCAGCGAATGCCGGCTGCGCGTCAGTTCGCGGAGCGTCCAGCCGTTCTTCTGTGCCAGCGCAAACACCACCGGCCGCAAATCGCAGCCGGCGCGCGGCGTCATGGCGCAGCGGAAAAATTCCCCGTCCATCGCCGAAATGTCAAAGTGCTCCACCTCTGGCAAATTGTCCCACGCCGCGCGCAACGTTTCCGCCGGCGCGGCAATTTCCGCAATGACCTGGCTGCCGCCCGCCATGCGCTGCTGCAAATTTTCCGGCGTGTCCGACGCCAGCACGCGGCCGTCAAACATGATCAGCACGCGCCCGCACATCATTTCCACTTCCGGCAGAATGTGCGTCGATATCAAAACCGTGTGCTTGCCGGCCAGGCTTTTGATCAAGGCGCGCACGGACCGGATTTGATGCGGATCCAGCCCGATCGTCGGCTCGTCCAAAATGATCAGCTCCGGCTCGTGTACGAGCGCGTCCGCGAGGCCGACGCGCTGTTTGTAGCCTTTGGAAAGCTGGCCGATGACGCGGCGGCCCACGTCGGTCAAGCCGCACTGCGCCATCACCGTCGTCACCCGCTCGCGCGATTTTTTCCAGCCCAGCCCTTTCAGCCGCGCGCGGAATTTTAAATATTCGCGGACGCGCATTTCCGGATAGAGCGGATTGTTTTCCGGCATGTAGCCGATGCGGCGACGTACCTCGTCCGAATCGTGAAACACGTCGAAGCCCGCCACGCGCACCGTGCCGCTGGTCGCGGGCATGAAGCCGGAAAGCACGCGCATGGTCGTGCTTTTGCCCGCGCCGTTCGGGCCGAGCAGGCCCACGATTTCGCCGCGCGCGACCGTGAACGAAATGTCGTCCACCGCTGTGCGTCCCGCGTAGCGCTTCGTCAAATTGGAAACTTGAATCATCAGCTTCGCCAACCGTAAAAAATCTTTGCCAGCATAGCCGGAAAATGGCCGCCGCGGCGAACAAAAACTTCGGATCTTCCGGCATTAAACAGGCAGAAAACCGATTGGTTGCGTTCAAAATTAATTCTTCCTCATCCTGGTGCTCATCGTCATCCTCAAATTCAAATCCGCGCGGATGCGGATGCGCCCGCTGATGAATCTGAATTTGTCCGCTTGACTTTACGCCCTAATCGCGCAAAAAACTTCGGTGTGAACTTCCGCGCGGAAAACTTTTACGCCGTCTGGCGCGAGCGTTGCCGCGCGGTCAATGGCTTTCATGACGGCGGCTCCGCGCCGCCGGAAAAGCTGCTGCAAATCATCTGGCAGCACCAGCGCCTTCGGCGCGGCGAATTGCAGACTGCCGACGGCAAAAGCCTGCGCGTGCTTCATCCCGGTTTCATCAGCGCCGAGGGCGGCCCGGATTTTCGCGGCGCGGTTTTGCAATTCGGCGATGAAAAGCCGGTGGCCGGCGACGTGGAAATTGATTTGCAGTCAAGCGGCTGGCACGCGCACGGCCATGACCAGAATCCCAATTTCAAAAGCGTCATTTTGCATGTCCTCTGGGAGGCCGCCCAAAGTCCAAAATCTAAAGATCAAAGTCGCCCCGTGCAGTTGACGTTGAAGAATTTTCTCGATGCGCCGCTGGCGGAACTGGCGCTGGCGCTGGAAAATGAATCCGGCCTGCCGGAAGATCTGCGCGGCCAATGTTCCGCGCCGTTGCGCGAGTTTTCCGAGCCGCAGCTCGCGGAACTCCTGCACGCCGCCGCGAAAGTGCGTTTTCAAAACAAAGCCGGCGCGCTGCTGGCCCGCGCCAAATATTCCGGCTGGGAAGCGGCGCTTTGGGAAAATCTTTTCCGCGCGCTTGGCTACAAGCACAACGTCTGGCCGATGCTGAATCTGGCGGAGTCCAAGCCGGCTTGGTTGCGCGGCGCGGATTCCGCGTTTGCCCTTCAGGCGCGCATGCTCGGCATCAGCGGCTTGTTGCCGGCTGATTTAACGCGCGCCCAAAAAAGTTCGGACACGTTTCTGCGCCGCGCGTGGGATTCCTGGTGGCGTGACCGGGATGAGTTTGAAAGCTGCATTTTACCCCGCGAAATGTGGAAGTTCCACGGCCTGCGCCCGGCTAATCATCCCCAGCGCCGGTTGGCGCTGGCGGCGCACTGGCTGGCGGCGGAAAATCTGGTTTCAAAAATCGAGCATTGGGGGGCGGCGGAATTGCCGGAAAAAGTGTTGGTCAAATCGCTCCATGAGATTTTTCAAGTCGAGCGCGATGAATTCTGGTCTTGGCACTGGACGTTCAAATCCGCGCGCTTGCCGAAACCGCAGCCGTTACTCGGGGCGGCGCGCGTGACCGACCTGGCGGTGAACGTCGTTTTGCCGTGGCTGTGGATTCGCGGTGCTAGCGCCCGGCCTTCCGGCGGCCATGAAAAATTCCTGCGCCAAATCGAGCGCCGGTTTTTCGCCTGGCCGGCGGCGGAGGACAACTCTGTTTTCAAACGCGATCTGCGCGGACTGCCGGTTTCCCGATCTGATCCGCAACTGGTCGCTGCCGGCGGCTACTTGATATCCAGATTGGCGAACGGATTTTGCAGGCCGGCGGCCGGCGGCGTTTCGGCCGCGGGGACTTTTACTTTTTCCGGTGCGTGCTGCGTGTGCGGTTTTTCGTGCTTGGGTTTTTCCAGCTCGGCTTCGCCTTCGTCATCGGCTTCGTCCGCTTCATGCAGTTCCGCCAGTTCGTGGCGCGGATTCTTGGCGCGCTTGTTGCGCGGCAGCGGGCTGATCATAAGGTTGATCGCGCGCCCCACGAGCTTGGGCGTGAAATCGGGATGGCCGAATGGCGTGATTTCGGCGATGAACTTGTTGATGACTTCAAAACCGATTTCGGTATGGGCCATTTCGCGGCCGCGAAATTTTAACGCGACCTTGACCTTCATGTCTTCGCACAGAAAATTCACGGCGTGCTGAACTTTGATGCCCAGGTCATGCGGATCAATCCGCGGGCTCAGCTGCACTTCCTTAACGGTCGAGGCGTGCTGATGCTTCCGCGATTCTTTTTCCTTTTTGGCGAGTTCGTAGCGGAACTTGCCGATCTCGATGATGCGGCAGACCGGCGGCACGGCGTTCGGGGAAATCTCGACTAGGTCCACGCTGTGCTGGCGCGCGAGGTTGAGCGCTTCGTTCAGCGGGAACACGCCGAGCTGTTTGCCGTCCGGTCCGATGACGCGCACTTCGCGGGCGCGGATCTTGCCGTTGACACGCATCTGCGAGGCGGGTGAGGAATTACGCGGGGAAAAAGGGCGACTCAAGCGACCCTCTCTGGTTGGGGCTGATTGGTGATGATCATCAAAACTGGCGTCTGGCTAATTCTTATTATGCCGCTTTTTTAAGCCATGCGCGGAACCGCCGCAAGCAAATAATCATAATAAAATCACGGCGAATGGCGAAATGCCTGCACGCTGCGGACGAAATCGTCCGGCACCCCGAAGTCAAAGCGCTCCGCGCTGGCCATCTCCAGCGCGAGATAGCCGTGGCGCTGCCGCTGGATTTCCTGGGCGCGCGTGAGCTGGAATTCGCCTCCGTCGCGGATGTTGTCGCGGATCATTTCGCCCAGGATTTCGTAAATGCTCGGCGCGAGCAGATGCAGGCCAAACCAGCCGAGCCACGTGCCGGCGGGTAAATCGTTGACGTGCAGTTTTTCCTGCGCGACAGCGGCGGCGGGCTTTTCGATGATGAGCGAAACGTCAATCAGGCGCGGGTTTTCCGCGCGGCGCGTGCCGGCGATGGTGCCGTAGCCTTTCAGTTCATTCGCCGAAATGCGGTTCACGGCGGAAACGCTTTTGCCGCCGGAAACTTTCGCCATTTCCGCCAGTTCGCGATACGGTGAAATGGTTTTGCCGCGAAATAAATGATCGCCCAGGCCGAGCAAAATCATTTCGCCGGCCGCAAAAGTTTTCGTCTGGAAAATAGCGTGGCCGTAGCCTTCCTGCTGCTGCTGGACGGCGAAGGAAACGCGTTTCGCAAAACCGCGCATTTGTTCGGCCTCGCGCCAGAGCGCGGGATATTTTTCCAGCCGCTTCAAATAGCTGTCCTCCGGGCCGCGCAGATAATCGCGCACCATTTCGTCCTCGCCGGGCTGGACGATGATGCAGATTTCCTCGATGCCGGCGGCTTCGAGTTCCAGCAGGTGATAATGAAACAGCGCCCGCGCAATGCCGTCCGCGCCCACGACGGGGAACATTTCTTTCTTCACGGCGTGCGACGCGGGAAAATGCCGCGTGCCGAGGCCGGCGATGGGAATGACGGCCTTGCGGACGATGGTTTTTGCATTCATGGAAAAAATTAACCGCGAAATACGCGAACCACACGCAAGGGAAAAAGGATTTTTCCCGCCTGGCTTTCGTGTGGTTCGCGTATTTCGCAGTTCACCTCAAACCTCAAACCGCTTCCAGCCGCTCGCGCCGAAGGCATAGCGTTTCGCGCCGAACTCAATCGCGCCGGGCGACGTGCCTTCAAAAATGTCCGGCATTTCGCCGACGCGGCGGGAATACTCGATGGCGATCTGCGGAATGTGCTCCTTCAGCGCGGCGATTTTGCCGAAGACGGCCACGGTGCCGCCGGTGCCGCCGCCGGTGATCTTGGCGCCGTAAAGCCCGTTTTCCGGCCCGCGCTTGCGGACGGCTTCGACGAGAAAATTCACTTCCGGCACGGAGAGCCGGCAGTTGTCGCGGTAGCTCTCGTGTGCGGCATGCATCAATTCGCCGGCGGTCACGAGCGCCTTTTCGTCGCCGGTTTTGGCGGCTTCGAGCGCGGCGATGAATTTCAGCACGCGCTCGTTTTCGGCAATCGGATGCCGCGCCGGGCCCACCACGCGGTAGGTCGCGTCCGGTTGCACCGTCGTCACCGGATCGTCGTGCGTTTTGTATTTCGAGAGAAATTCGGAGCCGAGAATTGTTTCTGGAATTTCCTTTTCGTATTCGGTATGAAATTCCGCCGGCGAAATTTCCGTCAGGTAATTCAGCGGCGCGCGCCCCGTCTTGGCGCGGATTTCGTTGATGATTTTTTTGCCCATGAACGCGCCGATGCGCACGTTGCCGTAGGCGTTGCCGGCGACGGAATGGCGCACCATCGAGTTGATGCCGACGAAGCCGGTGCCGGGCGGAATCTCCACCTCGCCGACAATCGAGCCGGGCCGGCAGAGAATGTGCGTCAGCTTGCTCTCGCGTCCGCTGGCGACCGCGATCTGGTCCATGATGCCGCACGGCGCGCCGACGACGTGATTCTCCGCCATCTGGCCCAGCCGGGCAATGCGCGCCCCCTCGAGCTTCAGGTTTAAATAGGCGTTGAGACACGAAAGTGTTCCGATTTCCACGGCGGCGGAACTGCCGATGCCGACGTTCATCGGTACCGCGCTCAATAGCAGAAAGCTGAAACCGTAGGGCAGCGCGACGGATTCCTCTTTCAGCAAGGTGAAAATACTGCCGCCGATATATGCCGCCCAGGCGGCAATGGGATTGGCATGACATAGTTCCCGAATTTGCGCGTAATTGCCAACGGCGTCGCCGGAGGTGAAAAAATCCAGCGGAATGCGCGTTTCCACCGGCAGGCTGCGCGGGCCGACCTGTGCGGAGCGGATGCGCAGCGTGCGGTCGGTGCGCGCCTGCAAGGCCATCAACATCCCGCGGCCCAGCACCGCTTCGCAGACGTTCGCGCCGGAGTAGTCGGCGATGCCGCCCATCACATCCAGCCGGGCCGGCACGCGCGCCACCCAGACTTCGCCGCTGTTGAAAAATCCGGCGAAACCCGTCGGGTCGCTGTTCGGTTTGCGCAACAGGTTCTCAAACTCGGAAACTTCATACGGCAGCGCGGTTTTCATAAGTTCAATGGTGATGATGCTTGATGAGCCGCGCGCGATTGGCAAACAAATACCACACGATCAGCACGTTCACGGCGAGGATGAAAAACTTCACCCACGAGGGGCGGTGCACCAGCTCAAACAATTCCACGGGGATGAAGAAACAGGATTCGCCAATGACCAGCCAGACGATCCAGCTCACCCGGAATACCAGGCCCACAGCCTGTAGAAACATGAACACACTGTAAAGCAGGGAGCCCGCCACCAGCCAGTGCAGGTTGGCGGGCGTGATATCCGCCACGCGGTCGGCCAGGTCGGAAAAAAACTTTTTTTCCGGGTCGAGATGTAGGAACAGCAGCAGCTTCTGAAACTGTTCCGGCAAATCTTCCTCCCGCAGCCGGTGGATTTTCAGCGCCAGCAGCAGCGCCACCGCGCCTTTCAGCAGCTTGAAGCCAACAATGAAATACAGTGTTGGCGCGTGCCTGGGCCGGCTGACCGGGGTTTTTGCGTTTTCAGCCATCAACGGACTTTAGACAGCAAAAACGCCAAAAGTTCAGAAATTTTCAAGCGCTCTTGTTTTCCGTCGTCACGCTGGCGGATAGTCACCGTGTCGAGCAGTTCCGGTTTTTCGCCGAGCGTGTCAAAATCGATCGTCACGCAAAACGGCGTGCCGGCCTCGTCCTGGCGCGCGTAGCGTTTGCCGATGCTGCCGCCGTCGTCGTAAATCGCCTTCAGGTGCGGCCGCAGCAATTCATAGACGGCTTGCGCCTTGGCCACCAGCTCCGGCTTGTTTTTGAGCAGCGGAAAAACGCCCGCCTTGACCGGCGCGACGCGTGGATGAAATTTCATCACCACAGTCGTCTCGCTCTTGCCCTTGTCATCGGTCTTCGTGACTTCGGAATACGCGTTCGCGATGAGCGCCAGAATCAAGCGGTCCACGCCCGCGCTCGGCTCGATGACGTGCGGTATGTATTGGCCCTTGGCCAGTCCGTTCGCATCTTCCGTCGCCTGCTGCGAAATCTGTTCCGGCGTTTCGTCCGGCTTGGCGGACTTCGTTAGGTAATTTTTCCGGTTGTCGTAATAGCGCTTCCATAGCGCGTCCGCTTTTTCCTTCGGCAGCTTGGCCCAGGCGGCCCGCAGTTCTTCGTCGAACACGCCCATCGGCTTGCCGGAAAATCTTTGATGCTGCGACAAATCAAAATCGCTGCGCGCGGCGATGCCTTCCAGTTCGTCGCCGGTCACGTTGCCGGCTGCGTCTTTTTTGCTGAACGGGAATTTGAACAAAATATCCGTGCATGCCCGCGCATAATGCGCCAGTTCCGCCGCCGTCTGATTATGAAATCCCAGTGTCTCTCGCGCCAGTCCAATACCTTCGTAAAAACGCACGCGTTCCTCGACCCAGTATTGATGCCACGCTTGCCAGCCCCAGTTAGGTTGAGGAGATAGGAGTTGGGAGTTGGGAGTTGGGATGGCAACCGCGCCGAAAATCGCCTCGATGACTTCATCCGGCTTGATGAAAAATTCCAGCTCCATCTGCTCAAACTCGCGCGAGCGGAAGGTGAAATTGCGCGGCGTGACTTCATTGCGAAACGCCTTGCCCACCTGCGCGATGCCGAACGGCACTTTCTGCCGCGACGTTTCCAGCACATTTTTGAACTGCGCGAAAATCGCCTGCGCGGTTTCCGGGCGGAGATAGGCGATATTTTCGTCCGACTCCAGCGGACCGGTATGCGTCTTGAACATCAGGTTGAATGGCCGCGCTTCGGTTTTTTCACCGGCACATTCGTTGACCATTTTGCTCGGCTTTTGCGGACAGGAAATCTCGCCGGTTTGATCCGCGCGAAAACGGCCCTTGCACGTTTTGCAGTCAATCATCGGATCGCTGAACGTCGCGACGTGGCCGCTGGCCTTCCAGATTTCCGGCGACATGATGATGGTGGCTTCGAGGCCGGCGATGTCATCGCGCTGGCGGGTCATGGTATTCCACCATAGCTCCTTGACGTTGCGCTTGAGTTCCGCGCCGAGCGGGCCGTAATCCCAGAAGCCGTTGATGCCGCCGTAAATCTCGGACGATTGAAACACAAACCCGCGCCGCTTGCACAGCGACACGATCTTTTCCATCTGCAAATTCTCTTTTGGTTCGGCCATAGGATTGGCCAGTGTCGCGGATTATGCCGGAAAATCAATCCCGAAGGCTTGGTGGAAGGTGGCTGCAAGGTAGGGCGCGTCGCTCCGTGCCCGCCGGTCTTTGCCGACGACCACCATTGTAACCCCCGCATTCCGCCGGCCGTGGACGGCCCAACCTGCCAATTTTGTCACCCTTCTTCGTCCAAGACATGATTTCACTTTTTGCTGGACATTCTGGATGAAATCGCGATTCATAGATTCAATCACCAAAATGAATTCCTCAATATCCTTCACCACCGGCCGATGCGGTTGGTCGCCGGATTTGCCGGATCGGCGGGATCATCTTTCCGCCGCTGCCAAGCCGCGGTGGGTTGTCCGCAATTCCTGTGGCCCCGGCTGGGAAATAAAAGGATATTTCACCTTGCCATCCGCCTTTGGGACGGACGACAATCTGGCAAGCGAATTTTGGACGGTGCCGATTGTCCAATGATCCATCAGCAGAAAATCATCAGAAATAAAACTATGACCCTGACCAAACGCGATCTCGTGGTGCGCATCAGCGAAGAAACCGGGTTGATCCAGACCCAGGTGTTTGATGTCGTGCAAAAAACCCTGGATTACATTGCCGAGGCCCTCGCCAAAGGGGACAAGGTGGAGCTGCGCAACTTCGGCGTGTTCGATGTTAAGATCCGCAAGGCCCGCGTCGGCCGCAACCCCAACAAGCCGGAGACCGACGTGCCGATCCCCGCCCGCGCCATGGTGAAATTCAAGGCCGGCAAGGAAATGCGCGCCGAAGTCCTCAAGCTCACGCCCGGTGCCAAATAGCAATCCGCGGTTGGACCCGGCTGGCTCCAGCTGAAATAGCTGACTCGCGTCAGGTTGGATCGTCCAAGCTTCTTTTAAATCCGGATTCTGAAATAGAAATGGGAGCGCGCCCGCCCCGGGTGCAGTTTTCCGTGCCCTCGCGAAAACCCGTGCGTCCGGAAAAGTTTCAAGTGTTAGTCGTTCCCCGCGCAAAAAACCGCACGTTCCAGTGAATATTGATTGGCAGTGTCCGAATTAGGTGGGGCGAGCGCCCTCGCGAGCCGCTCAGACCCAAGGTGCCTTTGTGCCATAGCGACCCGGCAGCAGATGAATTGTTACTTTAAAATTCATAATTCATCCTTCACCCTCCTCCGTCCCCTTCGTGCGACCACACCATTCCGTCATCCGTGTAAATTCGTGTCTAGATTTCCTTCCGTTCCGGTTTTTCTGAATGTTGATTCAGCATTTTAAATTTTTGTGTTTATTCGTGTAAATTCGTGGTTAAAAATTCCCCCGTTTACGGCGTGTAGCGGCAGGCATCCCTGCCTGCCGTAGAGCCGTTGCTTCCAGCCCGGCGGAAAAAACCACCCGCCCGCCACGTTCCTCTCGCCCACCGCCCAGCTCCCAACTCCCATCTGCCATCTGCCTCCGATAGTGCCTTCGTGACTTGGTGGTTAAACCTCCGCCTCCGCGTCTCCGCGCCTCTGCGTTAAATTCCCTTCCTTCATCCGTGTTAATTCGTGTTAATTCGTGTTAATTCGTGCCTAAAACTTCCCCCGCTTATGCATTCATCCGTGGTTGAAAATTGATTCGTCTTCTCTTTTCGCCACCAATTTTTTACACTGGCCGGATGGAACGACTGCCCGGATTCCGCGATTTTTATCCCGAACCGCTCCCGCATCAAGACGTGTGGAGCGCCGACGCCCGCCAATACATTTTTGAAAAATGGCGCGCCATCGCCCGCCGCTACGGCTTCCGCGAATACGACGGCCCGCCGCTCGAACCGCTGGAACTGTTCACCACCAAAAGCGGCGCCGAAATCGTCGGCCAGCTCTACAACTTCACCGACAAAGGCGAACGCGCCGTCTCATTGCGCCCGGAAATGACGCCGACGCTCGCGCGCATGGTCGCCGCGCACGAACGCAATTACAAAAAACCCATCAAGTGGTTCGCCATCCCGCAGCTCTTCCGCTACGAGCGCCAGCAGAAAGGCCGCCTGCGCGAACATTTTCAATTTAACGCGGATTTGATTGGCGAAACCGATCCGGCGGCGGATGCGGAATTGATCGCGCTGCTGATTGACACGCTGCGCGCGTTCGGCCTGACCGCCGAGGATTTTGTCATCCGCCTGAGCAGTCGCAACGCGTGGCACGATTTTTTTGAAAGCGGAAAGCGGAAAGCGGAAAGCGGAAATGCCGCCGGGCATGAATATGACTTCTTTCAGATCATTGACAAGCTGGAGCGCACGCCGCCCGAAGAATCGGAGAAAAAATTGGGCGTCATTGGCTTTTCCCTCGCCGCGGTGAATGACTTCATCCAGTCCGGTAAACCCACGGCGGAATTGCAGAGCATCCTCGACAATCTCGCGGCGCGCGGGCTGAAGGATTTTGTCAAAATTGATTATCAGGTGATTCGCGGGCTGGCGTATTACACCGGCGTGGTGTTCGAGGCGTTTGACCGCAAGGGCGAGTTCCGCGCCATCGCCGGCGGCGGCCGCTACAACAACCTCGTCAAGCTCATCAGCGGCGGCAAGGTGGATCTCCCCGCGCTCGGCTTCGGCATGGGCGACGTGGTGCTGCTGGAAATCTTGAAAGCGCGCGGCCTCCTGCCCAAATTCGATTCGCCGATGGACGTGTATGTGCTCATCGAAGACGAGGCGCTGCGGCCCGATTCGCTGAAGCTCATCCACGAGTTGCGCGCCGCCGGCTACGCCGTGGAATACCCGCTCACGCCGACGAAGTCGGACAAGCAGTTCAAGCGCGCGCAGGAATTGAAAGTCGCCCGCACCGCCCGGCTGGACAATGACGCCTACGTCCGCATCCGCAATTTAAAAACGCGCGATGAAATTGTCACCGGCATTTCCGGCGCCGCTAATCATCTGGGGTGAGACTTTGCGGTATTTGCATCTTTGCGCCTTGGCGTTATTTTTTTTGCAACTTGTTCACCGCCGGTTTTTCCGCGCCTTTTTGCGGTGAATAACTCGATGGTTGAAGCCGTCAAAAACCTTGATTTCACAAATGAATTTGAATTATTCACCCGTTGCTCACCGCGCGTTTTTGGTGGATAAACTGTGCATATCAAAAACTGGGCGGAAATCAAATCTCTGCTATGCTGTCTTTAGTTCATTGAAAGAACGAAGCGGGCAGCGGCGAGTAAAATTGAAGTTGTTCGTTTCCGGATAATCCCAGGCGACTGGGGAATAGTCAGGTCAGGCTGGTTGATCTGGCTCCTCACTAACCGGAGCGCAAGTTTCGGCGAGGCAAAATTCACCAGTTCCTCTGGCGGTGTTCGCACACCGTCACATGCGAATGAGGGACTTGGCAGCAAGCAG
>Ga0302200_10003559_pt1 | contig 13037 bp, 13 predicted proteins | sample II_Bog_N3_1_FD_194585 | JGI IMG/M metagenome (GOLD analysis project Ga0302200, IMG submission 194585) | Peat permafrost microbial communities from Stordalen Mire near Abisko, Sweden - II_Bog_N3_1 | ecosystem: Environmental > Terrestrial > Soil > Wetlands > Peat | place: Sweden: Abisko... | reverse complement strand
CATGGCGCGAGAAAGGGTCTTCAATACCTCTCGCTTCTCCACCGCTGTGACCCGTTCAAATGTGTCGATATAGTCGGGGTGAACGGGGAAAAGGCGCACGAATTCATCCATGCGCTCATTCATATGGCCATAGAATTTGGCGAAGGGAGTCAGATACTCCCGGATTTTCACCTGCTGGTCAGCAGTCTTCTTGAGTAACCGTTCGGCCACCACGAATTTGACATCCTTGCGGGCGATGAGAATCTGCTCGAAGCGATCTTTTACACGCCTGATGCTATCTGCCACGAAGGAAAATCGAGGACTATCAAAGATGGCCTCTTGAAGGCCGGCGATGAAGCGCAACTTTAGGTCTTTACATACCTCGCCGATCTCCCGAAGGAAATTCAAGTCGAGAATCAGATCCTGGTCCTTGCGGGTACGGAGATAGTCAAGCAGTTCATCGACCACCAGGAGCAGCCCGTGGTCGGGATACTTATGGTGGAAGGCGGACATCATCTCTTCAAAGCTGCGTTTGTTGTTAGACACCTTGTCCGCAGGCGGGAAAGAATATGACACACCCATCGCGGTTAAGTGCTCCTCCAATTCGGCCACGAGGATGTCGCGCAGGGACATGGTGGTCGATCCAATCTCGGTCCTGACCACCTTGAAGCGTCCGCTGATCTTGCTAGCGGCACTGGCCACGCTCTTGTCATTCAGATAAGCCGCCAGTTCGCTATTCTCGGCCAGGGAGGAAATCACAGACATGAGGTGCGACTTGCCTGTGCCATAGTTGCCGACGACTAGCAGCCCCTTGTTGTCCATGGGCTGATCGAATTGAAGCTGAGGAATGACGAGGTGGACTAGCCGTTCGGCCATCTCGGCGGAAATCACGTAGGTCTCGACAAGCTGCCGGGCAGCTGCTGCTTCGTCGGCGTCCCGTAGCTGGACCACGGACTCGATAGGCTCGAATTGGATCAGGTCTCCGTATTTCATCGCGTACGCCCCCATGCGTATTCATGCCATGTCTTCATGCAGCGGCCTCCGGGCTCACTACGAGGAAATCCCGTAAAGAATATCGTTTGTATTCGGGATGCCCTGGTGTTGCGTAAACCATGTGCTCATCGTTGATGGCGCCGCTCAAGGCAGCAACCACCGTTTTGTTCCGCGAAATCCCCTGCAAGAGCCTCAGTGGGTCCTGCTTGAGCGAAACATCAAAGAGGATTTCTATGTTGTCCAGAAGAACCACGTCGCCTGCGGATACAGTCACAATCTCTGTGAGAAAGCGAGGCGACTGCAAAGCCCGCTGGCGCTCGTTGCAGTCAAGCATGCGCCGAGAGAGTTCGAGATTGACGTTGACAAGCGGAGCCGCGATCCGCTCATGGACTTCTTGGAGCGCAGCAGTCTTGCCTGCGCCAGACGGAGCCACCAGCAGGACTAGACGGTGGTACTGTTCAGCGGCATCGGCGATTCTTCGTATTATCGTATCGACAAGCGGCTCCGCCATCAACGATCTCCTCCTGAGCCCGGCTCGCTCGTCCGTGTCTCCTCAAGCCAAAGGTCTATGGCTGCCTTCCGGAAACGCCAATGACGACCGATCTTTTGGGAGGGGATCTTGCCTTCCCGAACGAGCTTGTAGAGCGTGGACTTCGGGATTTTGAGGTAGGCAGACAGCTCCTCGATGGTCAGGACATCGCCTGTCGTTTCAACCATACAGCTCACCTCTCTGGTATTGGGAGAAGTTGACGAGAACGTCTCATACCAACCTTATAATTTATCATTATTGCTAGTTGCTGCCAATAGTTCTTCGAGTTGTAGGAGGGAGACACTACGACATCCCGGTCCTCACGACAGTTTGAGTGTCTTCGAGGATTCAGGAATATGGTGGCGTATACCAGCCGCGGAAAGCTGGGGCGCAGCACTACCTCATTGCTTCGTCGTAAGCGTTTGGTCCCGACCGTCTGGACGTGGGTGGCTGGTGCGTAGAGGATGCCTGTATGGAGCAGAGCATTGTTGCAGGTTCTGAGGTTGCTGTTGGGAGCACTGAACCGCGCCGTCGTTGGCGCACGGTGGAGGAGAAGCGGCGGATCGTCGAAGAAGCGATGCAGCCTGGCGCGAGCGTAGCTCAAGTAGCGCGCTTGCATGGAGTGAACGCGAACCAAGTCTTCGCGTGGCGTCGTCAGTACCAGGCCGGCCAACTTGTGGCCACAGGTGCGAACGTTCCGAAGCTGCTCCCGGTGATTGTTTCCGATTCTGCAGAGGAAGTTGCGAAGCAGGAGGTCGCGTGTTGCGGCGGATCGATACACATCGAGTTCCCGGGACGAGCACTGGTCAGCATCGAAGCAGGCGTTGAACCCGCGCTGGCAGCAGCGATCGTCGAGAGACTTGCGCGGTGATCGAACTTCCGAAGGGAACCAGGATCTGGATCGTTGCCGGAGTTACAGACATGCGGCGCGGATTCGATGGGCTCAGTGCGCAGGTGCAGAGGGCAGTTCAGAAGGAACCACTGTCTGGACACGTGTTCATTTTCCGCGGGCGCAGAGGAGATATCGTAAAGCTCCTCTGGGCTGATAGCGACGGGTTATGCCTGTTTTCCAAGCGTCTCGAGCGAGGACGGTTCATATGGACGAAGGCAGAGAGCGGTGCGTTGTCGCTTACACGTGCGCAGTTATCGATGCTTCTCGAAGGCATCGATTGGAGGCGCGTTGATCGCACATGGGAACCAGATCCATCAGCATGATTGTGCGTTATTTTGTTGATGACGATTTCGTATTTTGTGGCATACTTCCGGCATGTTCACTGCTTCGGATCAGATTGATTTCTCCGATCAGCAAGCAGTGAGAGCGTTGTTCGAAGCAAAGCTACTCGAACTCGCATTAAGAGATCAGCAGTTGGCCGAGAAGGACGCGCTGATCGCATCGCGAGATGCCGCCATTGCGGCTAGAGACGAGAAGCTCTCCTCACGCGACCAGCAGATCGAACATCTGAAGCTGCTACTTGAGAAGATGCGGCGCGATGCGTACGGCGCCAAGAGCGAGAAGCACGAACGCAACGTTGAACAGCTCGAACTGAAGCTTGAAGAGCTCGAGTCGGACCAGGCCGCAGATGATGTTGTCGAGCAACCTGTCTCCAACAAGCCGCTCAAGAACAAGCCCGCGCGCAAGCCGCTCCCCGATCATTTGAGACGCGAAGTCATCACGCATGTTCCATCGGAACAGTGCTGCCCGGATTGCGGTGGCAAGCTTCGTAAGCTGGGAGAAGATGTGTCGGAGCACCTTGAGCGTATCCCTGAGACCTTCAAGGTGATTCGCCATGTGCGCGTAAAGATGAGCTGCTCGAGCTGTGACACGATCGTGCAGCCGCCTGCGCCATCCCGGCCGATTGAACGGTGCCTGGCCGGACCTGCGTTTCTGGCCCACGTTCTCGTAGCTAAATATGCCAACCACATTCCATTGAACAGGCAGTCGGAGATCTACGCGCGTGAAGGCGTCGAGCTGGACCGCTCCACGTTGGCTGGTTGGGTTGGCGCCTCCAGTCAGCTTCTCAAGCCTCTGGTCGAAGCGGTACGGGACCATGTGATGTCCGGCCGCAAGATCCACGCCGATGACACACCGGTTCCGGTGCTTTCACCAGGTCGCGGAAGAACGAAGATTGGCCGGCTGTGGACCTACGTTCGCGATGATCGGCCAGCCGGCATCGATACTGCGCCGGCCGTCTGGTTCGCTTACTCGGCTGATCGCAAGGGAGAGCATCCGCGCAAGCACTTGAACAACTTCCGCGGAGTTCTACAAGCGGACGCGTACGCAGGGTTCGGGCACCTTTATACGGCTGGCAGCATACAGGAAGCCGCCTGCATGGCTCATGCCCGCAGGAAGCTGCATGACATCCACGAGATTCATCCCTCGCCGATCACAACCGAAGCCCTCGACCGGATCGGGGCACTCTACGGGATCGAGCGTGAGATACGCGGCCAGACGGCAGAGCGACGAAGAGAAGTCAGGCAGGCCAGGGCCAAGCCGCTCCTCGAGAGCCTCCATCGATGGTTCGAGCTAAAGCTCGCGACCTTGTCGGCCAAGTCCGACACTGCCGCGGCGATCCGCTATTCGCTATCGCGATGGCGTGCACTCACGCGCTACGTCGATGACGGCTTGATCGAGATCGACAACTCGAGCGCCGAGCGCGCGTTGCGCGCCGTCGCTCTCGGCAGGCGTAATTACCTGTTCGCCGGAGCAGACTCTGGCGGCGAACGGGCTGCGGCCATTTACTCTCTGGTCGGCAGCGCCAAGCTCAACGGCATCGATCCGGAACTCTACCTCCGGTCCGTGTTGACCCGCATCGCAGATCACCCGATCAATCGCATCGACGATCTGCTGCCCTGGAACATCCAAATCGACACAATCAAAGCCTAGTCGTGTCCACAAGTCGCGACTTGTGGACACGATAGTCAAAAATCTGACTGTCAAGACGGCTCAGACCAAACGCTTACGCTTCGTCTTCAGCCTGGCGTACTGCTCCTCAGTCAGATTCAGGAATACCCCACCTCTGCCAATTCCGATCGCCTGGTCCAGCGCCTGTCGACTCTCCAGGTTCGACAACCCGCCGCCTCGCTCGACCAACTCGACCACCTTGTCTGGTGAAGCGAAGCGGAGCTTCCTGGGCAATGGAGTCTTCAAATCCTGCTCCAGGAACTGGCATTGCCAGCCGCAGCGGCATTGGAATGACATGTAAACCCTGTGACGATCATCTTGACGAGGCATGGGAACAGGATAGGCGAATAAAAAGCGAAAGACAAACTAGGGCGAAACAGGGATCTCTCGGTATGGAAGCTGTGGAAATTCGGCGTTCATATACTTGAGTAACCGAGAACGTTAGGATGAAGAAATGATGGTGTTTAGGAGGAACGCCAGCGATACGTTTTGAACTGCTCAGGGTCTAACCGCTGCCCCTGGCAGATTCTCGTCTCGATCTGCAATTTGAGGCGGGCCCGCTCTGCCTTGGGTGTAGTGGGATCATTACGCTTCGCTCGGAGGGCCTCCACCTCGCGCTTCAGCTTGGCGGCTTTCTCTTTGTCTTCGTCGCTGGGCATTGGAGAAAATCATACTCCGACAGGGGGTGCTTCTGGGTCCAATCATGAAATACGTGGTTCCAGCAGCGTTCTCAGATTATTCGCGATGTCGGATTTGACATTCTCCATCGAGGATTTCCGAACTCTGGCAATCGCTTCAACGGTTTGCACTATATCGGAGGGGCAGGCGGTCCGCTCATTGACCCGAGTAAATGGTCCATCTGTCTCTGTGAAGACTCGGTCGATGGGCAGGGTTGCAACAAGGCGGCATCCTCTTTCATTCAACATCATCTCGGAATTGATTGAGAAATAGCACCCGAGGTCAATGGCTCGCTGTGCTTCGGATGCTGATCCACTGAACCAGTGGAGAACCACTTTGCCTTTTGAGGGGGACAAATGCAACTCAATCAAATCGAGCACGAGTTTCGCAGACCGGACGCTATGAACGCTGAGTATCTTATCGCCATGCCGCGCGCACCCTTGAAGCACATGCACGAACACTTCCTTTTGGAGATCGAGCGAACGATAGTAGCGGGGGCCAGCGTCAATCCCTACTTCTCCTACATATCGAGCCTCCGGCAGGTACTGATCCCACAATGAAATCTCGTGGGCTCGTTCGTATACCAACTGGGGATGCAGCCCCAGAGCGGCACGAACGTAATGGGTAGCTTCCGTAACCTCGCGATTTCGCGGCCACGCCTTTGGAGTAGTCGTCATCGTGAGCGTGTAGACCGCAGCTCGTTCAGCATCTTGAACCGCGGACATGAAGTCCGGATAGAGATCGAGATGACAGTGAAGATCAACGTAGTTTGGAGGCATCGGCATTCTAGCTGGGGGTGGTGATCACATTTGCCAACAGCTTGCCAACCTCGTCCATGCCACGTAAATAGACACCTGCCAGCGCAACTTGTCGACTTGGAGACTCGTCGGTCAGCGGACCGGATTTGTGAATCAGAATAGACGCCAAGCCCGGTTTCTTCACAAGTCTCGCGACAGCGAGCTGGAAAGATCGAATCTGAACTCCTTCGGCCTCCGTAGAAGAAAGAGGCTTGCTGTGGAGATGTGCAAGCGTGTACGTCGTTGGGTCGGCTTCACGGAGCCCGCTTTCAATTGCAGCCCTCCGGATCAAACAAGGCAGACAGAACCCACAGTGTTCGATTCCGTGGCCCTTCCAACGCCCCTTCGTCGGCGATGAGCAAGAGAGACTCTCTGGGATAGCACGTTTCAGGAGAACTCGATTGGAGCACATAGAAACCATCTCGCCCTTTGTCTTGTCCCAGTATGGATTCTCTATCGTTACCGGAATCCCCAGTTCCCGCAAGAGTTCATTCCAACGTGCAATATAAAACGGATGCGTCGTGCGCGTACTGAGTGAACCAAGTCGGAGCTGGTCGAGTGGAACGTTGAGAGCAATGAGCCCGTTTTCTGGAGCCAGGAGCTTGCAACTCTGGCCAAGACTGCTGCCCGCCATCGCTCCTGTGGCAAAGAAGAGGAAGGATCGCCCACGAGTGGAATCTTCTGCGGAAACGCCCTTCACAAGCTCTTTCGGAAAGGTCATCCATATGCGCAGACGCCGGAAAGGGCGCTTCGGGTATTGAGCTTCCAGTCTGCGGAAGAGCGTCTCCTGGGCCGCGCTGACAGCTGGTTCGCCGGCATGGCTGACGAAGAGAGGGTTTCGACCCTGTTCCAAAGCATCAATGGCACCGATGAGGCTGTCTAGGCCGCCGGAGAATAGAGAAACGCCATCGAACGGCGGTTTCGCCACCACAAGCGGTAGGGGCGCGACGATTCGCTCGAAGCCCTTAGGACGAACTCGAAAGTCAAAAGACCACCGGTCTCCAGTCAGGAAATTCAGCATTTGTTGCAAGAGGCCAGAAACACTCGTCCAACGAGCGACGTCGCTCACCGGAACCACCAAACGGATTTCTCGAGTCCAGTTATCCTGTGATTCCGTATTGCGTGAAATTCGCGTGTCCGCCGCATGGATGTGTGCGGCCAGCACCAGCAGATCCACGCTGAGCTCGGAGGGGTAAACTCCAATTGTGGCCAGTTCGTCGAGAACATTCCCTATTCCGTGGTCGAGTCGCTTCGTGGCTTGAACAAACTCCACCTGCGTTGCAACTTCATCGTCAGCGCTCGGGATGGCGACCGCATCGTTGAGTCCAAATCGTCCGTAAATGAGGTGACGGCTCACGATTTGTCTACCTCCGATTCCGCCATACTCTGTAGGATGGAATATGCCTGTTCGTAGACCGAATCGATGGTGCTCGTGACCTGCTCTTGGGTCATAGTTGTTTCCACCTGGTTCGCCACGAAGGCGTCCGAGACGCTGCGTTCGACAAACTCGAAGAGCTGGACTTGAATATCGGCGGCTTCCCTCGCATCCTGCGGCAGGGTGATTGAGTTCGAGCCGATGTCATTGCAGATGCGTGCTTCGATGGCATGTGCGACATTCAATTCGAGAATCGTCTGTACCTGTGCGGCGGTGAGAGCGCCGAAGTCGGTGATTCCACTCTCTGCGAGATCCACAATGGTCTCGACAAATGCCTCCCGGGCAATGCTTTCGTCGATTGCTCCGCCTGCAGGACAGACGATCTCCATGATTCCGAGAAATATCTCTTCAATAGGCCGCCCCACAAGACGGTCCAAGCCAATAGAGCGCAACGCAGCGGGGGCATTGCCGCCGATCGCGGAATTGAGGATACCTGCAAGCTGCGCCGTTGATCGGCGAGAGACGGCCATCCTTCGCGCCGCGTTACGGCTCCCGCCGGAAGAGTTCGATACGTATTGGGAAAGCGCCCGCCCAAGGCCTTTGCGATCCCGCCCACCCGACGAAACGAAGCGGGTGAAATTGTTACGTGCGGAGGTATAACGCCGGGGATCACCGGCCGGTGGAACCGGAGGGCGTGTCGGCGGCGTCGGAACGTTTACCCCGTTTACAGACGGCAGAATTGCGGGAAGCGGGTTAGCGACTCCATCGCCTCCCGGGGTTAGCTGTTGTGGCTTCTGCGCCGGACCCGCAGGTGACGGTTGGGGGCCATCGGATCCGCCTCCATCACTGAGCCACGTGGGAATTAAGGGTTTCCCGCCGCCGGAGCCGCCATAAGAATTCGATGTGCCCATTACCGACCTCCCGACGTCCGAGTGCGGAGGGTGGTCGCGGCGGTAGGTTTGAGCACTGGGCCGCCATTCTTGCTCCAAACGTCAAGCAATTGGTCGAAGCGCCGAGTGGTCGACGGGTCTTTCAGGACGCTCCCCCAGCCACTGCATGCCCAAGCGCCGAGACGGTTGGCAGGAAGAGCCTCCAGGAAGTCGAGTAGGTTCGCTTGCAGGGTAGGCTGCGCGCGCACGAGGACTCCTATCCCCTCGACGCCGTCTGGAGCCTTTTCGAAAGAATCGGAGGCAATGATTCGGGTTCTGAGTACCTCGAAGACTTGGGCAGCTTCCGGTGGCGCGAGGGAACGCAGGGCCATCTCTTCCGCCTGCACCGCCAATTTCCCTCCGAGAAGTCTCTCGGCAATTGCGGCGATCTGTCCGAAGGCCGTCGCCGCTCCGAAGAAGTCCTTCCGATCTTTGGTCACGAATAAATAGGGGCGAAGATCAACATTCCCGAGAGGCGGCTTCAGTCGCGCCCAGTCTAAGGTGCTCGGTGAGGCCAACCACTCGGCGAGCACTGCGCTTATTTCGCCGTCGGGTGATGAAGTCTCGCTCTTCTTGGCAGGCCTCTTAATCCCAACCTCTTCTTGGATTGCTTGCGGCGATTCTGGCTCACGGGCTGTCTTCTTTTTCGCCGCGGCCTCCAGCGCGCCAATATCCGTGCAGATGCCATCCGGCGCCGCGGCGGCCGCGTTCGCAATCTGATCGAACACACGGCTGTTGAACCTTTCAGCCAGCATCAGTTTGGCCAGCACAGGAAGTTTCACATCATCGCCGAAGCCGCGGGCATCGGCCGATGCTTGCCGAAGTAAGAGTGTGTTGAGAAACCGCTTGATCTGGCGGGGATTCCCGCGCGTACCGCTGGCGAGGATTGAGCCGATCTGATCGGAGATCAGGAGCGCGTTGTGGGCACTATTTGCCTTTGTGCCAAGGGCGTTCTTCGTGGTTGCCGCGTCGAGGACGCTTCCTAGCCAGGGCCGCTTCAGAAGGCCGCGGGCGACCTTGATTAGGTCGGCAAAGGCCGGATCGTCTTCGCCCAGTTCCGCACCGACCAGCAATAGGGTGACGTAGATGCGAGTCTCCGCCTGGCCCAGAGCGGGAATGCGAAATGGAATCTGGATCAGTTTTTCCAAGTAATTGCGCGCGTAGGTCTGCGGGCCGGTGCTATCTGGGAGATCAGGGAAGTGCTTCCGGACCGAATACTCGATCATGGCCTCGTCCGCAGCCACCACAAATGCGGTGCGCGCTGTGAAGACAAAAAGCCGGATCGCTTCGAGCGTCTCGATTGCAGTTTCGGGAAGACAGCGGTCGAGGTCGTCCACCAACACGATGAGCTGATCGATTCTTGCAGCTTCCAAGAGCTTGTCGAATGCCTTCCTGAATTCAGCAATCTCCTCGGGTACGCTGCTGGCGCTCTCCTTGTCTTTCTCTTTGAGCAGTTCCTTGGCGCCGTCGACAATTTCGCCGATCTTCTCCTTTGTAAGATTCGCGGGATCCGCCAGTGTCCCTTCGAGGCTGGTCACCAGGCCCATTACGCTCAATTCGTGGTGGCCTGTGTAGAAGCCAGTAGCGGCCGTGATCAATCCGCCAGCTCGTTTTGCCAGTTTGAGCAGGTCAATCCGATGGAGAACGTCTTTTACGGCGACGGAGGCCTTTGTCAGAAATGTCCGCTTCTCCAACAGGCCGGTTACGATCCCTTCGATCAGCGCAATCTTTGCGTCCTCAAAGCCCTGAAAGCGCCACCCGTTGAACTTGAGGCAGAGCACGCGATCCTCACCCTCCAGGGATGCTTCCACCATCTCCAAGACGCTGGACTTTCCGGCGCCCCAATCTCCGTGAACGCCAAGGGTGATCGGGTGAGCGGAGTGCCTTTTCAAGAGCGCGACAATCGTCTTCGCGATGGGCTCGTTGTTTAGGAGGTCGACTTTTGTTTCATTATCCGAAAGGATCATCTGTACCTGCTCGGATTAGATGTTGTCGGAGGCGCAACACGAGTGTACTCCAAGCACCCATTTTTTCAACATCTTATCCAAGAGGGAAGTGGCTCTGTGCGACGGAGTGAACTGCGGGTACTCCTTGAACCAGTGACGTTCCTCCGTTTCAGGGCGTGAGCGCACGGCAAAGGTCTTGACCACTGACCAGATTGGTATCGAGAACGCCGATGTCGCCAGGAGGGACTGTGGATTTACACAACATTCCCAAACTGTGCTTCCAGGGTGAGCGGTTGTGAAAACCCGGTTTAGCCTGTTAGCCGTCAACCGACGATCATGCGCAGGCCACTTTACAGAAAAGATTGATGAGCATCATTTCTTCGATTGAGCCAGCGGCGGCGCCCCCGATGCGCGGATCACCAACAACGATTGCCAGGCATTTCGCGCGAGATAATGCTACGTTGATCCACATCACGCTGGGATAAAGAAGTTGCCTTGGGCGTTTATGGGGAGTAATCCTGCGAATTGGGCCTAAGCTAGGTAGATTCGCATGACGGACGATCTGGTAACGATTATCTGGACAGGCTTAGGATGAATGGATGCCACAGCCTCCGCGCAATCGAAAAGACCACTACGTTCCGCAGGGATACCTTAAGGGCTTCATCGATCCGGCGCGCGTTGCAAACGACCGGCCGCTCTGGTGCCTTAATAAGCCACGAAACATATGGGAGCGGAAATCCACCAAGCAGATTTGCCACGTCGTCGGGATGTATGACTTCTCGAATGACGCAATCGATGCCGAGCACGCTGACGTAACGTTCAAAAGCATGGAGGATGGCTTTCCGACAATTCGGGACCAGCTACGGGAGGTCAATTTCGGCAGCTGGCGACATGACCTGCCGTTTCTTCGGTCCTACATGGAGATGATCAGGGTTCGTTCTCCCCTTTACTTCGAGGAGCAGGGGCAAGCGATTGCCGATTCCTTTCTTGGCCGGGTTGTGACGGTCGACGAAGGTGGCCGAAAGATCGTCTATGACAATAGCCATCCGCTTACCGAGGATGAAGTTCACGATCACACCCTGGTCACGATGCGGGAGGAATTCCGAAAAGGGTCTCCCTGGATGGAGGACTTCCACTGGCAGATCAGAACCACTTTCGATTCTCGTAACCCGGTAATCACTTCCGAAAGCCCCTTGTTCGTGAAGATCAACCGCCCCGGCTTCCATGGACCGATAACCGATGAGGCGTTGAGAGACCCGGCCACGGAAGTGTACTTTCCGCTCTGCTGGGAGGCATGTCTTGTCGGCCGACTGGCTCCCTTCGAAGCTGACGTGAGGCCTTTCGCGCAAACCGACCTGGATGAGTTGCGGCACATGATGGCGGAAATGGCGCCAGAGTTTGTGGTCGCACCGCAGGTCCTTCATGGGTTGCTTCTTGATGGAAGACCTGCGCCTAGGGTCGCAACGAGAAAGTAAGTGGCATAGCGCGTAAATGGCGTGCCCCACGGCTCGGGCTCTACTCGCATCACTTGCCGACCCGCTGAACGCCCGGGACCTTCAGGTAACGATCCAGTCGCAAAGGGCGTCTAGCAGGACCGATCCGCGACATGAGTGCTTTTGAGTCATCTCAGGTCCTCAATGGCGAGTGGCTAGGGGCACCCGGACTCTGGCTTGGGGAAATTGGCCACCTGCCATGAGCTGCCTCTAAACTGAGGAAGAGAGGCAAAAGATCATGCCAAAAGAGCCAGAAGAGACTGACGTTTTGGTTCCATTTGAGATCGCGAACTTTCCTGCCGAATATCGCCAATATTACGGCACGAAGCGCCACAACCTGTTCGCCATGATTCAAAAGCACCCAGAGATGTGGCACTACTTTACCTTGCTCGACGAGATCCTGTTTCGCGAGATCGACGATCTGCAGGTTTCAAGAGACCTCGATAAGCACTTGCCGCGCGCGTTCTACATAAACGCTCACGCTAAGATCAGGATCGCGATGGAGCTTGCCTTCCAGGGCTGTATGCAGGAGTGCCGATCGGTTTTGCGCGACGCCGTTGAATGGACCGCATATGCGCATTACATGATGACCGACCCAGCTCTGCAAATGATTTGGTGGGAGCAGGATGACCCCGCGGGGAAGGCTCTTTTTCACGAGAAGTTCGTCCATAAGAAGAAGTTCACTGTTTTTGCCGGTCAGGAGGAACTTCACGAGAAGTTCGGAGAGCTTTCAGAAGGCGGGTCGCACCCTACGCCTCAGTCGATGTACAGCCGGATCATATATACCGACACCCCGACAGAAAGGGGAATGCAGGTCTACTATTCAGGGGTTCCTGACGAAACGGCATGGGCAATAGAATTGTTCTCTCGCCTTCTGACCTGCTTCGTAATCGAGCAAACCTTCTTCAACGATTTCAAGGTTCGGCTCGAACTAGATCCTACTCTGATGAACATGCGCCAGGAGTTCGCAATACATAAAGAAAAGCTACGCCCGTTCATAATCAAGAAGTACGACATTAAAGATCCCGGTTCATATCCCACCAAGGTACACGCATCGGCCACTGCCGCTTCTATGACCAAGCCAGATGACACTGCAATATGAATTGCTACTGGTTGCTTCCCGCTTTGAAACGGCGCTGCTGTTCTCCCTCGATGTGAGCCAAGGAGTGAAGAAGCACCACCGAAACCAATTACCCCTCAAATGTCGGCATTGCGACTGGAATCTCAAGGCTTGCCCGCCGGTGAATGTCGCCCAACGGATACCTTTTTCATGGCGCGTATTCCAGCTCGCGCTTATCGCAGCGAACCGTCAGTAGCTGAGTGCCTATGGTGTGCTTAGCTACGACAGCGATTCGCTACGTTCACTCAACGACTCCAGTCTTCGAGTGGCTCATGCCAGACCGTTTGGAACATAGC
>Ga0302200_10003555_pt1 | contig 13046 bp, 10 predicted proteins | sample II_Bog_N3_1_FD_194585 | JGI IMG/M metagenome (GOLD analysis project Ga0302200, IMG submission 194585) | Peat permafrost microbial communities from Stordalen Mire near Abisko, Sweden - II_Bog_N3_1 | ecosystem: Environmental > Terrestrial > Soil > Wetlands > Peat | place: Sweden: Abisko... | reverse complement strand
AATGGTTACAGCAATGCAACCATTGTTTTTGTAACAGCAGTAAAGATTTAGCATGTTATTTTAAATTGTTCATAAGTTAATTAAAATATTTACTTAAAATTAAAATAAATAATTTACTTTTGAGATTCTTAATTTTATTATTTCTTTAAACAATCAATCATCTTGTATAGTGTCAATTAAAACTATTTCAAGATTAAACTCTTACTAATTAAAAAATAAATCATGATTAATTTTGACATTCTGATCAATTATTGGTGGGTAATACTGATAATTGTATGTGTTGTACTGTACAAGTACATACTTCGTTTTTTGTTTGGGATGGTTATTGTACCCGAGGACCGGATCGGGTTGGTTACCAAAAAGTTCGTATTATTTGGAACCGATAAATCCTTACCTGATGGACGGATTATTGCAACAAAAGGCGAAGCCGGTTTTCAGGCAAAAGCACTGGCTCCCGGTCTTTATTTTGGAAAGTGGTTTTGGCAGTACGATGTGAGCATGGAACAGTTTATGGTTATTCCTGAAGGCAAAATCGGTTTAGTAATGTCTAAAGACGGTGCACCGATCCCTACCGGTAATATTCTGGCTCAGAGTGTTGAATGTGACATTTTTCAGGATGCAGAAAAGTTTTTAAACAACGGAGGCCAGAGAGGTCGCCAGACATCCTACATTACAACCGGTTCATACCGTATAAACACGATGCTTTTTCAGGTTTCTATCACCGACATGATACGTATACAGGAAAGCAAAGTCGGAATTGTTACAACACTTGACGGTCAACCGATTGAAGCAGGACAAATAGCCGGTAAATTAATTGAAGATCATAATAATTTTCAGGACTTTGATCAGTTTTTGAAAAACGGAGGAAACAGGGGTTTACAACCGCAGGTAATTTTAGCAGGATCGTATAACCTGAACCCATGGGCAGTTCAAATTGAAGAAATACCTATGACTGAAATTTCAATTGGATATGTTGGAGTAGTGATTTCATATATCGGAACAGAAGGTCATGACATGACAGGTTCTGATTTTAAACACGGGAATATTGTAGAAAAAGGGAACAAAGGCGTGTGGATGGAACCACTGGGTCCGGGTAAATACCCGATCAATATTTACATTATGAAAGTAGAATTGGTTCCTACTACGAATCTTGTTCTGAATTGGGCAACAGCACGCAGTGAAGCACATAATCTGGATAAGAATTTATCAACTATCACAGTTCGTTCCAAAGATGGTTTTCCATTTAACCTGGATGTGTCACAGATTATTCATGTTCCAACCACAGAAGCTCCAAAAGTAATTGCCCGTTTCGGGAACATGGTAAACCTGGTTTCGCAGGTACTCGAACCAACCATAGGTAATTATTTCAGAAATTCGGCACAGGATAGCGATGTAATCGCTTTCCTGAGTACACGTAAGGAAAGACAGGAATCAGCGAAAGAACATATCAAAAAAGTACTCGACGAATACAATGTCAATGCAGTCGACACGTTGATCGGTGACATTATTCCACCTGATTCACTTATGAAAACATTAACCGACCGGAAACTTGCAGAAGAACAAAAAGTCACCTACGATACGGAGAAAAGAGCGCAGGAAACCAGGCAAGGTATGGAAAAGGAAACCGCTATTGCCGACATGCAAAAGGAAATCGTGAAAGCACAACAAGGAGTTGAAATAGCCGAACGTATTGCCAATGCTACAGTAAAGAAATCGGAAGGTGATGCTACAAGTGTGAAATTAGCAGTCAGTGCCGAAGCTGAAGCTACCAAAATGCGTGCTATGGCTGAATCGGAAGCAATTAAAGTGAAGGCATCCGCCCAGGCAGAACAAATCACACTTACGGGTGCTGCCGAAGCAGGTAAAATTCTTGCTATCGGCCGATCAACTGCTGAAGCTTATGAGTTAGCAGTAAAAGCATTAGGAGGCGAAAACTTCACCCGTTATAAAATTACGGAAGAATTATCGAAAGGAAATGTAAAATTGATTCCTGATATACTTATTGGTGGAAACGGAAACGGTGGTAATGCTATTGATGGTTTATTGGGGTTGAAACTTATGGAAATGATTGATCCGAATAAAAAAGAATTAACACCAAAAACAGACGAAACAACTAAACCTAAAAACTAAATGAGGAATCATTGTTAAAAGGGAATAAATAATTCTTTCGAAAATATCAGGATTTCAATTATAGATTCTGTCATGTTATTTTTACTATCAACCGGCTTATTAATTTAAGCCGGTTGTTTTTGTTTTTAAATTTATATCCCTGTTGTGCAATTTTTAAGTAGTTGGTACAATATAATGAAGTCTTTTTATTGAATAAATCTCACCTCTCCCACTACCCTCTCCAAATAGGCTGTGTAAAAAATGAATCAATTATAAATTATCACTTACAAAATAAAAGTTGGTTATTAATTTTTAAATAAGTGAATAAGGTATTAATCCTGGGTGATTTGGTTTTCTACTAAGGTTTAACATCTAATAATAAGGGTATTAAATAAAACTTTTCCGATAAACCGGAATGTACCATATTTTTATTTTTTTACCCTTAGTAGAAATGTTACGTAAAAAATATCTTGCCCTTATTACCCTTATTTGTTTTCTAGTTTCATATTGTAAGTATATTCAAATTTCAAAACTCTTTTTACACAACCTCCAAAAGAGAGGGTAATAGAACTTAGGGTTGATATAGTTTTATTAAAAAAAGAGAATACTATTTTTTTCTATTGCTTATATGAATCCGGATTCTAATTTAAATCAGAATAGCTATTTGTGCTAAATAAAAAAACTTCTGCTATCTTTCGATAACAGAAGTTCATTTTGTATTGTTAAACTAAAATTTAGTTTTTTGGAGTTGCTTCTTTAACAACCATTGCACGGCCATCAAATTCAGCTCCGTTAAGTTCTTCGATAACTTTTGCAGCAGCAACATCATCAGACATTTCTACAAATGCAAATCCTTTTGATTTACGAGTTTCGCGATCCTGGATAATTTTACAAGAATCAACCTGACCGTACTCTTCAATAACCTCTTTAAGGTCATTTTCTCTAACTTTGTAACTTAAGTTACCAACGTAAATGTTCATAAAATAAAATATATAAATAAATGTGATTTAAGATAAGTAGATTTACGAAGATAGATCAAATTCCATTAAAAGAAGAGTTGAAATAGACTGACGAAAAAATACACTTTCTTAAGAGTTACAAAGATACTCTTTTTTTTGAATTGTACAATAAATTAATTAAAATAATTAAAACAAATGAAATATAGATAGTTATCATAGATTTATCTCTTTTACCTACATTTGATTATAATTTTTACTCTTTAAATTCACTTTGCAAATCATAAAATTAAAGGGACATGAGTGTGTTAGAGCCTTCATTGCAGAAATGTTCTCAAAAATTAGAAGTTATTCTTTATTTTCTAATCCTTATCTCTGTGATTTTAAAAACATTTTTTATCTTTGCAACAGATTTTGGATCCACTATCCCTGAAGTACAAACCGGTACAGAATTACTATCCTCCAAAAAGCATATAACCCATGTTTATGGCATATTTCATTTTGCTGCGAAAATTGCTGTATTCGTTTCTTATTGCTAATTTTACTTACTTAGAGTAACTCCAGAGAAACCATAGAGGAACTATAAAGGAAGTCCAAATGAACATTTGACAGACAAATTGCCAGGTTTGGTTACTTATTGAAAAATTGGGGTTATGAGATTTAAGTGCCCATAATTGATTTGCAACCTCAACTATACTCACCATTCACTGAACAAACGCAAAAAAAAAGAAAAGCATGACACTTTTCCTTTTTTTTATATTTGCTTTTTTGACCTTTTCTTACGTCAAATCCTTCTTCCACCTATTAACCTGAAAAGGATAGAAATGATGGCTATCACTAAAAGTATGTGAATAATACTTCCTGCACTGAATGCAAAAAAGCCGATAGCCCAACAGATGATAAGGATGACTGCGATAATATAAAGTAAATTGCTCATGTTCTTAAATTTTATATAATTATTATTGTAATATTATTTAAATTGGATCTAAAATTCTGATGTCTATAAATGAAATTAATTGAATGCTGCAGAGATATAAAAATTAATGACGGCATTGTTTGCATTTGGAATTGTATATTCAGTACCTAAGAATGACTGTGTTTTCCCGACTTTAGTCATTCCTAAATTATAACGTGCACCCATTGTAATAGATCCTACATCCAAGCCGGCTCCCAAGACCAAACCTGCATCAATACGGTTATAATTATTTACATTAATATTTTGTTCAAAGTTGAATAGACTTACATTTGCAACGTTTTTGACTTTCCCATCGATCAAATAAGCTACATAAGGTCCAAATTGAAGATCAAGTAATTTTGTAACATTTACGACACATAACAATGGGACTTCCAGATAAGTCAAATTAAATTTTGCAGTCCCATCAACAAAAAGATTATTATATGTTACGGAAGCACCTTTGGTTGTAATATAAAATTCAGGTTGAATGGCAAGAAAACTTGTAACAGGTAATTTATCAAAGACCCCGATATTAAAACCGGCTATCATATCCGAACTCGATGCATCTGAAGTATAAAGGTTAGAGAGGTTCAGACCTCCTTTTACACCAAATTGCATTGTCTTTAATTCCTGTGCCTGACTAGTCAGATATGTCATACTTATAAGCAATAGCAATAAAGAAAACAGAATGATTGGCTTTTTCATATTATATGTTTTTAAAAATGGTTATCTAATAATTAAAGACAAAGATACTTTTATTCAAATACTGGTAAATTACATAATTTATGAAAAGAGTTATATAATTCACACATCTACTATCCTCTTGTTTTAAATGAGGACATAAAAAAGCAGAATGATAGTCCTGCTTTTAAATTTTTCTTATTTTGTATGTTCCTCAGTTAAGCTATTCAAACTTCTTCCAAGTTGATTCAGGTCGCGATTAAAGTCGCTTTTAAATTTCCCCCAATCGGTATGAGTTTTTTCATAATCAGCCATTCTGGTTTTTAGATTTTGATTTTTTATTTGAAGGGAATCTATTCTACGGGCATAAATTTCGTCGAGTGCGGAACCTGATTTATTCATTTGCAACTTGAGTTTTGCTATACTTACTTCATTTGTTTTTATTTTTAGATCGGATTCAAGCTTAAATGTTTTCAGTTCTTCTTCGGTAGCTACTTTCTGATCCACTTTATTTTCATTATTCTGGGCTGAATTCAGATTGTCCAATGCAACCTGAGTACGGTTTCTGGCATCTTCTTTTTTTTGGTCTGACGACATGCAACTGGTTAGTAAAGCAACCGTCAGAAATAGATATACTACTTTTAAATTTTTCATAACTGAATTGTTTTGAGTTGGCTTGTTTTACAAAATAAATGTTAATATATATTATAATACAGGGAAAGAATATTTAAGATAAAACCTGACATTTAAATGGCAGATATAATTTTACGCAATTCTTCTTTAGTCTTGCTGAGTTTTAATTGGAGTCTTCCAAACATTTCATCTTTTTTGCCTTCTGCAAATATTAAATCATTATCGGTTAAAGCAGCAAATTTTTGTTTTAATACTCCTTTTTGTTCATCCCAGTCTCCTTTATATTCGGTCGAGTTCATAATCTTGTCTATTATTTGGTGAATAAATTTTCACTACACAAAGGTGGTATATTTATTCCTTTTTTTATTTACACAATTCCTGAAAAGAGTTACATTATTCACACATAAAGCAATATAAGTAATTAATAATTAATAATTCAATGTCGTTTAGATAAGGATATTGCTTAAATGCACCTTTTACCGACAAATCGGAAAAGATAAACACAAACTAAACGTCATTGTCTTATAAATGGTAAATGGAAAATATTAAAGATAAAATAAGAAATATTTACTATATATACAACCATCAAATTTTGATATGGACATCGTAAATTCTTAATATCTATTATGGAGTCTGGAAATCCGGATTTAATTTTGTGAAATCAGCTTTCCGGATTGAATTATTTTATTTTTATCTGAAAGTCTGTAAAAATAGACTCCTGCATGAAGCAGGCTTGTATCCAGGGTTATGACTTCTTTTGTTACATTTGATCTCATCACCTCTACTCCCGCAATATTATAAATTGAGAAAATGCAATTTACATATTGTGAATCCGACTTTAAATTAATGGTAGTGAACGTGCCGAAAGGATTTGGTGCAACAATTAGTTCTATATCCGGATTTTGACTTTCAACATTTTCAATGCCTGTAGATGTTGTTGCATAGGGTGATATAACAGATGAGGAAGCAACAGAGATAGAGCCAGCGGTTGTGAATGCTGCTCCATCAAGTAAAACACTTGATTTTAAAACTATGGCACCATTGTTAACAACAACAATTCCTCTAAATACTGAATTATCGTTTAGAGTTATTGCACCCTCTATTTTCCAAAAAATATTCTTTGATTGGGCACTATTTATTAAAACAACTCTGGAGTTTGCAGTTGTTGTAAGCGCACCGCTTATCTGAATAACAAATACGGCATTCGGATCACCCAGTGCATTAATAAACAGTGTATCTGTAAGAATGGCTGCCGCATTCAAATGGTAAGTTTGTGGCGTAATAACAAGATTATGACCAAATTGTGCCGGATTGGTGATTTCGACATCCGATGCCATTAAATTCAGAGAATTATACAATGTGAGCAAATCATCTTTACAAATAGTTGTTGCATTATCCGGAACCTGATGAAGAAGACCCTTTACATTTAATGCATCAAATCCGGTCGCTTGTCCTACATTCGTGCCAATATCTCCTGTAATAAAAGTAATTCCGGAATTTGTTACAGAACCATTTGTTGAAAATAATGCATAACCTGAAGTAAGGCCCATGACAGGATGAATCATTGTTGTTCCTACTCCTGAAGCAGAATTTGCAACTTCATATACATGCCCGAAACTTGAATCCGGATAAAAAAAAAGAGTAATTACTGTCACTAAAGTAATTAAAATTGGTTTCATAAGATTAATTTTTCGAATAAATAAATGATCAGAACAAGACAAAGGTATATTTCTTAACAACCAAAACTATTACATAAAACTTGAAATAATTTGCAAAATTCACACATTATATTGAATGCAAGAACAAAGAACAAAGACAGACTATCTGATAGATTAATGTTTTGCAAATTAGTTTGTCAGAATAATTTACTCGTTATATATAAGTAATCATAGAAATATATTGGGCTATTTAATAATTCACAAAAGCTTATAGTTAAGCACTTTGGTAATTATTACTTACTTACTTACTTATTTATATTGTTCGATATTGTAAAACAAAAAAGCTCACTACAAAAATGCAGTGAGCTTTTAACTAAGTTGTATTCTTTATTGTTGAGAAATCAGTTTGCCTGATTGAATAAGCTTACCATTATCGGATACATTATAGAAATAAATCCCTGCATGTAGCATACTTGTTTTAAGAGTTGTCACAGGATTGGTAATTTTGGAATTGATGACAACCTTGCCTAATTCATTGTAGACATTTAAATCATACGCAATGTTTTTTGAAGCATCGTTTAAACTTATTGTCGTATAATCTCTAAAAGGATTTGGTGCAAATGTCAGAACAGAATTGCTATTCTCTACAGAGGCGATTCCGGTTGCAGTGAAACTGACAGGCATGATAGTTGTTATTGAAGCGGTAGATAAAGCACCGGTTGTTAAAAGTGCTTTCCCATTCAGGATTACACCGGTATTAATGGCACCTAATGCACCGTTGTTACAAATAATAGTACCACAGAAAACAGAATAATTATTTATATTTACAGCGCCTTCAATTTTCCAATAAACATTTTTTGCCTGAGCTCCGTTGATCAAAAGTACTTTTGAGTAGGTACTTGTAGTAAGTGCACCATTAATTTTAATGACAAATACTGCATCAGGATTACCTTGTGCATTGAGATATAATGAATCGGTAAAGGTAGCTGCTGCTTTCATGATGTAAGTATGGGGTGTCAGAACCAGGTTACGGCCGAACTGTGCAGGATATAACAATTCAATATCATCAGGAATTAAGTTCAGATAATTATATGCACTGAGTAAATCGGTTGAACATTGAGCAGTGGTTCCATCAGGAATGGGATGGACAATACCTGTCACCAAAAGCGGATTAAAACCGGTAACAGACCCAACATTGGTACCAATGCTCCCTGTTATAGTTGATATTCCGGTGTTTTCAACCGGTCCGTCAGAAGTAAACAAAGTGAAACATTCAGCAGATTTAAGATCAGGTGCAGTTGGTCCGGTAAGGAGTGGAGCACCGTATTGAACTGGAGTGTAAGCAAGTGTCCCATCCGTTGTAATGGCACCGGCAGTAGATAATACTCGACCTTCGATGGTGTCACGGGTTGTGACGATTGCGGCAGCATTATTGGCAATAACAGTACCTCTCATAAAAGTTCCGGGAGCCATACTGACCAATCCTTCAACTTTCCAGAATACATTACAAGCCTGTGCACCATTTGTTAAATGGACTTTAGATTCTGCACTTGTTGAAAACGACCCATTAAGTTGAAAAATAAATTTTGAAGTGGGATCGCCTTTCCCATCCAATGTAAGATCCCGGTTCAATGATGAAGCTCCGGATACAGAATATATTCCGGGAACAAGTGTAACACCGTTTCCAAGTAACGGAGAAGGGAAGAATGTCGGTATGGCGCTGTTCAGTTGATTGTAAGCAATTAATAAATCAGCAGCACATTGGGCACTGGAACCATCCTGATCGTGCATAACACCGTTTACATTTCCAAAGCCGGTACTTGAACCATTGTTGGACCCTACGTTACCTGTCAGTTGAGAGATACCGGTATTTGTTACAGAACCGTTCGTCGAAAAAAGAACAAAATCGGCCGCAGTTCCTAAATTAATAGGTTGACCGAAATTTGCATTAGGCATTAAAAACAGGATAACTGTAGTTAATGTGATGAGTAATTTTGTTTTCATTGTGATTTATTTTACAACGTGAGAATATTTTCACATCGATACAAAGATAGCTGGATTCCTATTTCAAATCATTACATAACTCTTTCTATTAGTTGCATAATTCACAGGTTTTCAATAAACTAGACTTACACAGATCTTGAAGAAGATTTACACAGATAAAAAAAAGAGATTGTCCACTGATTACATTTACACAGATTATTATTAAGTCAAATTTGCGATATGAATATTGTGAAATTTTTATATCCATCCTGAAGTCAGGAAATATAATATCAAAAAATAAAGCCCACTGTAAATAAGCAGTGGGCTTTATTTTTAGTTTGTTTTTTCTTATTGTTGGGAGATCAGTTTTCCGGATTGAATCAGGTTACCGCTTTCAGTTACTTTATAGAAATAAATTCCTGAACGAAGCTGACTGGTTTCAAGAGTTGTTACCTGATTTGTTATCACTGTACTTATAACCATTTTGCCCAATACATTGTATATGTTCAAGTCATATGAATTATTTTTGGATATATCATTCAAACTAATTGTAGTAAATGATTTGAAAGGATTAGGTGAAACAGTTAATACCTGGTTTGACAAGTTCATATTCACAGATTTCACATCGGTAAAAGTGCAACTAATAGGCAATATAGAAGTTATAGCATCGGAAGTTAAAGCACCTGCAGTAGTAAGGGCCCGTCCATTCAGAATGACTCCTGTGTTAATAGCTCCTAATGCACCGTTATTGCAAATGATGGTCCCACAGAAAACTGAATAATTATTAATACTTACTGCACCTTCAATTTTCCAATACACATTTTTAGCCTGTGCTCCGTTGATCAAAAGAACTTTTGAATAAGTGCTGGTGGTTAATGCACCATCAATTTTTATGACAAAAACCGCATTTGGATTACCCTGCGCATTAAGATAAAGTGAATCGGTAAATATGGCTGCTGCTTTCATAATATAAGTATGAGGTGTCAGGACAAGGTTACGACCAAACTGTGCCGGATATAAAAGTTCAATATCAACAGGCAGGGTGTTCAAATAATTATAGGCATCATTCAAATCGGCGGCACATTGTGCGGTAGTTCCATCAGGAATCGGATGGATGGTACCTGTTACTTTAAGCGGATCGAAACCGGTTGTTAATCCAACGTTAGTTCCAACACTCCCCATCAAAGAGGTAACACCTGTATTAGTTACAGATCCGTCACCCGAAAACAATACGAAACAAGCTGCAGTTTTAAGATCCGGAGCTGCAGGGCCTGTAAGATAAGGACTTCCACATCCTATCGGAGTATATACCATTGCACCATTAATTGTTATAGCACCGGCTGTTGAAAGAGCACGACCTTCAATGGTATCGCGGGTTGAAATGACAATTGCGGCATTGTTGGCAATAACTGTTCCTTTCATAAAAGTTCCTGGTGCCATACTGACTAAACCTTCCACTTTCCAATACACATTACATGCCATTGCACCATTAATCAACTGAATTTTAGATTCAGCGCTTGTAGAAAAAGAACCGTTGATTTGAAAAATGAATACTGCATTAGGATCACCTTTGGCATCAAGGGTTAGACCTAAATTCAATGTAGAAGCTCCTGATATAGAGTAGATCCCGGCAACTAAAGTATCACCATTACCAAGTAAAGGTGCAGGGAAAAAAGTAGGGATTGAACTGTTCAATTTATTGTAGGCAATTAATAAATCAGCAGCACATTGCGCACTCGAACCATCCCCATCATGCATAACACCGTTAACATTCCCAAAATTAGTACTTGAACCATTATTGGTACCTACATTACCTGTAATTTGAGAAATACCGGTATTACTTACTGCTCCGTTCGTAGAAAAAAGAGCAAAATCAGCTGCAGTTCCTAAATTAATAGACTCGCCGAAATTTGCATTAGGCATTAAAAACAATAAAAATGTTGTTAATGTGATAAGTAATTTTGTTTTCATTGTAATATATTTTATAATGTGAATATATTTTTCACATCAATACAAAGATAAATACATTTGTTTTTGTATACTTACATAATTTTGGAAATAAATTATATAATTCACAGTTAGAAATTTAAACGCTTACAGAATGATTAAATGAATTAAACTACTGAAAATCAGACCAAGATAATGAATTGTTATTTATCCGTACTACAATTTGAGAATAAAGTACTTAAGCATCAATTGTTTTCGATGTAAAAAGCCCGCTACTAGTTAGTAACAGGCTTTTGTTAATTGATTACTTTTCAGATAATTTATTGTTGTGAAATCAGTTTACCTGATTGAACGGTTTTGTTATTTTCAGTTACCCGGTAGAAATAAATTCCGGATTGAAGATTTCCGGTTTTAAGAGCCATTGATTGCTCGGTAACATTCGTATTAATTACTAACATCCCCAATGTATTATAGATTTTCAAATTGTAATTATTGATTTTCGAAGCATCATTAATTGTAATGGTAGCATATGAACGAAAAGGATTTGGTGTTATGCTTATTGCATTAGATGTATTTATATCTGTAGAATTTAATCCAGTTTGGATATCCAAAGGATTAACTACAGTGATTGCTGTAGTTGCAAAACCACCATTGGTAGTAAGAACTCTACCATTTATCGTGGTTCCGTTATTTAACTGAACTGCACCATTGTTACAAATTATGGTACCACATAGTTCTGAATAATCATTCACACTTACTGCACCATCCACTTTCCAATAAACATTTTTTGCCTGAGCACCATTGATCAAAAGAACTTTGGCATGAGTACCTGTAGCAAATGCTCCGGTAATCTGGATAACAAAAACGGCATCTGCATTTCCCTGGGCATCAAGGTAAAGTGAATCGGTCAGCACGGTTGAACCTTTCAATATATAAGTATGTGGAGTAAGGACTAAATTATTACCAAATTGTGCCGGATAAAGGAGTTCAATGTCATAAGCAAGAATATTCAACGCACTATAAACCCCCAATAAATCAATGCTGCATTGAGCAGTTGAATTATCAGGAATTGGATGAATTGTACCGTTTACAGTTAAAGCATCAAAACCTGTTGTTAATCCTATGTTACTACCTACATCTCCTTTAATATTTGATATTCCGCTGTTAGTAAGTGTCCCCTGAGAAGTAAATAATGCATAATTTGCGGTTGTTGCAAGTTCTGGAGCTTTTGGTCCGTTTAGAGTCGGACTTCCGCAACCAATGGGTGTATATGCCAAAACATTGGTAATATTAACGGCCCCGACAATTGAGAGTGCTCTTCCTTCGAGAGTTGCTCCCGAATTTATTGTAATTGCTGCATTGTTTGCAATAACTGTTCCTTTCATTGAAGTTCCTGAAGCCAGACTAACCAGTCCTTCTACTTTCCAGAACACATTACAGGCTTTGGCACCATTCACCAATACTATGCTTGAATTAACGTTTGAAGAAAAAGTACCTCCGATTTGAAAGATAAATACGGCATTTGGATCATTTTTTGCATCCAATGTTAAATTCAAATCCAATGTTGAATTACCGGCAATGGCATAAACTCCTGCTACCAGGGTTTCACCATCTCCAAGCAGTGGAGCATGCGAAAATGTTGAAACGGCACTGTTGAGTTGATTATATGCAAGCAATAAATCGGATGAACATTGTGAAGTTGCACCATCACTGCTGTGCATCAAACCGTTCACATTCCCGAAACCTGTACTGGAACCTGAGTTTGAACCTACATTACCTGTAAGTTGCGAAATTCCGGTATTTCCAACCGCTCCGACAGTAGTAAACAGAACAAAATCGGCTGCAGTCCCTAAATTAATTGACTCCCCGAAAGTTGAAACAGGCATTAAAAACAGGAATACTGCTGATAATGCAATAAGTAATTTTGTTTTCATTATGAATAATTTTAGAATGCGAGAGTATTTTCACATCATGACAAAGGTAATCGTCATAATGTATAAAAACATTACACAACTTTTGATATATGTTGCAAAATTCACAGGTTGTTGATGTGGTGATGTGATAATGTGGTGATGTGATAATGTGGTGATGTGATAATGTGGTGATGTGATAATGTGTTGATGT
>Ga0302200_10003552_pt1 | contig 13056 bp, 8 predicted proteins | sample II_Bog_N3_1_FD_194585 | JGI IMG/M metagenome (GOLD analysis project Ga0302200, IMG submission 194585) | Peat permafrost microbial communities from Stordalen Mire near Abisko, Sweden - II_Bog_N3_1 | ecosystem: Environmental > Terrestrial > Soil > Wetlands > Peat | place: Sweden: Abisko, Stordalen... | reverse complement strand
CGCGTCTTTTCCTGCCTTTGCGCCTTCCGGTGCAGAGCCTCCCAAGAAGGACCGTGAGGTTTCTCAGGAGGCACAGGTTCGTTTTGCGCTGAAACGCGAACAGCCACACAGGAATTCCGAAGGAGTTTTCGACTCGAATGAAGCGCTCTTTTGCACTTATCGCTACGCTGGCCTTGGGCTTGGTCCTGAGCGCCGCTGCACAAACCCCGGCTGCTCCCGCCGCAGCGCCCGCCGGACCGGCAAAGATTGCCGTCATCGCCTTCCAGGTGGCCGTGGCCCAAACCAACGAAGGCCAGCGCAACTTCGCCGACCTGCAGAAAAAGTACGACCCCAAGCGCCAGCAGTTGAAGGGTCTGAGCGATGAGGTCGACAACCTGAAGAAACAGCTTCAGGCCCAGGGCGACAAGCTGAGCGACGCCGAACGCGCCACTCGCGCCAAGACCATCGACGAGAAGGATAAGCAGCTCCAGCGTCAGGCCGAGGATGCCCAGAACGACTTCCAGGGCGAGATGCAGGAACTCTACAACGGCCTGGCGTCGAAGGTATACGACGTGCTGGCCAGCTATGCGCAGCAGCAGGGCTTTACCCTGGTGCTGGACGTGGCCCAGCAGCAGAACCCGGTGCTCTATGCGAGTGAATCGAGCAATATCACCAAGCAGATCATCGATGCCTACAACGTGAAGTCGGGCGTTCCCGCTCCTCCGGCAGGCACCGCGGCTCCGGCAGCACCCAAGCCGGCTCCCAAGGCTCCCGCCGCCCACTAAGGACGCGGTCGATTCAACGTTGGCGAGGGTTCCGCACCGCGGAGCCCTCGGTTTCGTTTGAGCTGCATGTACGGGAACAAAGCAGTCCACTCTACCAAGAGTGAAAAGGCTTCTGGTTTCAGGCCGCCCTGTGGATAATTCTGTGGATAACTTTAAAGAATTCGTTGGTAATATTACCTTTTCCTGTCTTGCTAAAACTTGTGGCTTTCTGGTACAAAGAACAACTCCTTATTTATCAATCGATAAATAGCGCTAAATTTGCCCCTTCGCGGAACTGAACGAAGCGGGGACCAATTGCCTGCTTACGAGGGTTATCCACAGATGCGGATGAATGTAATGTGACTGGGTCGTGCGCGGCTTGCCAGGAGGCCGCTATTTCTGCGCTTCTTCGCCGATCCGGAGTACGGCCAGGAAGGCTTCCTGAGGGATATCGACCTTGCCGATGCGCTTCATGCGCTTCTTGCCTTCCTTCTGCTTCTCCAGCAGCTTGCGCTTGCGGCTGATGTCGCCGCCGTAGCACTTGGCCAGTACATTCTTGCGCAGGGGGCTCACCGTTTCGCGAGCCACGATCTTGGCGCCGATGGCGGCCTGGATGGCGACCTCGAACTGCTGGCGGGGGATCAGCTCCCGCATCTTCGAGACCAGCGCCCGGCCGCGCTCGTAAGCCAGGTCCTTGTGGACCACGATGGAGAGGGCGTCGACGGGCTCGCCGGAGACCAGGATGTCCATCTTGACCATGGGCGACTCCCACTCGCCCGCCAGTTGGTAGTCCAGCGAGGCATAGCCGCGGGAGACCGACTTCAGGCGGTCGTAGAAGTCCAGCACAATCTCATTCAGCGGCAGCTCGTAGGTGAGCAGGACGCGCGTGGGCGTGATGTACTCAAAGTTCAGTTGCTTGCCGCGCTTCTCTTCAGTCAGTTTGAGGATGCCGCCGACATATTCCTCGTTGGTCAGGATCTTGGCGGTAATGACCGGCTCGTAAATGGCGTCGATGTTGGTGGGGTCGGGCCAGCGCGAGGGATTGTCTACCTCCAGCACGGTGCCGTCGGTAAGCGCGATGTGGTAACGCACGCCGGGGGCGGTGGTGATCAGGTCAAGCTGGTACTCGCGCTCCAGCCGCTCCTGGATGATCTCCATGTGCAACAGTCCCAGGAAACCGCAGCGGAAGCCGAAGCCGAGGGCCACCGAGCTCTCCGGCTCGAAGAAGAACGAAGCGTCGTTGAGGCGGAGTTTTTCGAGGGCGTCCCTCAGCAGCGCGTGCTCGTGGGAGTCCACGGTATAGAGGCCGGCAAAAACCATCGGCTTGATGTCTTCAAAGCCGGGCAACTGCGCGGCGGCAGGTCGCGTGTCGTCGGTGACGGTGTCCCCGATCTTGGTATCGCCGACGGTCTTGATGGTGGCGGCAAAGAACCCTACTTCGCCGGCGCGCAGTTCGGCAATCTCGACGGGCTTGGGGCAAAGCACGCCCATGGATTCCACTTCAAAGGTTTTGCCGTTGGACATGAAACGGATGCGCTGGCCCTTGCTCAGCACGCCCTGCATCACGCGCACCAGGACGATGACGCCGCGATAGGGGTCGAACCACGAGTCGAAGATAAGGGCCTGTAGCGGGGCCTCAGGGTCGCCTGTAGGCGGCGGCAGGCGGTGCACGATGGCTTCCAGTACCTCGGCCACGCCCACGCCCGTCTTGGCGCTCACCGGGATGGCGTCGGTGGCGTCCAGGCCAACGGCTTTCTCGATCGCTTCCTGGGTGCGGACAATGTCGGCGGAGGGCAGATCGATCTTGTTGATGACGGGAATGATTTCGAGACCGTGGTTGATGGCCAGGTATGCGTTGGCCAGGGTCTGCGCTTCCACGCCTTGCGTGGCGTCCACCACCAGCAGCGCGCCCTCGCAGGAGGCCAGGGAGCGCGAGACCTCGTAGCTGAAGTCCACGTGGCCCGGGGTGTCGATCAGGTTGAGCTGATAAGTATTGCCGTCGTGGGCCTTGTACATCATGCGTACGGCGTGGGCCTTGATGGTGATGCCGCGCTCGCGCTCCAGGTCCATGTCGTCCAGAATCTGAGCCTGCATCTCGCGGCCGGTCACTGAGCCGGTGAATTCCAGCAGACGGTCGCTGAGCGTCGACTTCCCGTGGTCGATGTGGGCAATAATGGCGAAATTTCTGAGGAAGCGAGGGTCCATGGGAGGCCTGACGGGAAGGCATTGTGCGGCGTGTCGCGCGCGCAGCCTCCATGGCATAGCTTATCATCGGCATAGTGCCCCTTGCGGCCTCAAGGCAACCGGCAACTGCATACCTCATGAGCAATTTCTGGATTCAGTACCGAGTTCCCTGCTGCGCGTTGCTGGCCCTTTCCATCGCCGGCTGCACTCCCTCCGCCCCCAACCCCCAGGCGGGTGAGCAGCCGCAGGCCACTGCCCCGGCCCTGGCGCCTGCCGCGCCGGCCGCGCCGGCGCCTGACTCGAGCCAGCAGCTCACGGCGGAGCAGCGTCGCGTGCGCGCGCTGATTCAGCAGGTGGACCAGGCTTACGCCCTCGGCGAAGCCGACTATCGCAAGGGAAAACTTCCTGAAGCCAAGATCGAGTTCGATCGCTCCGTGGATCTGATGCTCATGAGCGGCATTCCCATCAAGAGCGACCCGCAGTTGCAGGATGAGTTCGACCGCATTGTGGATGCGGTGAACGCGCTGGAGATGGAAGCTCTGAAACAGGGCAACGGATTTGTGCCCAAGGAAGAGCCCACGCCGGCCGATGTGGCCAGCGACATAACCTTTGAAGTGGACCCGAATTTTGTGGCCAAGGCCAAGGCCGACCTGGCCACCACCAAGTCCGATCTACCCCTGATGGTCAACGACTATGTAGCCGCCTACATCAACTTCTTCGCCAATACGCAGAAGGGCCACAACACCCTGCTCCACTCGTTCCAGCGCGGCGGCCGCTACCGGGCCATGATTCAGCGCGTCATGGCAGAAGAAGGCGTGCCGCAGGATTTGATCTACCTGGCAGTGGCGGAGTCGGGCTTCAACCCCAGGGCTATCGGACCTAAAACCAGGTCCGGCGGAAGAGCCGGTGGAATGTGGCAGTTTATGCCGCAGGGCAACTACGGGCTGGTTCGCAATTCGTATGTGGATGAGCGCTTCGATCCGGAAAAATCCACCCGCGCCTACGCTCGCTACATGAAATATATCTACGGCCAGTTGGGCGACTGGTACCTCTCAATGGCAGGCTACGACTGGGGTTCGGGCAATATACAGCGCGCAGTGCAGAAGACCGGCTACGCGGATTTCTGGGAGCTGTACAAGCGCAACAATCTTCCTCCCGAAACCAAAAACTACGTGCCGGAAATTCTGGCCGCGATCATCATCGCCAATCACCCCACGCAGTATGGGTTCGACGACATCACGCTCGATCCTCCGGTGCTGACCGACACGGTGACCATCAATTACCAGGTGGATCTGCGCCTGGTGTCAGACATTGTGGGCGCGCCGATGGATGAGATGGTGGCCCTCAACCCCAGCCTGTTGCGCTCCGTTACGCCCACCGATGGACCGTTCGATCTGCATCTTCCTGCCGGTACGGCGACACTGTTTGAGCAGCGCATCGCGGCGATTCCCGAGAGCAAGCGCAACGGATGGCGCTATCACCGCATGGCCGCGGGAGACACCATGGCCTCGGTGGCGCACGAGTATCACGTGAACGCAACCGACCTCGCAGCAGCCAATCAACTGCGCGAAGCGGACGACATCAAGGGAGTCGAAGCACTGGTGATTCCGCAGTCTCCCGCTGCCGCGACCTCGGCGCACACCATCCTCTACACCGCGCACAAGGGCGACACGCTGGTCACCATCGCGGATCGCTTCGGCGTATCGCTGGATCAGTTGCGGCGCTGGAACAAGATGACCGGCATCAAGGTTGTGGCCGGCCGCCGTCTGCATGTGGCCGAGGCTGCGAGTGTGCCCACGGTTACACCACGCGGCCATCGCCGCGCCGCCGCGCAAGCCAGTGCCCAGAGCGCGGAAGCCGCGCCAACAAAGGGGAACGAGCCCAGGCGCAAGTCTCGCTCCGGCGTCAGGAAGGGCGGCGCAGTGACTGAGAAAAAGGGAACTGCGAAGAGTTCCGAGCCCGCGGCCAACGCAAAGAAGAGAGTTGCCTCCGATGCAAAAAAGCCGAGCGGCGACAAGCTTCCCGCGCATGCAAAGTCCCACAAGCGTAAACAAAAATAGACGCGCATCTCATTAACCACTTGTCATTTGATGGCATTTGCGTGCAAGCTATTGCTACAATAGCTTCCGCGCGCGGAACGCAATTGTCCGCCGCGTGAAGTGAAACGCGAACAAGTGCAGCGGCAAGCCGCTGGAGGCAATGGGATGGATGAAGTGTTCCGGATGTACGCGATGAGCGACGGCGAACCAAACACTGAGCCGGAAGAGCTGGACCCCGACCACGACAACGACGACTTTGAAGAGGATGAAGAAGTTGAAACCTCCAGTGTGATGACCTCCTCGGATGACGATGAGGGAGTAGCTGAAGAGGCGGTATTTGTTATCGTGGATGAGCCCGCATCGAAACCGGCGGTGAAGAAAGCAGCAAAAAAGAAGTCCGCCGCAAAGAAAGCTCCTGCTAAGAAGGCTGCAAAGAAAGCTCCTGCGAAGAAGGCTCCTGCCAGGAAAGCAGCCGCCAAAAAGGTTGTGGTCAAGAAGGCCGCAAAGAAGTCCGCCGGAAAGAAGAGCAGTCCTGGCGCAAAGGGCGGAAAGGCTGTGGCCAAGAAGGCCGCGGCTGGCAAGCGCGCCAGCAAACCCACCAAACGAGGTAATCCGTTGGCAGTTAAGAAGGCAGCAAAGAAGGCGCCCGCCAAGAAGGCAGCAGTGAAGAAAGCTCCTGTCAAGAAGGCTTCGGCGAAGAAGGCAGTGGCCAAGAAGGCCCCGGCAAAGAAGGTTGTTGCCAAGAAGGCAGCCGCCAAGAAAGCCCCGGCAAAAAAGGTTGTAGCCAAGAAGGCAGCCGCCAAGAAAGCCCCGGCAAAGAAGACCACCGCAAAAAAGACCACTGCGAAAAAGGCAACCAAGTAGCAGCGGTAACTTGTAGTTCAAGGCAAGCAAAAGAGCCCGGCTTCACGCCGGGCTTTTTTGCGCCTGAATTCAGGCCCTGCCCGCTCTCCCCCATCCGGCGAGTAGACGCACGCCATCTGCATCGGCGTCATCAATACCGATGGAATACACGCAAACCTCCGCGAGCACGCAGCAGGACTGAGCCCGCGAATCTCACCGTGTGAACGGCATCGTGGCGTATGAATTTAATTCGGGACAACGAGGATGCGACCGGCACGCACAACTGGGATTCCAGCGCAGCGGCTCTTCGAAAGTTCGGTCGCGATCCGGTCTGCGAACGCCACCGCGGGCCCTCAGGTCTCGCTTGCGAAATCTGAGGGCCAGCGGCTTTTGCTTACGGCACTCTTATTTCGGTGTCGCAGGCGGCGTGGGTGGTGTGTCAGGGGTCGGCGCGGGAGTTGGTGGCGGCGTGGGCGCTGGAGGCGGTGCCGGGGCCGGCGCCGGGGGCGTGCCCGGGGTCGGCGCGGGAGCCGGAGGCGGCGTTGTCGGAGGGTTGGGGTCCGGCTTCGGCTTCTTCGGATCTGGCGCTGGCTTTGGTTCTGGCTCCTGGTTAAGGGTGAAGGTCGCATTTAGAGCTTCCAGAATGAGCGAAGCCGGCTGCGTGGATTCATAGACGATCGCCGTTGTGGGCGACGGTGGGGGAGGGGGAGGGGGAGTGAATAGGAACACAATGGTCTCCTTTTCTACTTGCCTACGTGCCTATTTGCCGCAGCGTATCTCGTTTTCACTCTCGTGTATGTGCAGATTTGACCTTGCCTTCCTGCGCCTGTTTACCGGGCCGAGACAGAGGACGTCAGGCAAGAAAATCAGGCCAGCCAAGACCCGGCTAGAGCGCTTTCGATTCAAAGGTTTCCGCCTGAAAGCCACGCGGCGTGCATCTTCTTCCACCCCCTCGACAAAGACCTGTCGCTGGGAACCCGGAGAGAAAAATCATCGCGCAGGACCATAGGCGGACGGCGTTTTCCGCGCCGCTTGCGATGGTTCAATCACGAGTGCCAAGTGAACGAGGGGTAAGTATCTTGATCTATTTTGAGCCAGGTACTTTCTTAAGCGGTGGCCAGAGACAGGACTGAACCGCCAACGCTGGCGTTTTCAGGGGCCGTTCGATCTCTCGAAACGAAAGGTTCAGGCGAAGATTGGCGGCCGTCCTGTGGTGGCTCAAAACCCCGTTTCGCGCGAGCCGTAATCCGCGGTATATTATTTTCCTGCTATGCGACGTCCGCCCGATCCTCAACTCATCGCATTTCTGGAAGCCTACGATCGGCACATTGTCGATCTCGCGCTCGCGCTTCGCGAAATCATCCTCGAAGAAGTTCCCGACGCGTCCGAATCGATCTATCAGGTCTACACCGTGGCGATCTGGTTTGGCTTCAGCGAAAAAATGAAGGACATGTTCTGCTACATCACCACCAACGCGCGGCACATCAATCTCGGCTTTCCGCGCGGCTCGACCCTTCCCGACCCGAATCGTGTTCTGGAAGGCGATGGAAAGACCATGCGGCACATCAAATTTGCGAGTGAGCGCGATCTGGAGAGGCCTTTTGTGCGTCGTTATATCCGCGCTTCCATCGAACAGTTGGGCGACGCCGCGTCCGCGGGAGGCCCAGGCAAGAGCGTCGTCAAGAGTCTGCCCAGGAAAGAATCAGTCACGAAGCGTCGAGTCAAAAGCTCCCGCTGTTGATTTTTGCAGGAGCAGATATCCGCGCAACCCAAACCCGTGATTGACCGGCTCTACACAGTCTCATGATGGTATGGGGTCTGCATACGAGGATGAGTCAAACCGCTTCGAGCGCTTCGTAAGCATCAGCGATGATTTTCGCGACTGCTTCGTGCTCTTCCTTTGATTTGAACCACAGTTGGTTTTGGAGCATGAACCAGTATTCGCGGCCCCCGGACGTGATCACAATTTTGTAGGCGGCCCGATACTTGACGCATGTGAGGTCTTCGATGGACTTGATGGGAATTTTCACCCATTTCGTCCTGCACATAAAGTTGTTGTTGTTCTTGGCAAGGAAGAGAATGCGGGAGCTCGTTATCAGTAGAGTGCCCGCTGGTCTGTCCAAGTTTTTTTGGCTATTGATATAACCTGCTCTGCAGGTGAACAGGACCTTTTCATTGGGACTCCCGAACAAACGGAAGAGCTCCTCCGTTTCTTTCGGCGCGTTCGCCCACTCGATCCATTCTTCGACAATGCTCTTTACAGCCTCGGGGAGGAAGTCGCTCATTGGATGCTCCAGTACCTGGGGTATCTTGTGCTCGGCTTGGTCGAGTGGTCTGCGCTTCGGGTCGGGCTGATACTGAAACTGAATTGAAATCGACGTGCTCAGGAACCTCGGTGGTTTTGACGGCACACCAATCGCATCCCAACCTCGTTTTGAGCCGAGTAGGGGTCTATTCCTGTGCGATTGAAGACCGAGTCGGTCCCCGCCTGCAAACAGGCGAAGCCCTCCGTGTCAATTGGAATGAATTGGAATGAAAACGCGGACTTACTGTGTCGCAAATTCTTGAAAGAGTGGTGGCCAGAGACGGGATTGAACCGCCGACGCCGGCCTTTTCAGGGCCGCGCTCTACCACTGAGCTATCTGGCCTCAGTGCAAACTTCCTGCTGCAACTTCCTGCGCGGATTTCGGCGTCGCCGGAGAAAGGTGGCAGCTCCCCGGACAGTATCCTGCAACAACTGAATCAGTATACCAAGTCCCCATCCGGCCCGCCAAACCCATATGCCACAATCCCTGCAAATCCTTGAACGCATTGTCGAAAATCCAGCCCTCCCTGCTCTACACTGGAAGGCACTATGCGCCGCCCTGCACGCCTTTTCGCCTGCCTCGTCTTCGCCGCTCTCACCGTCCACGCCCAGGCCCCGTCGCCGGAAGCCCGCGCCGCGCGCGCCTATCAGACCGCGGCACAGGCCGGACCCCTGGCCCTCCGCGCCTTCCTGGCCCAGTTCCCCAAGGGCGCCGATCTGCACGTCCATCTCTCCGGCGCAATCTATGCGGAAACGTTTATCCGCGACGCCGGCGAGGACGGCCTGTGCGTCGATCCGGCCGCCCTCAGCTTTGCCAAGCCGCCCTGCACGGCTCCGCTGGTCCCCGCCGCGCAGCTCCCCGCCAATCAGGATCTCTACGACCGCCTCGTCAACGCCTTCTCCATGCGCAGCTTCGTGCCCACCCCCGGCTTCAGCGGCCACGACCAGTTCTTCTCCACCTTCGCCCGCTTCTCCGGACTGAACAAAAATCACACGGGCGAGTGGGTCGACGAAGTGGCCAGCCGCGCCGCCGCGCAAAACCAGCAGTATGTCGAGCTGATGGAGACGCCGCCCTTCACCCACGCCGCCCAGATCGCCCATGAGAACCCTCTGAACCTCGACTTCGCCCGGTACCGCGAGTCTCTCCTCGCCCTCGGCCTGCGCGACGAAATCTCCCTCGACCGCGAACACGTCCGCTCCGCCGAAGCCCAGCGCCGCGACATCGAGCACTGCGGTGCACCCCAGGCCGCGCCCGCCTGCCAGGTCCAGATCCGCTATATCTACCAGGTCCTCCGCGGCAACTCGCCCGAACAGGTCTTTGCCCAGTCCCTGCTTGGCTTTGAAACCGTCCAGCAGACCATCGACGCCCACGAGCCGGGCTTCCTCGGCATCAACTTCGTCATGCCCGAGGACGGCTTCCTCTCCATGCGCGACTACACCTTGCAGATGAAGATGCTCGACTATCTGCACTCCGTCTACCCCAAGGTCCACATCAGCCTGCACGCCGGAGAACTCGCTCCCGGCCTCGTCCCGCCCGAAGGCCTGCGCTTCCACATCCGCCAGGCCGTCGAACTGGGCCACGCCGAACGCATCGGCCACGGCGTCGACATCTTGTATGAAGACGACGCTCCCGCCCTGCTCAAGGAGATGGCGGCAAAGCACGTGATGGTCGAGGTCAACCTCAGTTCCAACGAAGCCATTCTCGACATCTACGGCGTCAACCACCCCTTCCCCTTCTACCGTGCAGCCCACGTTCCCGTCGCCCTTTCCACCGACGACGAGGGCGTTAGCCGCATCGAGATCACCGGCGAATACGTCCGCGCCGCCCTCGATTACCGCCTCACTTACCCGGATCTGAAACAGTTGGCCCGCACCGGCATGGAACACAACTTCCTGCCCGGCGAAAGCCTCTGGGCCGCACCGGACGCCTTCACCGCCCCCGCCGCCGCCTGCAAAGCCCAGCCCCTCGGCGCCGAAAAGCCCGCCCCCGCCTGCAAAACCTTCCTCGACGGCAGTGAAAAGGCCGCCGCCCAATGGGAGCTCGAACGCCGCTTCCGCGCCTTCGAAGCGCGCTTCTAAACGGTTTCCGAGCAAGTCGCAGTTCTGTTTCCGAGCGATTCACAATTTTGACCGGGCACGAATTCAGTCGTGCCATAAGTGGCTTAAACAAAGGGGGCTTATAGGCTGCGGAAAACTCCGTCCGGAGGGAGGCGGGGGTTTTAACCCCCGCATAAGCCAGCAGAATCAGAGGGGCTTTAGCCCCGGAGGGATGTTTCTCGCGGCTCTTCCGCAAAAGCCGGCTTTTTCCGCAGCCTGTTTTGCCATCGAGGGAATGCCGAACCGCCGCCTTCCCTTTCCCGAACCCAGCCCCCATTTATTCCGGCGCGTCTACCCTCGCACAAGTTATCCTCGGACTAGGAACTCGCGCGCGAAGCAGGGATAAGGCCGCACTTATCGAAAACCTCAAAAAACGGCACAACGGTTTGATCGGCCCACCTCGGCGCTTTCACGGCCCTGCCGTAATCGCCGTCTTCCTCGCGCTCGTTACATTCGTCTCCTCCGCAACGTCCCAGCAGTCCTCCGCGCCCGTCACTCCGGGCAGCATTCACGGCGTCGTCCTGGATCGCGAAGGCACCGTCTGCGAAGGCGCGCACATCGCTTTAGTCCAGGCTGGCCCCGCCGCCTCCCCCGCACGCACCGCAATCTCCGACAGCGAAGGCCGCTTCGTCTTCGGCGACGTGCCCGCCGGTCCTTACCAGCTCACCTTCTCGTCCAGTGGATTCGCATCCCAGACCGTCTCCGGCGTCCTCCACTCCGGCGAAAGCTTTGAGGCGCAGCCCATCGTCCTGCTGGTCTCGACCGCGTCCAGCGAAGTGCAAGTCACCGCCTCGCGCGTGGAAGTGGCCGAAGAGCAGGTCAGGGAAGAGGAACAGCAGCGCGTCCTCGGCGCCATTCCCAACTTCTACGTCACTTACGTGCACGACGCCCCGCCCCTCACCTCCAGGCAGAAATTCAGCATGGCCTGGAAGACCTCCATCGACCCCATCACCTTCCTGAGCACCGGAGCCTTCGCGGGCATCGAGCAGGCCACCAACAGCTATAGCGCCTGGGGACAAGGGACCGAGGGCTACGCCAAACGCTACGCGGCCGGCTATGCCGACAACTTCATCGGCACCATGCTCGGCAGTGCCCTCCTGCCCTCCCTGCTCAAACAGGACCCGCGCTACTTCTATAAAGGCACCGGAACCGTCCGCTCGCGCATTCTTTACGCCATCGCCAATGCGGTCATCTGCAAAAGCGACAGCGGCCGCTGGCAGCCGAACTATTCCAGCATCACAGCCGGCTTCGCCTCCGCCGGCATTTCAAACTTGTATTACCCGGCAGCCAATCGCAACGGCATGTCTCTGACCTTCGAAAACTTTCTCATCGACAAAGCCACCGGCGCCGCCCAGAACATCTTTCAGGAGTTCGTGGTCCGCAAGCTCACCCCAAGAATCCCCAATTACAACTCCTCAAAGCCATAGTGTTTTGGGGTTGAGTAACGCCGACCTCCCGGTCGGCTGTAGCGTGGACCTCCCGGTCCACGCCGTACGCTCCACCAGCAGAATTACTCTGGGTGGCGGGTGGCCCACCCGATCCCCGCCACTGAAGTGGGTGCCCCATCCTTGCGATTTTTTCTGTCGCAAGGGTGGGAAACCTCAACCCTCATCCGGCCCCGTTCATGAGTCCGCCGAGCGTCCGATCAAGCCAGAGACGCTCATCTCTGCCTCGACTCCTGCGCCCTCCACATCGACTTCATGGGGCTGATCTCCAGCCGATCAATCGCACCCTTCCCCAAATCAAACTCCAGTCCGTGTCCGCCCGTGGTTGTGGGTATCTCTCGTGCAATGTAGCGCGCTCCCCCATCCACAAAAATTTCCGCCACAGCCTTGTCGATCAGGACCTCCACCGAGCCCTGGTTCTTCTCCAGTTCCGCGCCATGGATCGTAGCCAGCGTTGTCCCCTGGTACCGAAGGACCAGATCGTTCCCCTTCTCCAGAGTCACCGTGAGTCGCACGTCCAGAGGTCCAGCTCCAGCCCGGTCCAGCGCCTGGTTGGCTTCAGCAGCCGTGATCGAGGACCACGTCTGCGCCTTTCCACGCAATCTTTCTATCTCTTCAATGGGAGTAGCGCGCATGCGCAGGCCGTCCCGCGTGGTTACCAGCTTGAATTCCGTGGGGAACAGCATCATCTGGTTGAAGGCCATTCCCTCCGGCTCAATTCTTCCCCATGCCATTTGCACGCGCCTTCCATCGGGCATCTCGGCAAAGGACTGCGACGCATAGAGAGTATCGTCCCCATGCGCGTTGGTTCCCTCTGCATAACGCAGCTCTTGAGATTCGGGCTTGAAGGTTTCGCCGTCGAAGCTGCCGATGTAATAGCTCGACGAGCCTCCATGCAGAATCCATTTCTTGTGACCGCTGTCTCCATCCACGGCCAGTTCAAAGAGGTCGGGGCACTCATGCAGACCTTTGAAATGGCTCTTCCGCGTCCACGCCTTCAGATCGGTCGAAGTAAAGATCGACATCCCGTCCTTCTCAAACAGAACCATCACCCAATGCCTGGTCGGCGCGTACCAAAACACATGCGGATCCCTGGTGTCGTTCGAGCCCACTTCGCGGTTCGTGTCCACAATCGGATTGCCCGCATAGCGAGTGAAGGTCACTCCGTTGTCCGTGCTGTAAGCGAGGCACTGCACCTGCTTCTGCGTCTTGCGGTCGAAAGCCGTATACACCAGCACCAGCGCGTCTTTTCCCCATCCCCCAACGTTGTCGTGATCCACAAAACTGCTGCCGGACCAGGGCGACCCCAGCTTGTCCAGCATCAGCGCGGGAGCCATCTCCCGCCAGTGGATCAGGTCCTTGCTTATCGCATGTCCCCAATACATAAAGCCCGTGTCCCA
>Ga0302200_10003549_pt1 | contig 13061 bp, 12 predicted proteins | sample II_Bog_N3_1_FD_194585 | JGI IMG/M metagenome (GOLD analysis project Ga0302200, IMG submission 194585) | Peat permafrost microbial communities from Stordalen Mire near Abisko, Sweden - II_Bog_N3_1 | ecosystem: Environmental > Terrestrial > Soil > Wetlands > Peat | place: Sweden: Abisko... | reverse complement strand
GACAGCGGTGGCCCAGCCTGGGCAGTAGCGGTCCACCTAACCTTTATCGATCCTGACCAAGACGATTCGATGCAGATCTACCACTTCAAGTCGGAGCGGCAGAACACTCCAACCGACCCGGCAGGCAAATTTGCGGAGGCGCTTGCCGAGATGATGGAGATACTGGGCCCACCCGGATCGTCAAAGGTACTTGAGACGAACGCTGTCAGAGAGTTTCGAATGCTTTACGAACAGGGCCATTTCCCAGGGCTAGGCTATGTGAAGAAATTGTCGATGAATCACCACATCGAGACATTGGCTCACTATTTCGGAGTGACGGCATAGCCCATTATGAAATGTTGCGCAGAGTGTTTCGGCGACCGGGGACTCCGCAGGAGCATCATCCCGCTAAGGTCGGCAGAGGTTGGGCAATGCTCGTATTGCGGCTCGGAGAACGTTGCAACAGTTGTTCCAGCACAACTCTCGGAATACTTCGAGCTCCTGATAAGCGCTTACCGTCAAGATGCGGGAGGCAAACTCCTCGTCCAATGGTTTCGTGAGGAATGGGGTTTGTTCGGGCATTCTCGCATGGACGATTCCCGTGCGAAAGATTTGCTCGCTGAAATCCTCGACGACGGGGAGATTGTTCGGCAGACATTTGCTCCAATTGACTATATCGCAGAAGCCCTGCGAAAACACGCCAACTTGGATCTTGGCCTCGCTATTAAAGTTGGAGCGGCCATGGCCCAAGGACGCGTCCCCCACATCATTGTGTCCAACGCGCTGAGCGAATGGGAGGAACTGCGCGACGAGCTGATGTACCATAATCGCTTCTTTCCCGATACACGCGTCGATCTGAAGCGGCTCGAGTTTCTCTTTTCTTTCCTCACCCTTTATGCGGATGAAGTTCCGAATCTGTGGTACCGTGCGCGGATTCAGTCTGGCGAAGCACCGATCACAGCGTCAGAGATGGGAGCTCCTCCGAGGAGGATTGCGTCGCACGGGCGAGCTAATCCAGCTGGCATCCCATATCTCTACCTTGGCTCATCGCCGCTCTCCGCAATAGCTGAGATTCGGCCGCAAACCGGCGAAGTAGCGTGCGTGGCCGAATTCGGAACACCCCATGAGCTCAAACTGGTCGATCTACGAAGCCCAAAAAAGATGGTTTCACCGTTCCTATTGGAGGACGCAGAAGATATTTGCAGAATGAGGAGTGACCTTCCATTCTTGGAGCGGCTAGGAGATGAATTGACGAGGCCCGTGTTGCCGCAGGCCGCCGCGATTGACTACACGCCGAGCCAATACCTCTGTGAGTTTATTAAGAAGTGCGGATACGGCGGCGTCATCTATCGAAGTTCAGTTAGCGAGGGCATAAATTTGGCTCTATTCGATCCTGCGCTCGCGCGTTGCGGAACCTTCCGCAACTCCTCTGCGGCGAGTGCGAGCGCGTCATTGTTGTTTCCGAGGCCGCTGAGAGCTTCAATCTTCGCAGTGACGGCAATTGTCGGATACGCCGCCCCGTGAGTCTTCCCGGCGACTTTGATCGCCTCATTTAGCGGTCCTAGGGCCTCTTGGTATTTGTGCATTTCCACCAGGCCCGCGCCATACAGGCTCGCGTATCGGATATGAGCACCTGGATCGGCGACCTTGGCGACCGTCCACGCTCTCACTACATTCTTTTTCGCGGTTGCGATGTCGCCAAGCAGGAACGCTGCGACGCCCTGTTCTCCCATCGCGCGCGCGACCAGCAGGTAGTGATGCTGTCGGTTCGCGAGTGCCGTTACCTCCGTCCAAGTCTGGCGCGCCATTCCAGAGTCGTAGTTCACTTCGAGCATCCCAAGAATGGTCAGGATGCGAAGACGCGTTTCAGGATCCTTCGCTTCCGGGAGATCCAGATCCTGTCGAAGCACGGCAATTTGGCTTGGGATTGAAGTGGAGGACTCACTGTGCGCCGGCATTTGGCTGACGCGCGCGTAGAGGGCCTTTGAGAGCTGATGCCTCCGAGTGAATTCCTGCTCGGCTTGTCGGTAAAGAGGTTCTGCCTCAATCCAGCTGTTGAGCCACGACATCTCATCGGCTTGCTTCAGCAGCACCTCTGGAGCGTAGAAACTCGAATGCCGGAGAACTTGATACCCGACAACACTCAGAAGGACGGCAAGCAGCAAACCAGTAGCAATGCGAAGGGTGGGGGAGGCGACTCGCATAGCGCCCGATCACTTTGGCCTCTATACTGCCAGAACGCCGCTTGCTAATCAACACCAATCACCTTAAATCACTGAAATAATTAAGATTAAATCCGCCTCGACATATCTCGGCAATCTGACTAGGGCTCTGCTCCTGATAATCCACATTGCATTTTCGCCTTTTATTCTCCTATACTGGCACTCGTGTTCAACCTTCCACAAACTCGGCACTGCGACTTCACGATCCGCTGCAAGAAGTGCGGTGAGAACATCCCGGCTCCGGTAGGCACCATGCCGGATTCGTGGATTGCCGCGCAGTGTCCGCTGTGCGGAGAGAAGAGAAACTACCTTCCATCCGAGATTTTCCAAGGCAATCTCTCGTACAGACTTGGTCCCAAACCGGTGCGAACCGCGGTGCACTTATGGGCGAGATGAAGCGAGCCATTGCGCGCGAGCGGGTGGCCTGGGCGGAGCAAATGCAAGAGCAGACGCGAATGAAGTCGACTCTGGTCATTGCCGCGGCGATCATAGCGGCCGTTCGTCTGGCGCGGGACCTGGACATAAGCCGTCCATCTCCTCGCCTCACCGCCGTGGTGTCCGACAGCGTGAACCTGGCGCGAATGATTTTGGATCGAGTGGGCCGACAGTAAGGTGTTAGGCTTACCCGGCACGCAAGCGGCGATTGGGGAGAGGTGAATGAGCATAACCGGAAAGCCGACGAATACGCGCTGAAAGACGCCTCCGTGTGCTGGCGGCCTACACACTGAGGACCGGCGAGAAAATTTGGATCATAACCGAGGCCGACCGCAGCACGACGACGATATTGTTGCCGGAGGAATACTGACGGATGGGGTGGCGAATAAGCGGTTCCTATGATCGGTCCCTGCTGTTGCCGCTCCGCCGGTGCCCGGTAGGATAATCAATATTGGAATAAGGAGGCCGCAGATGCCGCAGCAGGAAGTGTTCTTGGAGCAGCAGGCGGGAGATCGGCTTATAACGGTGCTGAAGACCTATGATCGGTCGTATGCCCGTGAGGTCTTCGTTAATGTCGATGATGAAGCCAAGAAGAGCCTCGCGATAGCGCTGGAAATCGCAAAGAACTATGATCCCGAGGACATTCCAGACTCTAACGGACAAGAATACGAGGACTTTCTCTGGGAAGAGTTGAGCGAAGCTTCGCTGGAAGATGTCCGTCAGTCTCCGAGGCTCTGCTCCTTCTTTGTAGTGACCGAAACCAAAGCCGCCAAGGCCGCGGATATTTACATCTCGGCAGATTGGCCCAGCGCTGAGGAGTTCGCCAAGAGGCGCACATGAAGGGTTGAAGAGGAAAGTCAGGAATTGAACCTTGAACCAAGAGGATGATCACCATCATGAGCGAAGTGACTAGAGAGCTAGACGAAGACGAAATTGTCGAGGGAGTTGCGACCGCATTGACTGCGATGGGACTTGTTGCAAGTTCGCAGGATACCAGCGGTGGCATTAATTGCGTTGTGCTGCAACGCAAGGACGGCGGCGAGATTTCCTGGGGAACCGCAGATGAAACTTGGGGCGCAGCGATCACGGACGCCAACGGGGAATATGTTTCGTCAATCGAAACCACCTGCCCAAGTGACTCTCAGGATATCGCGGCTGTCGCGGCGGCTCTGCATGGGCCGTCAGTCAAGAGTGGCGCCGTTATTGGATAACCGTAGTTCACATTTGAGGCCGCAGGTTGCCGAGAAGGTGCTTCTGATGCTGCCGTATGCGCTAACCACTGGGATCACGTCGAGGAGGCTTTTGACGCTCTGGACTGGCTGAACGCAACCGTTTGAGGAAAATATGCAGACCAAAGTCCCTGTCCAAGGTCCTAATGGCGGATTTCATCATATCCATCTGGCAGCGTCTGGAGCGCCCACGCTTGATATTTGCGTCGAGTTCGCAGACCAGGCATCAAAGGTGTTTTCCGATTATCGCGACAGGTATGGCTTCGGTGCCTCGGAAATGAAAGCACGGTGTGGCAATATCTACGACTCCCAAAGCTGCATTGTGGGTCGGATCTCGTATAACGGGCGAATCTGGGATGCGAGTGGCAGACTCGTAGATTGATGCGGTGCTAGCCCACCAATTGCAACGGGGCCAAGGCGATTGAACAGAACCGAAAAGCAAATGAGCCCGTTCTGGAACAGAGTTTCAGTGTGCCCAACTTTCAGCCTCTCGCCTAGAAGTACAGGGCCAATACATCTGTTATGCTTGCGTACAAGAAAGGCAAAGGAAAAGCGAAAATGAAAGCATGGTTGGAGTCATCGGCGGCAGAACGGAGTCTCTCGGGAAAGGTCATTCCGATCTTGCGGGCCGCCAGCCTACCCGAAAGCGAAATCTGCACGCTCCTGGAAGGACTCCCGCTCGCAATTCTTAACGGAAACCATCGCGACAGTCGCTTTGACGACACCGTTGCGCGCACGTTGAACGAGGTGCCGGAATTACGACAAGTAAACTTCGCAACAGCATTCCCAATTTCAGATTCTGATCTGACTGCCAACGTGATAGGCCGAATCTCGCAAGATGTCTCCGTTCAATTCCACGATCCAACTATGGACGGCGTTGTTGCAACCCCTCACATCCTTGCTCAAGACATGGTGAACGTTTCAGCAGCTGCTTTGATGTCCGAGCTGCTTGGGATCGACTTGAAGACCACAACTCGACTCATCAGTTCTCCAGAGCAATGCCCAAAAGAGCTCGGAGAGCAGTTCCGCGATGCTCTTTCCACCACTACCTGGTGGGACCCTTGTGTCGGCGCTGGTGTTTTCCCAATATGTATCTTGAAGCTTGCAGCCAAATGGGAAATTGACCTCTTGTCCGTGACCCGGCACATTGCGGGCGCAGACTTGAATCCACTTGCTGTCAGTGCCACTAAGACTCGAATGGCTCTAGCTCTCGCAAGCCTCGGAGTAAACGTTGGCGTTAATTCTCCGGCACTTGGGGGCATTGAGGTTGCCGACTCATTAAGGTCAGCTTCAGGACAGCCAACACTGTACACCCGGAATTTGAAATCCTTCGACATTGTTATTGGCAATCCACCATATGTGCGGGCCGACAGACTTAGTAGAGAGCTCAAAGCTTCACTCCGTAGCAGCTTTCCTTCCATAGCTACAGGGACCGCTGACTTGTATAACTACTTCATCGCGCTAGGACTTTCTGCCTTGAATCAGACTGGCGTCCTGTGCTTCATTTCTCCGGCAACGTTTCAGAAAAGCCGCTATGGACGGACCACGCGCCTTTGCGTTTCGCGGGGTGGTGCTGTGCGCGCGTTGTTCGATTTTGATGAACTGCCTGTCTTCGAGGGAGCCGGAGTTCACCCGAGCGTTTACATCGTCGCGAAGGGGCACACGCAGGGCGAATTTATCGGAGTGTCATTCACAGAACTTCCCAGCTCAGAGCCACTTACCAAAAGCATTGCAGATGCCGATTGGATGCCCCCCGCTTCCATTAGCGCAGAGGGATGGAGGCTTGCAACGGCAACCGATCAAGACATCCTAAGCTTGATGCGAAATCAGAGCCTGCCCCTTTCCAAGTACACCGGAGGAATTTTATCGGGCATCAAGACAGGGAAAAAAGACGCATATCTCTTGTCGAAATCTAAGGCTGAACTCCTCCTTCAAGACGATGGCTCACGAAGCTTTCTGAGGCCGCTGGTTCGTCCAGTTGATGTTCGGCGCTGGCATGTCGATTGGGACGGCACCCAATTGCTGCTCATCCGGCTAGGCGAATCTGTGCCAGAATCTTCGCAATTGATGGCTCATCTTCGAATCCATGAGTACGACTTGCGTCGCAGACAGGACGTGCAAGGACATCCTACTTGGTATGGCTTGCGCGCCTGCAGCTACTACGAGCGATTTGATAGACCCAAAATATTATTTCCCGACATCGCATACGGGTGCCGATTTGTAATGGACACTGAAGGATTCTATGTGCCTGACGGCGCTTTCCTCATTCCAACCGAAGATTACTTTCTGCTGGGACTTTTGAATAGCCATCTCGCAGACTTTTTCTTCAGGGCTTCTTGCACAAGTATAGGAAATGCGCAACATGACGGGCGCATTCGCTTCAAGAAAGCATATGTGGAGCATTTCCCAGTACGCGTTATTTCTGAAAGCAATAGACATCTCGCGAGACGGATTGAGATGATTGCCCGTGAATTGAGTCGATCTGGCGCTTCTCAGGCTGCGGAGCGAGAAATTGATGAACTTGTTTTAGAACTCTACGGTATTCCCGGGCACCTATGGCCCAAGATTCTCCGGTTGGAGCTGGCAAATGTCTAGTGAGTCCAAGTACTTACCAGATTTGCAAGGTGCCGCGACATGCATCGACCTGTTCTGCGGCGCAGGAGGGCTCAGCTTAGGTTTTTGTCAGGCTGGAGGGATTCCCGTTGCGGCTGTAGATGCCGACAGCGCCGCGATGACAACTTACAAAGAGATGTTTCCAGTTTGTCCAGAGACGCATTGTGGCCCGATTGAAGAGTGGGAGCCAACGACTCAGCTGGGCGACGTGGATGTCATGATTGGCGGTCCTCCCTGCCAAGGCTTTTCCTTGGCGAGAGGTCTCAGGTTTGTCGAGGACCCGCGAAACGCCCTTTACAAGCAGTTTGTTCGGCTTGTCGACCATGTCCGTCCAAAATGGGTGGTGATGGAGAACGTTCCAGGCATTCTGAATATTGGAGAGGGAATTATCTACCAGCAGATCCTGGAAGACTTCTCCAATATCGGATATTGGCTTGAATGCCGTGTAATCAATATGGCCGAGCACGGGGTGCCACAAACGAGGACACGAGCTATCTTCGTTGGGAGTCGTATTGCGAGCAGCTTTGATTGGCCGGTCCCGTCTCATACCGCCCGTCTAGATTTAAATTACGGCCTTTTCTCTGACAAATGCGCGTTTCTATCAGTGGCTCAAGCACTTGGAGATTTACCGTGGCCCATGGGAAAGTATTTCTCTCATCGTGCAAATTCCCAGATGCGGGGGCCACGAAATAGGAGGACTGAGTCAGACCCAGCCTTTACTCTCCGCGTCCGTGGCGATGAATTCGCGCTCTGCGAGAACCCAGCGACATCTGCCTTTGCGCCTGGGCCGGTACCAAAGGCGCCGTTTGTATACCGATTGGCAGACCACCCATTTCAAGAAGCAATGCGAGAAACCCCGCCATTCTGGATAAATCGCGAAAATCCCGTAGAGGTGGTATGTACTCCCGTGGCGCGGTTAACTGGCACAAGAAAACTCGCTTCAAGAGAACAGGCACGGCTCCAAACATTTCCTGACTGGTTTAGGTTCACTGGAACTCACTACGCACAGGGCCGGCAGATCGGCAATGCAGTGCCTCCGCTATTTGGACGCAAGTTGTTTGAGCACATTTTGGCATCAATTCCGAAAGCCGAATGCAGTAAGAATGGACTGGGCAGCCAACCGAAACTGCTCCTCAAGTAGAGCCACGTCGTCTGAGTTTAAGTTGATTTTGCAATTGCAGCAGGCAGGAATCTCGAGGCCATTCCCAGTGACTAAAGCAACATGGCTAGTCTGGAATATGCCTGAGTATCTCGCAACCTGCTCGCTGGCAACTTTGATACTTTTGCTAACGCTGCATTCGACAACTCCTAATACTTGGAGTTGTACGGGTATCGTGGGACGTCGACTGACTATCGGTAGGCTGAGCGAGTTCATGATTCGCAGTCGACCGAATGCTAACTCAGCGGCGGTATAGTTGATCTGATAGTCAACGTATGGGAAACATACCTGCGGAAACCCCGAAGGAATTGCGGCATCAACGAATAGGATATCGGGACGATCCTCGTAGTGTTTCTGTGTAAGCAGTTTGTGATAGGCGCACCCTTCACGAAATATCAGAGCGGTTTTCTCGCTTTTGGATAGTACTGCCTTTGGTATCAGGGATTGCAGAAAAAGGTCGCGCAGTGGCATTTCCGCGCGAGGACGCCCGGAATGACCAGGCTGAGCGGAATTATGGTGTGGAACCTCGTTCCTGAGGGGGAACGCCCAGCCAAGTCCTTGGCGATCTGCCAAGGGAAACGAAAAGCTCCATCCCATTTTCGCTGCCTCTGCAATTAGCGCAGCCGTCGTGGTCCACTCGAAAGCTACTCCTTCATCAAGGGGCCGATTCCACAGACTTCCCCATTCAAACAGCGAGATCATATCGGGGAGAAGTCGCCGCGATACCTGAAGCAAGAGAGGGCCGGTTGTCTGAACCATTATCGAACCTGAGCGGCTGCCCGTGCCTTGAGAAATGTTCTGAGGCTATCCAATGAAAAATAGACATCCCAACCGACTGTAACAAGCCGCGTTACGGCGAATGGGGGTGGCTTCAGTGTCTTGTCCATGTCAACGAACATGATGAGTGGAATTCCGGGATAAGATTCTACGAACGTCCCGCCGGTAAGAGCGTATTTCAAAGTGAGTCCCACGTAAGCCTCCTCCTTTGCTCGGCGCGGAAACTCTTGCTTTCGGAAATACTTTGCTTTGATTATCGCTAACGGCTTGCCGGTCTTTCGATCACAAATGACTTTGAGGTTTTCGTAGGATGCGACTCCGCCCTCTCCGAAGGACGACTGATAACCGATTGCTTTACGCAGACCGGCCTCCTCGAAAGATTTGAACGCGAAGTCGCCTTTCAGTGCTTCCTCGACATAGATGAAGCTGGGCCGTATTGTTGTTCCGTTCTTGCATTCCAGCGTTAGGGAAGCTCTTATGATTCCCTTTGCCTCCGAACTTGTGATGATTTCATGGAGCCGACTTGCAGTCTTGATGCCCGCAGTTCGAAATTTAGATTCGAATCCTGAGACCAGTGAGCTGTCTTGCGACGAGGAAAAGTCCTTCTGGTACAAATTGTGTTCGGTCACGCCTTTGATATCAAAATCCTGAGCATACTTGACCCCGCTCATCTGATGGGCGCGAACTAATATTCTACGCACAACCAAGCGCTCCGGTTTCGGCAGATTCCAGAGTCTGAGGACATAACTCGAAAGAGATTCTCCAGAATCGGGACCGGGGACATTGCTGGCCACCCATTTCTGCCAGTTCTCAAGTGCCTTGATGGCACTTTGTAAGAAGGGCTTGCCGGAGAAAATTCTCTCCAAGGTCGTCAGCATGGACTTATTAGTCGCAGGACCGCCTTTTATGATTCTGAGTGCTTCGGTTTTGATGCCCTCGCCACCGGAGTCTGCACATCGGAGTGCCTGTTGCAGCTCTGCGGCGCGGGTGTTCCGTAGCTTTTGAAGCAGCTCACTCTGCTTGTTTGCCAGAAGATTTTGGGGACAACCCTTCTCATACCAGGTCTTGAGGACTACAACCATTGAACCCACTGCGCGGGCCAGAATCGAAATGCCTCCGCGAGTAGCCCGTTCCAAGGCTACGTATTGATCTTCTTCGGTATCCTGTCCAGTGAGCACCTTGTCGAGTTGTTCGAAGAGTTCATCCGGCGAGATGCTCTCATCGAGATAAATCGAGATGTCGAATGCACTCTCCTTGGCGAGCTTCATCCAACCGTAGGAATAGGATGAATGCCCCCAGGTGATGTGAAAAGTGCGGAAATTCTTATGTTCGGCTTCAAGCGCTCGCCGGAGTCCAAGCGCCTCGATTAGGCTCTCACGCAGCTCGTAAGTCTTGTTGGCTTCAGCGACTCCGAGTGCATTCCCTTTGTAGCAAGTTGTTTGTCCCCAGCATTCGACGACTCTCTTTCCTAGCCTGGACGTCGCGGTAAAAGGAAACTTCGCATAGTGGTCGAAAACGTCGCTTCCGTCGTCTCGCACCTCTTCAACTTGAGTCTCTGGTTCAGCGACTTCTGATACGAAGCCAAGTTTATAGAGTGCTTGTGAAAAACTTCGAATTACAAACGATGAGAGCAATTCCGCTTGTGCGTTTCTTTTCGTGGCAAATGTCTGCCCGAACATGTGCGAGGGCATTTGGAAGTGTCTCCAGTTGAATAGCACCAAGGTACTCGCCAAATGAAGAAAATGCAAGAGTTGCGATCAAATGTCTGAGTTGCGGCCTGATCAGCAAGCTGAGAAAAACACCGAATGGATAGGTCGTTACGTCTGATTTCTCAACTCCACAATAGTTAAAATCGTCAGCATCACGGCCATAGAACGGGCCGTGTCTCAAGCGAAGTTGACTCCGCCCTTTCGTTCCACGGCGCACCATACAACTTCATCCTCTGGCCGGGCCACGGCGCCATACCGGGCCTCGCTACAATGAAATGACGCCATTCGCGGTTCATTGCTAAAAAAGCGCGGTTCGGACTCCATTCAACTATGCTGATCACTCTCGACGCCCTTCGGCGATTTGCCGTAGCCCGCAGCCTGTTCACGCCCACTTCGCTGAAGCGGTCCCTTCAAAAGTTCGGTTTTGTGCAAGCTGACCCGATTCTCGCCCCGGCGCGCGCCCAGGACTTGATTCTGCGCCATCGAGTCAAGGACTACCATGCGGGCGATCTCGAACGCCACTTTGAAGATCTGAGCATCGAGGAGGACTTTTTCCTCAACTACGGGTTCGTCAGCCGCCCTGTGCAGGCCCTGATGCATCCGCGCTCGAATACCGGTGTCCCTGCCGGAGGCCGCGAACCTTGGTCAGAAGAACGCAAGAGGCAGGCTGAGCTTCTTTTGGAATTCATACTCGAACGCGGGGCAGCACACCCGCGGGAGGTGGATGACCATTTTTCTCATGGCTCGGTCCAGAATTATTGGGGCGGCTCGTCAAATGCAACCACTCATCTGTTGAGTGCGATGCACTATCGCGGCCTGCTGCGGGTGGCGCGGCGGGAGGGCGGTATCCGCGTTTACACCGCACACGAGCACGGTCCAGAACCAACAAGCGAAGCTGAGCGCCAAGCGAGGATTGATGCTCTGGTTGATGTCGCGGTCCAAGTCTATGCGCCCCTGACCGGCGCATGTCTATCCTACCTTGTGCGGCAACTTCGGTTGGCCGTGCCTCAATGGCGAAGCGAGTTGCGGAATGCTTTGCATCGCGTCAAAGAGCGATTGGGGCACGCCCGCATCGAAGGCGTCGACTGGTATTGGCCAGCCGAAGAGAATCCGGCGCGATATGAACCGCAGGAGATGGTTCGGTTGCTCGCCCCATTCGACCCAGTCGTGTGGGACCGCGATAGGTTCGAACTGCTTTGGGGATGGGCCTACCGTTTTGAGGCCTACACACCAGCTCCCAAGCGCAAGCTTGGCTATTATGCTATGCCGCTTCTTTGGCGTGACCGAATCATTGGGTGGGGCAATCTCGCAGTTAAAAAAGGGAAACTTAAGGCTGAGTTTGGTTATGTTAAGTCGCAGCCGCCGCGCAGTCGCACTTTCATCCGCGAACTTGAAGCGGAGCTGCATCGTTTGGAAGAGTTTCTCGGTCTTAATCCTTGACTGGGGGCAAGCAAGTTACCTGCCCATCGAGCCTGGACGGGAAACCGGGTTGCCACACCTCCTTCTTCGACGGACTCGACGAATGTCGGGACGGTGGAGTTTCCGTCACTGATTTCAATTATGATTGCTTTGCTCAATGACCGTCATCTCAAATCCGATGGTTGAGTATTTGAACTCTCTGCGCACGCAGCAGCAGGGTTCCAACTCTAGACCTCACTGCGAGCGACGTGATCTCCAAAGATGAACTGGATCGACCCAATCGAAAATCGAGGAGCCTCCCACGGAGAAATGGCGCATGGGATAAAGATCTGGCGGGACGCGGCACGCTGGCTGAACCACTGTTCAAGGTGCGTGTGCAGAGTCGCCACCGTATCAGCGTTGACGGAGCCCGGGTCGGCCGCCACGTAGTTCGCCAATAAATCCAGAAGCTCCGATCGGACGCTTTTGAAGGTCGCACCTCGTTCCATTCCTGGAGACCGCATGACGAGCGCTTCGGAAAGCTTGTCGAAGGCGTCGGCCGCAGAGCGATTGAGGAGGATCAGTCCCTCACCGACCGGATGGGCCAGGACCATATGCGCAGTCCCTAGGTGTTGCTGCGTGATATCACGAGCAGGCTTGGAGCGCGCCTCCATGCCACTGATGATCGTGCAGAGTAGGCCGAGTTCGTTGCCGTAATTTTGCGCCACGATTCTCCTTTTGAAGCGGCAGACGTTTAGCGAAGGAAGATACCCAGGGTGGAATGCGTAGACAACAGGTGAAGCGATAGACGTGAGGGAATCACTCATTTCTATAGTCTTTCAGGACAAGTCTCATGAATGCAGTAATATGGCTGGTTTCGGGGGTAGTCTTCGAATCCCTCCGCCCTGACCATTCATTGTCCGCGTTTACGGGTTCGCACGATTCTTACGAGCATCGAGCGCGAGGCGCTATAGTTCCCCCGCCGTGAATGACGATTCGCCGTACAGACCGCTCCGCGAAACGAGTTTGTGGTCGGACACAATACGGACACATCCTGGGTACCGGAACATACCACTCAGCACCAGAAGGTACAACAACCGCAGATATACAAGTCAAGTAACATCAACAACTTCGACTGATTCTGAACCGCTTAGCGAATTGGAAGGCGGCCCTGAAAAGGCCGGGCTTCCACCCGTAGGGAGCTTAAAGTCGAAATTTGACAGGAAATCGGAACGGATTCAGAATCCTCGAGTCATCCGGTCCCGAACTTTAACCCGGGATGATGACTGAAAGGGGGGTAGCATGTACGACCCGGCAGAGACGAGAAGGGCCGACGAAGAGCTCAGAATTCTAGCTGCCGTTAAGCTGCCGTTAAGCGAAAAATGGGTGCTAAAAAGCCGGTTTTTCGGGACTTCGCCCAGAGGAAGTGCCCTGTTTTCTTAACGACTTACGCGACGTTCGGTAAACTGCAAAACCTTTATGCGTCGGTTCGATCCCGACCCGCGCCTCCAATCCTTTTGAAATAGCTGCAAACTGAATG
>Ga0302200_10003540_pt1 | contig 13080 bp, 12 predicted proteins | sample II_Bog_N3_1_FD_194585 | JGI IMG/M metagenome (GOLD analysis project Ga0302200, IMG submission 194585) | Peat permafrost microbial communities from Stordalen Mire near Abisko, Sweden - II_Bog_N3_1 | ecosystem: Environmental > Terrestrial > Soil > Wetlands > Peat | place: Sweden: Abisko... | reverse complement strand
CTCTAATGATATTAACAAGTCCACGGCTTCACTCATTAATATCAGCTCTATCAATGAGAAACGTCGATCTCACAGCACTCTCGATACTTACTTCAAATAGAAGTTCGGAAGTCCGGCAAAAGATGTAGACATAAAGTTATGCAGGAAGAAACGATTTAAAAGAAACTGCGCGTGCTGAAGGCTCTGAAAAGATCTCAGTAGATTGTCTCAAGGGCTGGTCAAAATAGTACCTCTGTTATTACAAACCAAAGTAAAATTCAAAGCAGTGTTTTACAGGAAATTACTGATAAGAACATTTTGATTGCAGAAAAGATGAGAACCAAAAAAACCAAGTGAATGATACGGAGTCTTACTATAATATTGATTAAAGAATTAATAAAATGAAAGCAGAATATTTTATATATGAATGATCTTGAATGCATGAATGAACGAATGAATGATAGTAAAAATGATTGCTAATGATCGATGATGATGGATGATGATTGATAATGATTGAAAAAGAATAATAAGAAATGTTAAGTAAAGGTTTGATGGCATTCTGGAACTGTCCAGATTATTCTAGAAAAATCTCTTTTCTTAAATAGTAATAAAGTCTTATCGAAATTATAACTAAAACAAAGAAAATCATTCAAATGCTCTACTGGTGTCATTACTGCTCCAAGATAACTTTCCCAACTCCTGTGATGAAATGTCAATACTGTTCCTCAGATGCGATCTAAGAGATACAAGAACAAAATAACCCATCTCAATACATTCCTCCATCTATTGAAGCTCCTTCACGTCTATAATAACGCCCAATTCGGGAAGTTTCATAGATGATAGATGAGAATGAGGATCCCTTTGCTCGGTTGTTTTCCATGATCAGGCCACAGAGAGTAACGATTAGAACATACTACCCTTAGCCCGTCTTTACCCTCTTCAGAATCATTCAATTACCAGAACAAGAGGAACATAAATCGGTTGATTAGGAGAAAATAAAACAGCTTCAAAGAGTTCAAAAATTATAGCATGAGTGCGCCATCTGCCAATAAAGAGAGGGGTCAGGCTTGATGCTCGCCTGCAAACACGAGTTTCATTAAAATTGCATAAAACCATGGTTTAGCAACTCAAATACTTGCCCTTGCTGCCGAGCTGTAATTTGACAGACTATTCATTGATCTTAATATTTCTATACTCTTCTCTTCAGTTTTATTAAATCATTAAATCACTAAATACAATTAAAGACCCATTTCGGGAATAATATCAAAATTTCTGAGTTTGTATTTTAAATTTAATTTAAAATATTTTAATCGAGATTTTATTGAAGGAGGATTGTACATCCAACTTTTTTATTGATTAAAAATTTTTGAATAAGAGGGTGATATTTGAGGGAATTGCATAGGTTTACTCACTCTTATCAAAATCAGATATTGATTAATTGGATTTAGCTCTAAACTACATATATTTATCGCTATTTGTTAAAAATAAGTTTGAGCAGTTGTCGAAGCGACTGGATGCCAATACAACCTAAATAATGCATTTTAAGAGATAATAATAAAAATCAAACTTGGTTATCGTCACTGTATTACTTATTATCAAAAAACCATTCATCAATAGAAATCATGTAAAAAATAGATCAAATTCAATATTTCAGTCAACATTCTATTATTTCTTCCATTTTGATTGATAATCAATAGTTTTAAGACCCAATTTCTTTAATTAATGTTTATTGGAGATTGAGGTAGTTTTAAGGATTAGTTTGTTCTTAAAATTGATGAAAAGCTCCATCATTTAAGAAGGCTTCAAAATAAAAGGAGATGATGCACTATCCAAAAAACTAAATTACTTTCTCCTCCTCGTCTTTTCTTACCTTTTTTCTAGCTTTCTCATTATTTTTGATTATAATCATATTTTATATCAAATGCAAGAGCAATCAAACCACGAACTGGAAGGCAGGCATTACGCTAAGATCGGATATGGAGTAAATTACCTTTTATTTAGGAAAGAATGAATCTTGTCAATTTAGTTTAGCTGGAAAAGCTCTCCATTTCAAAGGCAGCCAAAATAAAGGGAATTAAACTATCGACTGCAAAACTTATTGTCTCACGCTACAGAAAAACGGGAAAAGTCTTTACTCGCAAGCACTAACGCTCTTAGATCAAAAAATAGGTAAAATCTGAAAATTCATTTTAAAATGACTCTTCAAACGTCCCTAACTACATTAATGAATCTAACTAACAGCTGTGTCAACCCAAGAGCCCTTCTCTCACCTAAGCACCCTCTATGCCTATTCCTTTACTCGAGCAAGGCCTATTTTTTTACTATTACGTCTGCCCAATGACACTATCCTCCTTGTGTAGTGCTTTTTCTTGATTGTTTGACTCTAATATATGTTGCAAAATAATTCTATTATTTTATTGGGATTTCTCTTAATTCTCTAACAAAATCGTCCAAGGATCGCCAAATGCTCTCCATTTAACCAGCTAAATCCCCTATTAAAATGAATCATAGTGGGAAGCCGTTCGAGATTAATTGTAATAAATAAGACAAATCAGGTAGGAACATGTCAAAAGCATATTTTTGAAGTATAGAGCCGCTGGTGTTGACCTTGCGGTTTTACAAATCAAAAATATTTCAGAATTTAGTGGAATTGCCTGCTAACTTTAGCTATAAAATTAATTTAACTAATTAATAATAAATTATTCAAATAAGATATATGTTAGATGATTTTGTTTAGCCACCATCTCACATTTTTTACAACATTCAAAATGCACTCCTAGCGATCATGAGCTCTCTGATGAGAACTCATACGATGAGGGTTTGAGTTTAGATGCTTGTTGTGTTTTACAATAAATGGGCAAGCATGGATATTTGGTTCGAAACTTAAAGATGAGAATATTGACATTTATTATTGCTTAATCGCCACCATTGCTTGCTGTATAAGATCTTATTTAAATATGTTTGGCTATACCTTATAAGAATTTGCCAGTTGCATTTAAATTTCTATTGGGTCTAATTAATCTGGCTGTTTATATTACCTTGAACAGATATAAAATATATACGTTAATAAAATATTTCACAACCCAATTTATGACTGTAAATAGATGATTTAGTGTCTGAAAAGCTTATTTATGAATTCATATTTCATCCATCTACAATCATAACAATTTGCTGGGATAGCTATCATTCCGATTCAAGTAGAATCAGTTATACACTCTATTATGTTTTCATGATCAACTTCATCATATTTATTTAAATATCAAAATTGGATCAATATCATCATTATTTATATAACTTCTTTCATTTACATGTCTTCTCAGCTGCTTTCACTTTTAAAAGAGGGAGAACTCGCGCAGTCAGGCATTTTGGCACATCTAGCAGAGCTCATTCGCGGATCTGTCGAGAATAAATCCGAATTGAAGGGACTCACTAATATATAAATCTTCTCTTACTACTTGCGTCGCAGCAAATTCAATTTTAAAGAATTTTTGGAGGATGAAAAGTTGAAAACACTTGTGGGACAGGATAAGCAGTACGCCACTTACGTTTCAGCAATCGAGGAACTCGAAAGAAGACTTAAAAGTGTCAACGACCATCGCTCTTATCAACGCCCTGATCTTATCCAAGAGTATCACGCACTGAAAATTGCAGGAGTTAGCATTGGCGAAACTAATGCATATCATCTTAATAAGGTGATTAAAAATCTAGCAGTTGAGTACCAAGTGAAAAGCATCCGCTTTTGGGGGAAGATCCTGGGCTATAAGGACTATTATATCATTCAGGGAGTGAGTACTAAATAATATTTAAGTTAGCTTCCTGAAAATGGTGAAAAGTATGGAGTGGGAGTCAACAGCTACTCTTATTGGGTGTCAACAGATATTTTAGGCCGTTGGAATGAGCTACCACTAGTCACACCTCAGCAAGTAAGTGGCTCGCGCACTTTCAAATACGTGTTTACTGGTGATCTGTAGCATGAAATACCACATAGCGTCTCATTCGTAGGAAAGTAGAAGCATTTAGTACTAGTTGCATAATGTAGCTCAAATGTATCGTTGCCAGGATTACGCACAGCTGTTAGCTCACCCCCAAAGGGCTGTATAAGTCCAATGAGGAAAATCCTAGCATTATTGATTATGAAGATGAATTCAAAATTCCGGAAGTGGCTGAGATGAACAGTCTTGATGGATGGGCTCATCTCAATCCTAATATTCTTCATCAGGGAAGATGCTCGTATTATGTGGACCTGAAACTCAGTCCAGAAGCTCAAGAAACCTTGACTGCTGAATTGACTGAGAAGGATCCCATTATTGAAAGACTAAAAGGCATCGCCGAAGATAAACCTTTTGAAGCCTTGGGATTTGCTTCCAACTGGACCGCGGCTATTAGCGGAGAAACAGTTCCAGTAAATCAAATTGGCAAGCAGGAAGGTCAATCCGTGGTCTATGGTGTAGCAGTCCTACGTAACTTGGTTTGGACTGGAGCAGTTACTGTGGGATATCGAGGTGGATGGGTTAACATTTACATCGGATACGGGCATCGATTGAGTCAGCAATACACTGCTATCCGTGAGCTGAAATAATTGCAAGTCGAAGGCGAAGACCGAGTTTAAAGACCAGAGCCCAACCCCTCCAAACTGCCAGTCGTGTAATAAAAGTAAGTTTGCTACTATTTAGAAAGTAGTAGATCCCTCCAGCCGATGAATGATTCATTATAGTAATTTGTATATCCTTTTACTAAGAATGCTTAATAGTTGAACATTATCATAGTAATTAAGATGATCTACAACTTCGTAAGGAAAGCGACCTCGCAGATCCTCAATCATCGCGCTAGACACTGTTATGGTGATCTTATCTATACCCAATAGATTACTCATCAAGTCGAGTTTCCGAAGGTTGCCACCTATAGAGCCATTGATTTAAATGGTAATTTGCTGGACAAAAAAGTACAGTATGATCCCATCTATCTTGCTAAGATTCTGAGAACCATGATCTTTGTCGATGAGATGGATACCATGCTGCTTAAAATCAAGGGGCAGGGTAATAATTATTTTATGTAGGTAAAATTTCCTTCTATATGGCATCGTTTGGCGAAACTGCTTGTGTTGTTGGCTCAGCAGCAGCATTATAGGCTCGAGATCTTGTTTATACTCAATACAGAGAGCAGGGAGCTCACATTTGGAGAGGATTTACCATCGAACAAGTCATCAATCAGTGCATGGGCAACGTCAACGATATCGGCAAGGGAAGACAAATGCCAGTGCACTATGGTAGCAAGTAGTTGAACAATGTCACAGTATCATCTCCACTAAGTAAATTATCACTTATTTAGCCACTCAAGTTCCTCAAGCTGCTGGATCTGGTTATATCTATCGCACTTCCAATGAAGATAAGGTAGCTGCTTGCTACCTTGGGTAAGGTGCAGCAAGCGAGGGAGATTTTCCAACTGCTCTTAACTTTGCCGCAACTCTCCGCTGTCAAACCCTTTTTCTCTGCCGTAACAATAAATTTGCCATTTCTACTCCAACAAGTGATCAGTATGTTTCCGATGGTATTATCCCACGCGCCATTTCATTTGGCATCGCCAGCGCTCGAGTCGATGGCAACGATGCTCTCGCAGTACTTGAGGCTACTCGAAAGGCAAGGGCTTATATTGTTGAGCATCGCAAACCCTACTTTATCGAGTTCATGACTTATAGAATGGGAGATCACTCTACTTCCGATAACTCCGCTTTGTATCGTTCCGATGACTAACGTAATGAGTGGAAAATCAAAAACGATCCGATTGTTCGATTAACCAAATTCCTGTCGAGTATTAAGTATGGAGATATCCCAAATGAACAGACATAAAGAGAGGGCGCTCGTAAATTAATAACAGAAACCCTACACAAATGTTCAAAAAATAAACTCCCATCGCCGTTGTCATTATTTGAGGACGTTTACGACCGTTTGCCAGCGCACTTGCAAGAGCAGAAGTAGTCTCTGCGTCAGCATATGTAGTAATATGGTGATAAATATAACTTCTCAGATAAATATGAAAAGGAGTGATCTCGTATGCTTATTATAAATTCTGAATAAATTATTTATAAAATGACAATATAGGTTAATTCAAGCATATTTTACTTATTAATTAATATAACATTGACTTACAAATGACTTTTTTTGGAGGAATGGGAGGAGGCTTTCCTTTTGGAGGGTTTGGTGGGCATCATGATCAAGATGATGGTAACTTTACAATCACATAGATGAACAACAGGAGGTTGATAACAACAAATACTACTAAATTCTTGAAATTAATAAGAAGGCAACCACCTAAGAAATCAAAAAACAGTATAAAGAGTTGGCAAGGAAATATCACCCTGACCGCAAAGGGGGTGATGCAAACAAAGTAAATTCCCTTCCACTCAGTTTAGGGAAATATTGCAAGCATATGAAACACTGGTTGATCCAGAAAAACGAAGGATATATGATAAGTTCGGGACGAAGGGTCCTCGGAGTGACAATAGTGGTACTTCATAACTCATTTAGATATTCTTAACATGATGTTTGGAGGGGGAAGGGGAGGTGGCCATCAACACAAAGAAATGCCCAAAGTGAAGCCCACAAAGAAAGCTCTCGAAATAACTCTTTAGCAAGCCTATAACGGAGGCATCATAAAGGTTACCAACTAACGAACACGATGCTGCTAGTCTTGTAAGGGCAAGGGAGGCAATAGTGTAAAGATATGCTCAACATGCAAGGGAAAAGGAAGGGTTATACAAATGTATCAGATGGGTCCGGGAATGTATCAGCAAGTTCAAAAGAACTGTGATGTCTGTTCAGGAGAGGGAGAAATTATCCCATAGGGAGGAAAGTGTAAAATTTGCCAAGGAAAAAAGATAAACACCAAAGAAAAAATTATGGAAGTACATGTCGAAAAGGGAGCATTCTAGGGGCACTCTATTACTATGAGCGGAGAGGGCAACTAAATTGTATTTTACTTGATATATAGCCTGACGCAATGGCTGGAGACCTTATCTTTGTGGTGAAGGAAAAACCTCACAACATCTTTACTCGGAAGGGTGCAGATCTATTTATGAAGAAGACTATTACTTTGGCTGAAGCCTTGATAGGTTTTGAGTTTAAGCTGAAACATTTAGATGGCTCAACCTACAATATATACACTGGTAAGGGAGAAGTTTTGGGCGATAATGATAAAAAGATAATCCGTGGGCTTGGAATGCCTTTCTTCAAAGACCATATAAATTATGGAAATCTCATTATTGAGTTTAAAATAGAAATGCCCAAACGTGGTCAACTTAGCAAAGATCAGCTCGAAGCATTGGCCACCATCTTGCCTGGCAAGATTAATTAACGTCCCAAAGACCACGGTTATGATATGATGGAGGACTTCGAGAAAGAACATGTAAACACAAGCGAGTAAGGTGGCAAAAAGAACATTGAATAAGAGGAATAATCTGATTTTTCAGGTCCAGGCGGTTGTCAGACTCAATGATAATGTTTGCATCTGTCTAAAAGGCTATAATTTAACCAACTGTAGTTTATATTCAAGATAAGGTGATCTGTTGAATATTAATCTTTGATTAATTAGAACAATGAATATTAATATTAATATATTGTTTGTGGATGTCTAACACTCAGATTAAAAACAGGCTCAGAAAGCATATTCATGATGGTCTCTTCAAGGCAGAGCTCCATTCCTTCTTCAGCAAAGCTCTTGAGGACTGCGGCTACTCCGGATTTGATCTTACCAACACTCTTCCCAAACCAGAAATCATTCTTAAAGTTACTAACACCAAGCCTCTACTTGATGAAAATCAACGCAAGATCCGTGAACTCGAGTCTCTTATTCAAAAGAGATGGGACTATAAGCAAGACGGTATCCACATCAAGGTTCAGAGACTGAAACAAAAGGGACTTTGCGCTGCCGCTATGGCTGAGTCCATCAAGCTCAAACTTCTTGCCCAGATCCCCGTTAGAGTTGCTGTCAGCTCTGTGATCCGCATGACTGTTGATAAGGAGAAAGCCAAGGGATGTGAAGTCATCATTTCAGGAAAGCTTTCCCAACAACGTGCCAAATCTATGAAATTCAAAAAGGGATACATGATCTCATCCGGTCAAGCCAAGAAGGACTATCTTGAAATTGCTACCAGACACGTGATGTTGAAGCAAGGAATTATGGGTGTCAAGGTCAAGATTATGAAAGAGTATGATCCTAAAAACATTCAATGCGCCAGCGTACCTCTCCCCGATCACGTCGAGTTCCTCGATGTCAAGAAGGAGGAAAAGGAAGAGAAATTTACCACCAAGGCCGTCGACACTCAATGATTAAATTCTATTCGCTATATGGATTCAATTCATATAAATATTAAATAATAAATTAATTTATTATCTGTGGATAAAATGACTTCTGCTCAAGAACAAACTGACATCCTTCGCCTCTTGGCCGCGAATGTGCACCTCGGAGCCGAAAAGATCAATCATAGCATGAAGGGCTTTGTGGAGGGCAAAAATGCATCTGGCAACTATATCTTCAAGGTTGATTAAATCTACAGAAGAATCAAACTCGCCGCTAGAGTCATTGCATCCATCCCTACTCTTTCTGATGTTATCGTCGTATGTGCAAAGGAACACGGACAAAGAGCAGTCTATAAATTTGGACAGTATACCGGATGCACTGCCAGCGCATCTTCCAGATGGATTCCAGGCACACTCACCAATCAGATGACCAAGAAGTTCCAAGAACCTAGATTGCTCGTTGTTGCTGATCCCAAGAGTGACAGCCAAGCAGTTGTCGAGGCTTCTTATGTCAACATTCCCACAATTGCCCTCTGCAACACTGATGCTCCTCTTGAGTACGTTGATATCGTGATCCCCTGCAACAACAGAGTTCCTAAGGCCATTGCTACTGTTTTTTGGTTGTTGGCCAGAGAAGTTCTCGTTCTCAAGGGTTCTCTCAAGAAGGGACAAGAGTGGAGTGAGCTCGTTGATTTGTTTATTGCCAGAGACATTGAAACCATCCGTTCTCAGCAATAAAAGCTAAAGCTGTAAGAAGAAGCTTCCAAGGATAAGGTTGTCAAGGACTAACCAATAAAAGATGCTTCCAAAGTTGTTTAAGAAGAGGCATGGGATTGATCATAGTTCGCATTATTATCCTTTTAATATTTATGACATAAAAATATAAGTACAAGAAGATATCACTTGACTGACAAATTGTAAATATGAAAGAGCCAATTCTATCTACTGAGGTAGTTCTCCAACGGAATACTTAGTTCGATCTTTGTGCTGTTGTGGAGGAATTTAATAATTAGATTTTCATTGTCAAAGTCGAATCGAGTCCATAGCTATCTTACTGTTCCGTAGGAAACCACCAAATTCGTTTTTTATTTGCCTTCCTTAAATATTGAAAGTCCAGCGCTGTTGATTACACCGATTTTCTCCTCCCATCCTCCGAAGAAGGAAGCCTTTCTCACTCTTCCTGTCAATTGAGCTCCTTTAGTAAATTGTTCGCTGAGTCCAATTTTCCCCTTGCTGTACTGATTTATCTTTTTGCCCATGAGTTGTAGTTTGAGCATAACAATCTTCGCAAAGATAAAATAATAGTGATTCAAACAAGCTTAGTTCATTTTTTTATAATTCACTGCAAAATATACCTCCTCCTACTTATAGTTTATCTTTAATTTGAGACAACCGCTTTGGGTAGAACTAAACAGCAACTTGATCTTATTCACGTCGTATAGGGCGAAAGAACGATCGTACAATTCAAGCGAATTTTATTTTATCTACAAATATTGTTCTACCCAAATGTTTAGGCCTTTCTTGGAAGGAGTTTAGACTTCGTAACGCTCACGTATGGATTTTTTGTCAGTTTGGTCTGGCCTTAAGCGGGCAGATACAGGCACATTGTTGCTTTGCTTTGGACTTTTGCTTCCCTTTAATGGAGAAAGATTCACATTATCGAGGTCATCTTCTTTATAAAAGTTAATTTTTGGCGTAGTAGGGCTCTTAGATTCAGTTGCTTTTTTGAGTTTAGGATGTACTGGCACTGATTCTTTCTCTTCTGATGAGCTGCTGCCAAACTCCTTTTTTTTATTTTTTATCACTTCTTGTCTGCGGGCCAATCTTTCAGCCTTATACCTCTCCCTTTAAATCTTGAAATCAGTTTATATTTCACCTGAATTTTTGGAAGAATCAGTGTTATAGGCATCGATATTAAGTTTGTCTCTTAGGGCTACTGGCTGTTTCTAACTTTCTTCTACTTCTGATTCAGAAGAGGACGACTTTCCAAAATCCTTCCTGAATCGAAAATGGGCTTATTTTTTGCGATGGTTTCTCTCAGCAAGATAAGCCTTTCGTTGTCGTTTGAACTACTAGTCCGTGTTTTCTATGATGGGAGTGTCTGTGAATTTAAATTACTTGTTTTCGTTCATGGCTGAGCAGAGATATGGACAGCAGTCTATAGAGAACAATTATAATTAATTTTATCATACAAAATATAATGATTGGGTCAAAAATTGATATGATCTTACAAAAAGACTGTTTTTTATTGCCAAAACGGGGCAAGAGAAAATGGACCATATCACCATCTAGATTAATTCATATTGACATTTATTGAAGATTAACATTTAGTTATTCGTGGCTCTCCAATTCATTATTTATTCCAGATGAGCAGGATCAACCATAAATGGCTGCTGCTTTACTTGAATTGACTTTGTTCAAATATTTGCTAACTTATTTTATCATAAATCAAAATGGATAGAATATCAGTATATTGCTTTTTCAGTTATTACATAGTCCAAGCTTTGGTCATTTTACTCCCAGAAAATTGTTCGCTCTTATTTTAGAGCCTATAGTCCAATTCCTATGAATTTGATGTTTGCTTACTATTACCTAGTAATTCTAATGAACAAATCGTAGTATCCTCTTCCAAAACCAATACGATGTTTGCTAATCGGATTAAAACACGTGAGCGGAACAAATATCAAATCAGGTGTTACACTTTGTTCCTCTATCGGTGGTAATTTTATTCCATAGGCCCGATCAGTATAGATAATTCCAGGACGATGTAATTTAAAATCTATAAGTGACGGAGAATCCTCTTTTGTTGTCTGTCTGAAAAAAGGAAAAGCATATTTAAAGGTATCTAAAAATGGAGGAATGATCTCTTTGCTGACAAGGGGTATATAAGACCCAATGATTTTAATTTCTCCTTTTATCTCTCTATTTAAAGTTGAAACAATCTTAGCTGCGTTGTGATGTAGTTGATAGTGGTAGTTTCCTCCCTTCAAAATGATTTCCCTCATTTTTTTAATTAAATACGTCTTTCTCAACTATTTTTTTATCTATTTCATAAGTTGGAATAATTATCAATATCTATAGCCTTATTTTATTTACTTTATATTCTCAATCATCCATTGAAATTATTAAAATAGAGTGAATTTTAATGGAAATATCACTTCATCTGCGTCTTGACCCTGAATTTACGATTGAGGTCATTTCTCTTAATCATGCGTCTGTTGTACTGCAGATAATCTGCCTACGAAGCTCCATCGTATAATTGCATTTCTCGATCTTCACCTTCGTTGACTGAATCTTCTATGGTGGATAATTTGACTCGATTATTCCGCACTATCATATCATCGTTGAATATCTTAAGTCCTGGTTTGGTGGAGAGAAAAGCTTCGTTAATACTGTTTGGGTTGTTTTAATTTTGGAGGATATTGTCTGTATATGTACCCATTTCCAGTAGCACGCTCCTTAGCATATCCACAAACGTTAAATTATCATATTTTTGTCGAACTTGCTCACGTGTTTTTCCAAAATATGCACAGCAGAACCTCACTGCCCACTTATTCATCAACTCTCTCTTTCCTTTAATATGTTTTAGTTGCTCCTCCAGCCTTTCCAATTCCTTTTGAAGCGGCTCACAATCTTTGATTTGCCGCATGGAGCGTTAATTAATTTCTTCAGCCTGCAGTTCTAGTTAATGATAATTTTGCTATAACTTTTATCGTTAGATTCTTATGTTTTCAAGTATGCTTTATTTCTATTGGATGGCCTCCAATAAACTTCCATATTCTTTTTATCTGTTGAGGAAACGAGTAATCAACTGCTTACTGTCTACCAAATCTGTACTACTTTTGATTTTGTGGTAGGCTGTTTACACTTATGAATTTTATGCGATTAATCTCTCCATTTTATCTTTGAGAAAGGCCTTCAAGAATAGATTCACGTGACATATATTGATCCACTCTTTTTCTTACTGACTTTTCTCACCCATCGCGCGAGTTATCACCTCCTCTATTTCTACTTCACGTTCTTCCTTCTTTCTTTGATTATCATGCTTGCGATTGAGTACATCGTAAAATGAGTTAATTTTGGTGGTTCGCTGCATCTGCTTCTGCATAACAGTCTTTTCAATGGATTGCAGCATATTTCTGCATTGAGAGTTTATCCTTGTCTTGGTAAACTCCTCTTGCCGCAAGGTTCTTGCTTTAACATTTTCTTTTTTGAGAGAGTAATCTTTATCGAAATTTCGCTTCTTCAGAATCAAAATATCATGCTTTAGACGACTTTGCATCTATTTGTAGATGTCAAAATCATAAACACGTGCTTACATATTCTCATATAAAAAGTTGCTGCTTTTTTATTGAGCCTACAACCTCTAAATTAAAAACTAACTACCGATTTGGCTTGATTAATTTATGCCTTCAGCATGTTTTCCTCCTATTGATACCCTTATATTAGTTTGCGGTTTTTACTATTGTCAGTTTCCAATTTGGTCGTTTTAATACGAACTTCATCATACTTGCGCCGCATTTAATTGACGATGAGTTCGAGTTCCTCCTTTTATTCATCAAACTAATTTCCATGGAGTCTGCCTCCTTATTAAGTAATATCAATGATCTTGCTAACATCGTTGTCCCTATATGATAAATCTAATACTTAATTCCTTTGTAGAGGGTCTTATCCATATAAAACTTCATACAATTATCCTCCGACACTGAACTTTCAAAGGTTTCAGTCATGTGAGTCCGACCTCGCACGTTTTATTTATTCATGGTTTACATCTTATCGATTTTATTATTTATTCAAATTTTATCAG
>Ga0302200_10003539_pt1 | contig 13084 bp, 9 predicted proteins | sample II_Bog_N3_1_FD_194585 | JGI IMG/M metagenome (GOLD analysis project Ga0302200, IMG submission 194585) | Peat permafrost microbial communities from Stordalen Mire near Abisko, Sweden - II_Bog_N3_1 | ecosystem: Environmental > Terrestrial > Soil > Wetlands > Peat | place: Sweden: Abisko, Stordalen... | reverse complement strand
GGGCGGCGGCGGCCCCTTGATTTTGCCCTGGAGTTTTCCGGTGGAAGTGCTCCAGATATAAATGGTTCCGTCAGCAGAGGATACAAAAAAGAAATCCTGCCCCGGTGAAACCCCAACCGTCCCGTAAGGTTGTTGGCAGTTGGCAGCTTCTGCCAAGGGCACTCTTAAAGAAAAGGTCTCCCCACCAACCGGCCAAAATTCCAACGTCATTTCGGCAGCGTTGAAAAGCAGGACGCATTTTCCATCCTGCGAAAATCCTCTAACCTCCGCTCCGTTATCCACAGACGCCGCGAGCGTGGCCAGGGTTTCTGCGTTCCACAATTGAGACGCAGCCTCGGAGTCCGGCTTGGTGGTAACTAGTAGCTTGCCGTCCGTCGAGAACAATGGCCGGAAATAATTGTCGTGGGGCAAGGTTTGTGGCCGGTTCGGTGCAGAGGTCAGCCAGAGCATTACGTTCTGGTCTTTGCCACCGGTTACCAACATTTTTCCGTCGGCGCTGTAGGCGGCGCACCAGACTTCACTGGCGTGTCCGTGCAAAACCGTTTTCGGCTGCAGCGTGAGTGCGTCCCATAGTCGCACACTTTGATCTGAGCTCGTAGTGACGATATTCGATCCATCCGGAGAAAACAGAATAGTCCAGAGATTGAGATTGTTGGTGGAAATGACCCCCGGTGGGCTATTGGCAGCCAAGTCCCAGACAAGTGCTTTTCCGCACCAGCCTGCGGCTGCCAGCCTTTTACCATCGGGAGAGAAATTCAGTGACCACACCAATTTATCGGTCGGCAGGGCTTTTAGCAGCGCGCCGCTCGACAAATTAAAAAGCGATATGCCCGAATCTCTTTCTGCGAGCGCCAACGTGCGACCGTCAGGAGAAAATGCCGAAACTCGACCTTGCGGAGAAATGACCCGCAACTTTTCACCCGTGCGCCAGTTCCAAATCGTCACCGGCCCGGCCTCTTCGGAGGCGAACGGGCTTGATTCGGAAATCGCCACGGTTGTGCCGTCCCGCGCCAGGGATGCAAGCGAGCCGGGAAAGCTCCGGACGCATTTCCAATTTTCAACGTTCCAAAATTGGATTCCTTCCTTGCCCGCAATCATCAGTGTTTTGCCATCCGGTGTATAGGTCAATGACCAGAGCGTTTCCGGGTCTGGCTTAAAATTGTGGAGGCAGGAGCGAGTGCTCACATCCCAAACACGAAGTTCTCCTCCCATGCCGCCCGAAACGACTTGTTTCCCGTCGGGTGAAAAGGCAGCGCAGGTAACAATCCACTGATGGCCGGGCAACGTGGCCAATTGATCGCCTTGGACCAGATTCCACAAATAACGCCATTCAAACCCGCGCAGATCTTTTTCGCCCGCCTTGGGCCGAAGATTGTCGAGCGTACGCCGGGCAAGACCGTAGTCGCCATCCTGAATAGCGCTCGTGGCGTAGCCGATGTCGGCGGCGTAAAGTTCAAGGCGGGTTGTGGCGGCGTTTTCTTCGGCCGCCAGACGCTGAGTCATTTCACCGCGGGCATGAAGATCCGCCCGCTGCCATTGCCAGAGACTTACCGCCAGCCCGGAGAGAATCGCCAGGGCAAGCGCCAGCGACAATCCAGCCAATAGCGGCCTCCTGCGGCACCAAAACCAACTCCTTTCCACCAACGAAATAGGGCGGGCGGAGACTGGTTTTAGTTCAATAAAGCGACCCAGATCCTTGGCCAACTCCAAGGCCGTGGCATATCTACGGGCCGGTTCCTTTTGCAGGCATTTGAGGCAGATGCTCTGCAAGTCGACTGGAATACTGGGATTCAGGCGGCGGGGCGGCACCGGCTCAGCCGTCTGTACCTGAGCCAGGATTTCCCCCAAAGTTCCTCCTTGGAACGGCGCGCGGCTGGTGATCAACTGGTAAAGAATGGAGCCAATTGAATAAATGTCCGACCGTGCAGTGCTTTTGGAAAAGTCTCCCGCCGCTTGTTCCGGCGCCATGTGGTTGGGGGAACCAAGAACTTCTCCGGTGAGGGTGAGCCCGGCATCCCGTTCCAAGATTTTGGCCAGGCCGAAATCCGTCACGCGTGGCTGATCATCAATATCCACCAACACGTTGGAGGGCTTGAGATCGCGATGCAGCACGCCGCGCTGATGGGCATAATTAACTGCTTCGGCAATGGTTTTGACGTATCCGGCGGCGCGCAAGGCGGACAGGGGTTGCTCCCGGATCAACTCGGCCAGGTTCCGGCCTTCCACGAATTCCATGGAAAGAAAATGATGGCCGTTGTATTCGCCGACTTCGAAAACGGAAACGATGTGGGGATGGCGCAGCTTGGCGGTAGCCTCGGCTTCATTGCGAAAACGCCGGACAAATTCCGGGCTCGAGAAAGGGCCGTGCAAAACAACTTTTACCGCCACGATGCGGTTAAGACTCAATTGACGGGCGCGATAGACCACACCCATGCCGCCCCTGGCTACCTCCTCCAGCAGCTCGTAGTCGCCAAGCCGCAGTATCGAGGAATCCCCGGCGTCCGGCGCCAAGCCAAAGCGGCCCAGGCAAGTAATGCAAACACCCTCTTCTGAGTCGTTCACCAACATTTCGCCACACTTCGGGCATTTTGTTTTGCTAAGTGTTGCCATGCTGTTTCAATGCCACTGTTTGTTTAAGAAGTATTTTGCGTGAAGTATTTCAATTAAAATCAATCCAAGGAACAAATTGCTCTGCTTGAAAGCGGTGCTTTTCCTGCCGCTCCCGGCTGTTAATGACCATCCAGCTACTGGTTTAGGACATCAAATAAATACCGCATTTCTTCGTCCAGTTCGGCGAGGCTGGTAACAGTTTGAGCAACTTCTGAGCGCAGCAATTGGCGATAACGCTGTCGAATGCGATATACCATGACTGCCACCGAGGTGTCCGCCACGCCCAGTTTTTTTGCGGCGGCCACATAGTCGCCTGCTTCGGCTTCTTTGGCCAGAAATCCCGCCAACACAGCGAAGTGGGCCATGTTTCCAGCAGCTTTCATTTCGGCCTTCAAGCATTCAAGTGCCTGTTTGACAATTGTTCTCGCCCATTTGACGTCAAAAATCTTCGCCGCGCTGGACTCAGTTGAAGCAATGGAAGCGCCGAGATCTTCATCCGAAAGTTCATCAAATGAGAAAATTATCTTCCCACCGCCACGTTTAAGCGCCTTTCCCCGGTCGTACTGGTCTGACAGAAAATGCGTGAAGGCGGTCAGGAGGAACGTGCGAAACTTTCCTTTCCTGGGATCCAGACCGCTGAAATCATTTCGTTCGAGCAAATTGGAAAAGAATTGCTGGGTCAGATCTTTGGCATCCTCTTCGGAACAACTCTTGCGCCGGGCAAACAAATAAACCGGTTGCCAATACGCGCGACAAAGCGACTCCAGTGCGGCGCTGCTCTCGGATGACTTTCCCCGCCCTGCTCGCAGTACCACGCTCCAATGAGTGGTATTGAACTGACCAGGACGCGCGCTACCATAATCTTCGGAATGCGACTTTTGCATTCAAATCGAGTTTAAAAGTATCATGGCGGACGAACGCTATCCATTGGTATTTTCAGCGAGTTCCAACGCCATGGGCGGTGGTTTTATGCGTGCCATCCTTAGTCACAATCCATTGCATGCCGGGGTAGGCATGCAACGTTAAGTTTCAGCTTCGATTGGAATACCAACCAATTCAGCTACAGGCACAGGCACATCAAATGGCACAGTCCGTTGATTGCGCCAGAAAAAAATAAAACCAAAGGATCTCCATCAAAGGAAAACCCAACCGACTCCCCGCCTCATTTTTTACCTGCCAAGTTTTCCACGAGCTGCTTTAGTTCGGCCAAACTTTGTTTCAAATTGGCATTCTCGGCTTCCAACTGCTGGCTGCGCGCCTCAAGTTTTTGATTCAATCCCTGAATGGCCGCCAATGCCACGCCGCCCTCGTCCACGTCGGCGATGTGTTTGTCATCCTGGCCATTCAAACCGAACGCGGCATGGAAATCCTGTGACACTGGACCCAAGTGACGCAGGCCGGCCGGTTCGTTGGTGTAGTTCCAGGTTTGGATGGGAAGCTCGGTGACTTTTTCCAGCACCGAACGCGCATCCACTGGCGCAAAGTTTTCTTTCCGCGCGCGATCCGAGGCTGACGTCCATGCGCCGCCGTCGCTTAAGTAAGCAGTGGTCCAGGTGCTGATGGTGGCTGATATCGTTCCAAATGTCCCGCCGGTTCCCTTGCCGATATAAACCCACCGATCACCACCGCCGTCCACGCGTTGAACATCATAATCGACGCTGAATCCGTTTTCAGCGAATACATAGAATTCATTGGTGCCGGTCACATAGTTTGGATTTGGGAAACTGTTCCAGACGAAGGATCGATTGCCATAAGCATTGGCGTCGGTTCCCGCAGCGAAACTATTGTCGCCCAAAGCATTGTTAAATTCCCCGCCGCCCACGGTCGCAAAATTCCCGCTGGCGGTGTTGTCGCCACCGCCGGCGATGGTGGAATACTGGGCCAGTGTGCCGATCGTATTTCCCTTGCCGCCGCCAATCGTTGAGAAATAGCCGGATGGGGAAATCGTGTTGAGTTGGCCACCGAGAATGGAAGCGTATTGGGCGTTGTTTTGAATCGAGTTATTCGAGCCGCCACCCACGACTGCAAAGGTGGCGTTGGTTTGATCCACGTTAGCATCGCCACCGCCGATGAAGGACCATTGCGCGCCGACTTCGATCTGGTTGAACTGGCCGCCGCCAATGATTGAGTCGTAGGCGCTGGTTTGGATGGCATTTACGTTGCCTCCGCCAATAACGGAATAATCCGCATTACTTGAAATTAAATTATAGTTACCACTACCTATCAGTGAATACTGTGAGCCTGGCTGAATCTGATCGGCATACCCGCCGCCAATCACGGAGTAATCAGCATTACTGGAGATCGCATTGTCGAAGCCACCGCCGATGGCAGAGTAGTTTGCCGCGATCGTGTTGGCGAAACCACCGTCCAGAACGGAGTAATTCGCGTTGGTTTGAATGACATTGCCCCTTCCGCCACCGATGCTCGAATAGCTGGCTAGCCAATCAATCTGGTTCTGGTAGCCGCCCGCTACGCTCGATAGCTGAACAAATGTCTGCAGGGTGTTTTGCAAACCGCCACCGATGCTGGAGGCAAATACCGTATTGTTGATGCTGTTTTCTTCCCCGCTGGCAATGATTGAATATTGTACGTTTGGGGACATGCTGTTTTGAAGGCCACCCCCGATGGTGGAGTTGAAACTGGCATAATTAATTGTGTTGGAGTTTCCGCCATTAATGACACTGTAATCACTCGACATTTGAATGGAATTATTGTCGCCCCCGCCGATGACTCCTCCCTTCACGGTGGGATCCACCGAGTTTATGCTTGACCCGCCGATGATCGTTGACGCCGCGCCCGTCACCGGCTGCAGGTGGAGAGCCCTCGAGTTGTTTACGCGCACATCGAAGGACTGATTGTCAGTCGTGCCGATGAAGTTTGGACCCGGAGCCGTGCCCGCATTGCCGGTGGTTTTCCACGCGTTGCCCAAAGCCGCCGCCGGCACAGTGCCGCCGCCCAAACCATTGGCATTCAAGTTGGTCAGGGCAGAGCCGTTGCCGGCGAAGCTGTTGGCTGCGTTGTTGAAGGTAACTGCGCCACCATAGACTCCGGCCAAACCAGCGCTGGGAAGCACGCCCGTGACATTACCTGCCGTGATGGCATAAGGCGTCGGCGTAAGTGCTTGCCGCGGAGACAGGATGGCAAACAAGGCTCCACCATTGGTTCGCACGCCAATCTCCAGCCAGCGGTTGGCTCCTGGAAACTGATTGCCGAAATCCAGTGTGGCCGTGAACAATCCGTTACTGACGCTGGTTGCGGAATTCGTCAGCAAATTTCCCTGCTGCGTACCGGCACTGGCGGCGTCATAAATTGCGAATCGCAAATCGTAAATGCCGTTGGCCTGGTTCGCACCATCATTGAGCCTGCCTTGATAGGTGAATGCCGATCCTTGAGCAGGAAGTTTATGAACGCTGGCTAAAAAGGCGAGCAAGATGCAGATTAATGGTGTTTTGGTTTTCATACCTTGTCGGGATTTAGGTTTCCTTACGTTTTGAATGAATTGATCTAAACACTTTTTACGCCCAAGTCACGTGGAATTCAAGGGAATAAGGGCAAAACAGGATTTTAATCAGCTAGACAGCAAGACGTCATATTAATGGCATTGCGATTGGATGTACCATCGAGTTGCCTTTCCAAGCGAATTAGTGGAGTGCTGATTCGTTAGCGTGCGCGATGATTACGGCAGCAGCAACTCTGGTTTCCACTCCGACCTTTTCGAGGACTTTTTCCATGTGCTTTGCGACTGTCCTGGGGCGGCAATCGAGAATGACGGCAATTTCAGTATTGGTTTTCCCGCGAGCCACCCAGTGACCGATTTCCGCCTCTCGGTGGGTCAGTCCATAAGTGGACAGTGGCTTGGCAGTTGTGGCTAATCTAACGGTGGCTTGCCTGGCGTTTCGAAGGGCTCGGTCGAAGTGTCGTTGCAAGAGATTCAAGACCAGACGGTCGCGTTCGGTTATATGGTGCAGTCAAACCTGCCCACGCAGTTTTTCCGCTTGTCGTACCCTTGATCGAGTGGTTAGATCTCCCGCGATCAAGACTCCATTCGGCATTGTATTTGGATGCTCAGTTGTCGTAGTCAGGCCGAAGTATCGGAACCGTTCGCAGGCAGCGAGTGAGTTCATTGCTCAAGCTGCCCACAGGCCTCTTGGCAACTACCGTCCACTTCGGTCCCTGCGGAAGCCTTTCGGACGCACATGCAGCCATTAGAGAATAATGCGCGAGAAATCGTTGCCATGTTCGCGCGTTACCTGGCACTTAAAAAAGTTTCCCCATTAAATCGAGGGCGTTTGAAGGAGTTGTTCCGTCTAAATCTGTTTCTGGTAGACACAATTTAGAATAGAAGCAATTCAGGTTTACGTTCGCTTCTGAGATTTTCTCATGTGCAACTTTTCGTCGAATCGATACAGCTTTTCACATTTATGAGACGTACAAAATATATCGCCGGGGTTCTCGGATTATGGATGGTATTTATTCTCAATGTTTTGGCGCAACAAGTCAATTTCGTTACGGCGACCAATATTGTCATGGTGACTAACTTCGTGAAGACAGCTGCGGTTTTGCAGAAAAGGATGGTCGGGAACACCACCACCAATAAAATCGTCGTGGTGGCCAAATATCCCTGGCAAGGCACCATTACCGCTGGGGCAACGCTCACGTGTGGAAACTGTGACTCACTTTTGTTGAACGTCAAATTCATGAGCAATAAAAACGGTTTAAAACGAATCAGGACTATATTTTCCACCCCTCCATTCCAGGATTTGTTAGGCTGCTGGTCAGACGAGGTGGTTGGCACCGGAAACTTGCCGCGCGTCAGTGAATGATATGCGGTATCAATCCAACGTTTTAATGGCTCCGACTGTAACCTCAGCAGATTGGTCGGGGTCCGTGATAATCTCGGATCTAGACATCAAAAGTTTACTGGATTCCTCGATCTGCAAAACTAATAGGACACTCCCATCTTTCCTGATGGCTGGAGTGACGATGCAAACTCTGCCGCCCCCCAGATCGTGCCGGCTCTGTATACCATCTAATACCTCGACGACACCCAAGTCCTGAATGCTTGCGGCTGCTAGATCCGACGAATGTTTGGAACAGCCGGTGAATAGCGATACAAGCAATGCGGCAGTGATCAGCGGTGTGTGGCATTTCATAAAATGTGTGTGACGCCGGCAACTCAAAACTGAACTACCACCAAAGAAAGTCAAGTCACCTGGACCCATCCATTCGGATTAATCGGTTTTATTGGCGGATTCGCTGCCCGAAAATCATCCCTCGTTTTACAATCCGAACGCCGAGTTTATTTCATAAATTCACCCGATTTCATCGGTCATTTCAAAACAAATTAAGACTTTTTGCGCCACCGGGAACAGGAGGTGACGCAAAAAGTCGGGTTGAACTAAATCCGGCGGGCGGATCTCAACTGGGCTTTGGAGATTGGTGCTTAGTTTGGGCCACTGGGAGTGACGCAACGTCGACATTGAGATGCACCCGGGAGTAGTTTTGGTCGGGGGAGATGGCAAAGTCAGACCGCAGGAGGCGCCTCCAGATGAATTTGGATCGATTGCAGCCAGCGAGGATTGTCCTCGTTTGGTAAGGGGCCAAAGAGTGGCGCGAAAGCCGACGATGAAATGGCGCGAGAGACATCTATGGTGGAAATTTTCTCTGCGGGCGGAGGACTTGCAGGACGATCAAATGTCCGATGTGGCAATGTGGACAAAGCGGCGGCGGGGCGGCTTTGGCGGCGGAGGCCGAGGGGTTGGTTGTGCCATCGTGGGTTTTGGTCGCCAGATTGGGTTCCATCATGGTTCGCGCCTGCTCCCGAGCTTCGTGGTGGCTTGGGCTGGCCAGTCCGTAGTAGCGCACTTTGGGAAAACCGCGTGGAAGAATGTGCTGCATAAATCGGCCGATGAAGTCCTCGGCGCAGAGAGTTACGCGCTGCAGCCGCTGTGTGCGATTGTCGCGATAGCGAAAGGTGACGCGGCCGTCCACAAAGGACTCCAGACGGCTGTTGGTGATGGCGACTCGAAACGCATAGCGGGCCAAGTATCCCAGAACCTTCTCTCCTGCTCCCGCGTGTTGACAATGCACGACCCAGGGCTGTGTCCACGTTTTGGCGGGTGTTGTGGACAATAAGTGTTCACGCTTCAAGGCCTGCCGTATTGTGGCTCGAAAGATGACGGAGAGGGCGCGCACCGGAACAAGAAACTTGGGGTGTTTTGCAGGCGCCCAGCGTTGCTGGGCGTTCCATCCGCCGGCGCTGACCAGCAGATGAACATGCGGATGGTAAAGCAAAGCGCGAGTCCAGGTATGGAGTACCGCGAGGATGGCGGGCGTGGCGCCCAGATAGCGTGGATCGGCGGCCAGTTTTTGGGTGGTCGCGGCGGCGCAACGAAGCAAGAGGCTATAAACGATCTTGGGATGTTGATAGGCCAGAGGCCGCAAGGCCGCCGGCAAAGTGAAGGTCAGCAAATAATGCGGACAAGGCAGCAGGCGCGACTGTTGTTTCTCCAACCAGGCGGCGGCTTGCTCGCCATGGCATTTGGGGCAATGCCGGTTACGGCAGGAATGATAGGCATAGCGGAACGCTGCGCAGTGATCACACTGCGCCACATGGCCGCCGAAAAACGCGGTGCGACAAAGTTCGATGTCGCGCATCGCCCGGAGCTGATGAGGAAGCAACGAGTGATTGGCGTGGTAGATCGCAGCGTGTCGGCGGAAAATATCCGCCACTTCGATCACGGACAGAGGTCCTGGATCAGTTGTTGGATCGGAGCATCGAGCTGCGCGCAGGCCGGCGCCGTCAAATGAGTGTAGAGGGCCGTGGTTTTGGGAGAGTTATGCCCCAGGATAGCCTGAATCAATCGCAGATTGACGCCTACCTCCAGCAGGTGCGTGGCATAGGAATGACGCAACGTGTGAACCGTGACATGCTTATTTAACCCACAGCGCTGTCGTGCTTCTTCAAAGACGCCCTGAATGCGTTCCCGGCTAATGTGCTGCGTTTGGGCTTTGGCGGACGGCGAAGGAAACAACCATCGGTCGGAGCGGTGCGTTTTCCAGAAACGGCGGAGCATCTGAAGAATGGGCGCCGGCAGTGGCACGTATCGATCCTTGCTGCCCTTGCCGCAGATATGGAGCAACAGACGTTCCGCGTCGACATCGCTGACTTGCAACTGCACGCCTTCGCTCAGGCGCAAGCCACAAGCGTAAACCGTGGTGAAATAGGCGCGATAGAAGTCCGACGGAAAACAATCCAGCAACCGCCGGACCTCTTCCCGGCTCATGACCGCGGGAATTTTATGTTCGCGGCGGGGGCGGCCCAGTCTGAAAACAGGCCAGGGGCGCTGCAAGGTGTGCTCGTAGAGAAATTTAATGGCGCAGAGCGTGATCGTGGCATTGGAGCGCGAGACTTTGCGAACGTGGGTCAGGTGAAGAAAATATTGGCGGATCTGCTCCTCGCTCAGCCGATCCGGCGGCTGATGGTAATGTCGGGCCAATAGTTTTACCGCTGTCACATAAACCTGTTGAGTTGAGGGGGCGAAGCCGTGCAGTTGCAGGTCTTCAATGAAACGTTGACGGAGCGCAGTCATGGATCCTTTCCGGAAAGGCGGGTTTGAACGTCCACGCGGACGAATCCCTCGTGTGAGAGATCTAACCTTTCCTTCCAGAATCAACGCCTTAAAAGCAGTTTGAGCAACCGAGGGGATTTTTACTATCCGGCGGGAGCCGGATTTAGTTCAACCAGCCAGTCGGGGTCGAATCAAAATCGGGCATATTGAGGGTTAATTCGCACTAGGTTTCTTGATCCAAACCAGGATTATTTCAAGGACCATAATGCTCTGGTGTGTACCGAACTGAACTTTGTATCAGTAATGAGGGAGGGACGTTCGGTTTAATGCCGCATCAATCAGCTTAATGGCGTAGACATTATCGTCGCTCGCCGGGGTCGTGAAGGTCATTCCGCGCCGCCACTTCGCTGGAGCCTCCACATGAACGCCGGAAAGGATGCCCCATCCCTTGCCAGACGTTCCTTCGACAATTGCCGGGGTTCCGTCGGGATATTTGGCCACTACCTCGCCCCAGCCGGTAAATTGGGGTCATTCTCCCAGTATTGCTCCAGCGGTGGGCAACCGGGTCCGGTAATTGCTACCGGCGCCTTATGGATGCCCCGATTTACGGCCGCGTAAAAGCCGAACCGTACGCCGGAGGTCAGATTCAGACTGTTGCAGGGCGCTTTTCCGGCCAGAAGTCCTCCCGCGCAGATCCTAAGGGGAGCGCAGACGGAAAAAGCCAGCTTTGGAGTTCTCACTATTGGTAAGCACAAATTTTGCTCCGACGGTGGTGATGCCGCTTAGGACATCGCTCCAACTACCGGAGGGAAGGTTGGTGCTGGTTTGCAAACTATAATTGGTTGCCGATGACGGCCAAGAAACAACCACGTTGTTTGGCGGCCCGGGCTGAATATTCAGGAAAACCGGGGAGTTAGTCTGCGCGGTCGTGCTGGTAACCATCACACTGAACACGGTGGGTCCGTAAGTCCCCTGCCCCAGGTATCCGGGGGGAAGTGTGATGGCGACAAAAGTGCCGCTTTGCGATCCGTAATCAAGCAACGCAAACGAATTGCCAACCGCTGGCGCAAACCCGTTGAGCCACGACACGCTGGCGGTGCCGTTCAAAGCGACATTTCCAGAGATATTAATCAGGCCGAAGCTACTCAAGCTGCTTACCCCAAAGGCCAGGGTGCCGCCACTCGTGGAAAAGTTTCTCGTAAAATCGAGGGCATTAACCAGTGCATTCACCGTGCCGCTATTGGTAAAGTTGATCCCCACCGAAGCCGTGCTCGTGCCCTGGGATCGACGGAACGTGCCCGCGTTGTTAAAATATTCGTACCCGGCGCAGATGCCGCAGGCGATCGTCGCGTTAGTCTGAATGTCCCACAACGCACCCGCCAGGTTATCCACCCCGCCGAAATAGGTCGGCGTGTTGTTATTGTATACCGACAAGCTCCCCAGCCCGCTCATCGTCACCGTGCCCGCATTGGTCAGCACGTTGTACAGGGTGACCGGCCCGGTGATGTTCAGCATCCCGCCGCTTCCAACCGTCAGCCGCCCGGAAATGATTCCACCCACCCAGTTCATGACTCCGGTCAGCGTGTTCGTGCTGACCAGGGTTGATCCACTCAATGTCAGGTTGGTAATGGCTCCATTATTCTGGAACGCCGGTCCCAAAATTAAATTCCCACTGGCCAGCAACAAATTCGCCGGCACATTCTCCAATAACGTCAGGGTTGCCCCGCCAAACTCACAAAGACCCGGCCCGCTGATAACCGGCGGAACCCCCATCGTGAAATTGCCCCCGGCAAATTCAGTGGTCGCCCCCGCCGCCGTGTAGTACGTGCCCATGAGATTGCCACCCGCGTTGAAACTGAGTTGGCTGACCAGATTGGTCACCGTGCCGCTATTGGTAAAGTTGATCCCCACTGAAGCCGTGCTTGATCCCTGGGATCGGCGGAACGTGCCCGCGTTGTTAAAATATTCGTACCCGGCGCAGATGCCGCAGGCGATCGTCGCGTTGGTCTGGATGTCCCACAACGCACCCGCCAGGTTATCCACCCCGCCGAAATAGGTCGACGTGTTGTTATTGTATACCGACAAGCTCCCCAGCCCGCTCATCGTCACCGTGCCCGCATTGGTCAGCACGTTGTACAGGGTGACCGGCCCGGTGATGTTCAGCATCCCGCCGCTTCCAACCGTCAGCCGCCCGGAAATGATTCCACCCACCCAGTTCATGACTCCGGTTACCGTGTTCGTGCTGACCAGGGTTGATCCACTCAATGTCAGGTTGGTAATGGCTCCATTATTCTGGAACGCCGGCCCCAAAATTAAATTCCCACCGGCCAGCAACAAATTCGCCGGCACATTTTCCAACAACGTCAGCGTCGACCCGGTAAACTCGCAAATGCCCGGGCCGCTGATAACCGGCGGAACCCCCATCGTGAAACTGCCCCCGCCGAATTCAGTGGTCGCCCCCGCTGCCGTGTAGTAGGTGCCCATGAGATTGCCGCCTGCGTTGAAGTCCAGGGTTCCGCTGAGGTTGGTCACTGAGCCGCTGTTGGTGAAGCTTATCCCCATGATCGCTAAGCCTGCACCCTGGGATCGACGGAACGTGCCCGCGTTGTTGAAATATTCGTAGCCGGCGCAGATGCCGCAGGCGATCGACGCGTTGGTCTGGATGTCCCACAACGCACCCGCCAGGTTATCCACCCCGCCCAAATAGGTCGGCGTGTTGTTATCGTAAATCGACAAGCTCGCCAGTCCGCTCATCGTCACCGTGCCCGCGTTGGTCAGCACGTTGTAAAGAGTCGCCGCCGCCGTGATGTTCAGCACCCCGCCACTCCCGATCGTCAAAGGCTTGCCACTTAAAGTTCCACCCGCCCAATTAAAAACTGCATTGTTAGTAACCGGACTCGTCA